>JACCDX010467016.1_pt1 | contig 10538 bp, 10 predicted proteins | sample 7449681 | NCBI WGS metagenome assembly JACCDX01 (sample SAMN15323450, study PRJNA562643) | freshwater metagenome | isolation source: river surface water | place: USA:Blue River Watershed | collected 2017-08-18
CTTGTCTCGAATGGAGTATCCATTTTTTTTGAGCAAATGAATGGTCCGCCCGGTTACAAGCACACGGGCTTTTGTTTGGATCCACCCTTTTTTTTCGATCATATAATGAAAATATCCATGAAAAGGAAGCGGCGTATGGGCATTTGTAACACCAAGATAGGCATTAGTGGTCCTAAACTCGAAATGCCCATCGTGTACCCCGTCTCTCCCATGAGTGTGGTCGAAGAGGTCACGGCTCCGCAGACGCTCTACGGCCTCTGCAAGATCGACGAGTTCAAGAAACGGCTCGAAGGATTCAACACGCTAAGAGTCAACTTCTGGACGAGCTCCCCCGTAACCGGGGAATCGATCGGCACGATCCTGACCGACATGATCGAGTACTGGATCCCCTTTATCAACAAGCTCGTCGCGAACGACCTCGCGCTGAAGCTATGCGTGAAGTTCAATGTCGTACAACACTTACTCGAAAGGGAGCTGCTCCGAGAGGACCCGGAGATGTACGAAGTCCAACAGCGTTTTGCCACCAAGTTCTTCTTGCTTCTCCATGGCGTCTGTGTTTCGCGCAATCTCGCCACCGAGAGCAAGCTTCCGGAAATTTCACAATCACTGCTACTCGACGACGCCTTCCTCTCCGCAGTGGGGTGCAACGCGCTGGTCACGATGACCTCGGACTTCAGGATAGCTTTTTTCCGCAAAGAGGTGCGACTGAAAACGGGCACGATCGCGCTCCTGCCCGACCCGGAGTACCTGCCCGAGCTGCACCGCTTCGAGGCGAACATGTTCAATATTGCTTTTGAGTGCTCAAATATTATTTATAATTTAAGTTTGTAATCATTACCTTGGCCATGACGCGTTTTGCGGCACCGGACCGCTGATGCCGTCCATTCTTCCCGTGTAGTTCCCGAACTCGGGTCTCAAGATCTGATCCCTCGTGGTCTGTGCAGCGAACGCTCGCTCTCCTGCCATGAAGTCCTCGATTTCGGCCCTCAGGTTCTTGCCCTGCACGAACTCGTAGTCCGCCTTGTAGCGCACCAGGTTGTCCTCCAAGGTCTCGGCGAGCATCTCGTGGCCCTGGTTCGAGTACGGGTTCGTGAGCCGGTCGAACACGGCCCTGGAGCCGGTGTCGTTCGTGCCGATCGGCTGGCGGAGCACGTCGTACTCCGAATAAACCTGCGGGGCCTGGATGCCCATGGGCGGCGCCATACCTCTTGGCATGATGTTCTCGTAGATGACGGCCTCGGTGACGTCCGTGTTCCTCGAGATGTTCTGGAACTTCTCGCGCTGCCGGTCGTTCGTGACATAGGTGAGCGGGTCCAGGAGCGTGCGCTGCTGCATGAGCCCTTGCTGCTCGACGTCCACGCCGAGCATCTTCGTGAGCCGCGACGGCGCGGGCTGGTACGATCGGCGCGCAAACTGGTCGGCGTCCATGGTGGGGTGGTGGCTTCGCACGAAGGCCGAGTACGCGCTGCTGCCTCGTTGGTTTCCATCGCCCGTGGCCGCTTCCACGCGGCTCGGCCCGCCGGGCTGCGGGTTCCACTCGTACGGCTGGTAGTACGCCTGGTCGGGCTGCTCGGCGTTCTTGTACCCGAGCTTCTTGAAGGACATCGCGGCCCTTTCCGTGTGGTCGACCCGCAGGTTGTTCAGGTCCTGAGAGACGCTGCTGCGCCCGAAGTTCTTGTTCGGCTGGATAGCGCCGAACATGGGCGAATCACCCTCGTGGGCGAGCATGCTGTCAGGCTTTCGGAACGCTCGCGAGACCCCGAGTCCCGTGCCCAGCCGGAAGTCGTTCGAGTTCGAGATGTCTCGGTACGAGTCGTCGATGGTGGGCAAGGCGCTGATGTCGGGGTTCATGATGCCGTCGACGTCCGTGCCCGTAAAAGGAGTGACAAAGTTCTGCATGAACGCCGACTCGGCGTCCAGGAAAGAAGGGTTGTCGTTCAGTGGGACGTTGAGCATCTTCACGTCGCCATTGGTATACTGGAACAGATCACTTAGCACTGCAGTGGACATTGTTATTACTCTTTATCGGAATATAAAATTATCTGAAAAAAAAGATAGTCATCCTTTAAAGGAAGGGTAAAAAACACCAAACGTCTCTTGCGGCTCTAAAAAAACGCGATAGGAGTCGCCATACTTTTGATCCCATTCGTCTTCCATATAAGAGAAACACTTCTTGCACGCTAAAAAACTCCCTGGAGGAATTAATGTATGGAATTGATTCGCCCTTGGGATTGGATCATCGCATCGGGAGCATTTTTTTTCTAGGGCATCCATTTTTTGTTTCATTTGCTTACAAGCGAGGGTTACCAGTCAATTTACAATAAAAAAAAACAAAAAAAAACAAGAAAATGATGCTCCCTATCTCGGTGTTGATAATGATATTGTGTTTGGGATTCAGTGATCAAATAAAATATTCAATTTTAAAGTACCACGGATGCGAAGAATGGCAAGGATATCGTTTGTATTTATTCCCTGCATCGCCACCTGAGTGGTACAAAAGCAATCCGAAGGATTTAGGAAATCCAGACATCTTAAAATTATGCGATATTCCCATCAAGTGCTGGACGCGCATCCATTTCTTTAACTTGAACCAATGGGACGATGCTTCATATTTCAAAAACATCGTTATCGATACAATGGGCGAAGAGACCGCAGAGAGGCTCACTGGGTGTAAAAGGTCGGACTGAGAACTTTATTTTTTTGTAAGCCAGTCATTTTCTAAAATGGATCTTTTGCCAGACGCCCTGTTGCTTCGCGTGTTCGAAATGCTCGACATCGACACGCTTATAAAGCATTGCGAATTGGTCGACAAGAGGTTCCTCTCGACGGTGTTTAAAAAAATATTCCTTCGATTACACTCTCAAGTTCGTTATTTTAATTCGAGGTTGGTGATACCGAGAAACGTTGTCCTCGAGTATCTCCGGGATTTATGTGTCAATGAAGTTTTGAGATCGACTGTTTTGGGTATGATTAGTCTACTAAATACAGAGGACGAAAACGAGAATATTTATTTTAAAGATAAACGCAAGATCGATTACAATCAATTTGTGGGTATTTGCAAGCGTGTGATGGTTCAACATCTGAGAAATGTTTGTGGCTTAAAAGATAAAGGCATTGATGTGAATGAGCCTTTACCGCAATTAATTTTCGGGTGTTGATTTCTTTTGTAAAAATTGCTTACAAATGAGATTTACCACTCATTTTCCAGTAAAAAAAAACAAAAAAAATGGATGACTTACCAGAGGCAGTGTTACTTCACATATTCGAAATGCTCGACCTTGACACGCTCATAAAGCATTGCGAATTGGTCGACAAGAGATTCCTCTCCACTGTGCGTCGACTGATCGCCAGGGAGTCTTGCGATAAGTGGCTCGCCAATCCTGATTTACACCTCATGTCCCTTTCGGAGTTACCATTCACTCCCAAAAGACGCGCTCTGATGTTCAAAGACTCGTTGTGTCCCTTGTCATCCCTGGCGTATATGGAAAGAAGACTATTTCTTCGAATCTACCACAAAATAATAAAGAACTCTGGAATGAATTCGATTCAGGCCGAAGTGACGAACTATTTTTTAGATTTGATCAAAAAGGATGTTTTGCTATTATCTCGTTCAGACGTGCTCACCTTGCGAATGTATGCATTTGCCCCTAATCTTGAAAGATCCGTTTCATTTGGCGAATTTGACGCTTTCACCATGCAAATCACGCTACCTCACCTAAAAAACGCCATCGTGCTTTCAAAATTTTTCAACAAAGAAGATGGTGTACTCACAAAAACCGGTGAACGAATAGCTGAAGGCTTGTTCAAACGGTTTGATACCGAAAAAAACGGCGTCGTTCCGTACAAATCTATCGGTGCGCTGCTTTATGTCCTCGGGTGGCGGGAATATGAACACGGGTTGGTGTTTAAGGTGGATCGCAAAGGCCTGACCCTGGCGGCATACAAACAATTGCTAACTGACAGGTGCATTGAGCACCCTTTCCATATTGTGAGAAATCTTCCGGATTACGCGCCCGTCCCCCCCCATCGTTTACACTTACCCTAACTCTGAACTAATAAGAAATGAAGAAGGTTTCCCCATGCCTCGCCATTTATTTGAATAAATACGTACGTTAACTATTCGCGATCAAGGCGATATCCTCTTCGCTTACGGGAAGTCCTCGTTCTTTTGCATCGTTTACTCGGCGTTTCGCCTCGGCGAGTTTCTGCCTTTTGGCCTTGGTGGCGTCGGCTTTTTGCTTCTTCACTCGGATCTTCTCCTCCTCGCTGATCTCCTGGCGCAGCTTGAGCGTTCTTTTTACGCCCATGAAGTCGCTCACGTGCCGCGTGAGCTCCTGTGCGATGGCCGCTGCGTTCGCCGAGGGCTGGCCCTTGCTGGTGTAGAAGTTCTCGATCGCGTCGGGCATCTTCTTCCGGTTGATCGGGTTACTGGACTCGATCTCCTCCACGGAGAACGTCTTGTTCTTGTAGTTGAGCTGCGTCCCGTTGTCGAACATGTACTGCATGATGTTCTTCTTCAACTCGCGATGGCGCTGCTCTCTCGCCTTGCGCAGCTCCTTGAAGGCTTTTTGTTCTGCCGTGAGAGCGTCGGTCATCTGGAACCAGAGCTTCGCGTTGTCCTTGAAGTCCAGGGGCGTCCATGTCTTGGCAAGCGTGACGTCGTCTTCGTCCTCTTCTTCTTCTTCTTCGTGATTGCTCTCGTGGTCTGCCATGTTTATTACAAAAATGAGCACTGAAAAATTTTCGCCTGCATTTTTTTCACGACCTCTCTCATTTTTTAGGAACGATAAAAAAATGGCAGCAATGGTCAACCAAGAGTACGTCGAAGGCATTCGAGATGCCTGGAAGATGATGATGTTGAAAGAGGCAACTCGAAAGCGCAAGTTCTTGAAGAACAAGAATATAAGCGATTACCCAGAGATCATTAACCAGTCCCTGGTGATCATGAAGAATTTTCTTGAAGAAAACCTGGGTCTCCCGGTGATGAAAACAATCGAACTTCTTATGTCCAAATATGATGGTCCAGACGGCGAGTACGAAGGAACCTTAAAATACGAATCGGACGATTCCTACGAACGACATTTGCGCACATGTACAGTTGTTTGGAGCCCGAACCACTTGAGAGATCAGACGATCCTCTGCAAATTCCTCGATAGGTCCGAGACCGAAACGAGCGAGAATTTACGTCTGTGCGTCGAAATATACAACACTTTCTCGAACGTCGTGTTCTCCGAAATCGCCGAGAGTGTTGTAGAGGAAGCAGACAAACCTCGTAAAAAGAAGAGTCGAGTCATGGATTTTGTTCACAAAAACATCGCAACATAAAAATTGAAAAAAACATCATTTTTGTTTCCCTTCACTTGACTAATCTTCGCTTGACGATGTCTTTTTCACGCCAATCAGGCATTGAACATAAACGCCAATAATGTTTTCACTCCTCTTTTTTAAGCACGAAAGTCGTGCTTCTATGTGAAAAAAATGTTGACGGGCTGTTAAATAAATAGTATATATATACTTTTTTTTAACAGCCCGTCAACTTTTGAAGTCCAGCTTTAAGCACAGGATTGATTTTTTTGCGCCCCGGATACAAGCACATGTGAAGAAAAACAGCAGGATATTATGAGTAGAATGTTTTATAGAATTTGGTTCATTCGCAAAACTTTTTTATACTCTTCTTCTTAAACAGATGAAGTATTTGCGAGTTTACTACTTGTTGTTTACGCTCGTAGCACTGTTGGCCATTTTCGCGCCTCTGATAACGGCATTGTATATTCTGATTCGCGCTCTTCGCACTCCGATTTCGATATCGCCTCCTGATCCCTCAAAACCGAGTACGCCTGTCCCTGGTGATGAAGAGATACCGAAAGAGGACGACGGTGACCGAGGAGGGCCTTCTATCCAGGATTTAGTGATGATTATTCTTGGGATCATCGGGGCACTGATTTTACTGATGGCAATGTCGTATTTACTTTTGAAGATACGATGGAATGTGAAGCTCCCAGAGTTGTGGAAGAAGCCAAAAGGACCAGGAAGCGGTCCTGGTAGCAACAGTAGAGATGGTATGGCCGGTGACTTGAACCGGTTAACAAGCGGAATGACACCAGGAGAAGCAGAAAAAGCGAAAGAAATTATTGAAGGGGCTGCAGCACTACGTATAGTACAAACAAATCGTGTTATTGTTGAACAAAAAAACCCGATTTCTATCAAAACTGGTGCAAATAACCCAACACAGCCAGTAAACGCGGACAATCAAAAAAATTCGAAGTCGACTCGATTTAAAATCCCCCAGGGACTAAAAGTTAAAGTGGGAAAGAAAAAGGCAGCATTGGCATTTGCAGTTGTTCTCGGTTTCTTAGGATGGACATCGAGAGCGGGTCTGCGTGGTGTTGAAAACTTCAGAGAAGTGGATGGAACTGTTAACACACCCCCAATATCTCTGATAGAAAATCCATTCATGGACGCCCCGAAAGATTCCACCACAAATTTCGAGACGACTGGCGTCAAAAATAACATTCACGATTTTAAACGGGATTTAGCTCGAATACGCGAATTCGAAAAACCAGGTGTTAGGCCCGATTTCATGACGGAATTAGACGATATTTTTTTCGTGATAAACGACAAAATCGATAAGAATAGCACATTTGACCAAAAACGAGATATCGTAAAAATCTTATTATATGACGATTTACGACCAGATCATTCAGGTTTGACTCGAACGTTTTACGATACTGTGATCGACAACGAAGTGACTCAGCGATTCTACCCAACTGACGCCGAGGCGATCAAAGTAGCAAGCGAAAGACTGGCTATCATGCAACGGTTCTTAGGTGAAGAAACCGTTCGGAAAATCTTGAACCATGAACCTAATGCCTTTGATGCAGACACAAAAGAACTTTTTGACAAAGCCGAACGAGTAGCGGCAACCCTTATTGGTCAAGGGAAAAAAACCGATGTGATTGACGTCATAGCTGAGATGCATGAACTTGTTCCTGAACCACATGTCGGAATTTTTGATCCGAAAATGCCGTTTGCAGCTTTTGTTGTTGCAACGGGGTTGATTCTATACGCGCCTCATCTATCGCCATTATACATATCCTATGGCGCGGCATTTTTACAAACACAGGCGGCTATACTAGATGAACACGTGCCTAATGCTATCGAACAACTAGCAATCAGCATGAGGAGTATAACGACGCACATTGCGTCAGGTAATACGATTGCCGCACTTGAGATGCCGCCAGTGATGTTGCAACTTATCAGTCAAATGGAAGAAGCTGTGAAGCATAAAACGATTGAAACTATCACGAACTCTGTAGCGAAAGGATTGCATCAGATGTCATCATATGTGTCGCCACTGCGTCTCGGTGATAAAGAATCTAAATACTTGGAGGTAATGTTCAATATGTTTGATGTTCCAGTAGGAGAAAAGATGGAGATTTTAGGAGCACTACAACAGAAAGGGTTCTCCCTAGAAAAAGAAAGGAGCATCTACAAATATATGATCCAATTCCAAGGAGAGCCACCGTTCAACAAGTTTTTTGAGAAATATTTTGGCAATGAAAGTAGAACAAAACTGGCACATTTAAAATTCTTGCTAGACAAACGCCCAGAACTGTTTGAGCCACAGTCGAGCGGACATATAGTCATACAAAAGTCTAAAGAACTATGGGGTAAACTATACGTTCCTGCATCAGCGTTCGAATTGTCGCGATATTATAACGGCCGCCTACCGTTTTACATCCAAGTTCGAGATGCAGTCGCAGTTTTAAGGCATTATCAAAACAATGCAGACGTTTTACCGTTGCGGTTTGCCATTATGAAAATCGATGAGGCAACAAAGGCTGCTCTTATATCAACGAGTCAGAAGATAGTTGACCTTGTATCCACTCAAGCGGATATTAATCGTTTTTTATTGAATGATGCTGAATTCTATACGTCCTCACTTGAACATTTAGGCCAGAACACAGTCGAAGTAACCAGCTAACTTTTACCCTTCCTTATTCTTTGTATGTTTTTTTTTATTTACAAATTTTTGATAACGAAGGGAAGGACGAAGTTTAAGAAATAGCACAACACATATACCCGATAGAAAGCCACAAGTATGACCAAATGCTGTTTTAGAGAACAAGGAAGATAGCGTGTAGGTGAACTCCAATGGCTCTTTGAACGCCAATAAACGATACGTATCGATTATGTCAATACCACAAGACCAGATCGGACGCAAATAAAAATGCTTTATGGCCATCAACCCGTAAATAACACCAGAAATCCCTTGATATCGTAACATCATTAAACTATCATCGTTCAACATGTGTTCAAAATAGAGCGCGAATAAAATCTGAATAACCGCCTTTGTCACTATCAAAACATTGATTAATAATAGATACCGCATGTGCCCGAAATATTTTTCGATTGAGTAGCCATATAAAAGAAGCCAAAAAATATTGCCCATAACATGACCGAATTGGTCGTGTCTTAAAGCTGCAGCCCAAATATTTTGTACTTTTCCCAAAAGCACGAAGTCCACGGGAGCAAAATTTAGTGTAAGGCAAAAATCAGGTATAGTCTCAATAGGATCTCCAAAATTACAAATATATCGTATAATCCCCTTTCTAGTGCGTATCGAATACATCAAATAAATTATTAGAATAGTAACTATTGGAACACGAAAGCCCATCACCTCCATTTTTCATTTGTGTTCACATTTCCCATCCATTTTTTCGAAATTTTCAAAATTTTCGATTTCAACGAAAAAGTGGTGGATTTTATTCACAAAAACATCACACGTAAAAAAACATCATATTTATTTACAAGCATTTAATCTGTGTATTTGTTTACATACACGTCTTTTTACACTAATTGGGCATTGAATGAGACCCATGACAAATCCTCTAATAGAAGAATTGAATGGTATGACCATCAATAGTATGCTAAAATTAGATAAACATATCATTGAAAAACACGGTATTCAAGTAATCGCTGATGTACTCAAAGACAACAAAACAGTGACATATCTTGATCTTAGTTTGAATTTGATTAAGGACACTGGTGCAATAGCAATCGCTGAGGTACTACAAATCAATCATACATTGACACATCTCGATCTTTCTTCTAATTTCTTGTTCAAAAATGGTGTGGGAGCAATCGCTGAAGCACTCAAGTTGAATACGAGTCTGACTCATCTTGATCTTGGTTTTAACGACATAGGATATAATGATATTCTTGTAATCGCCGATATGCTTAAGGTGAATAATACCATGACGCATCTTAGTCTTAAACGTGGATCATGTGAATACAATCGTCATGCTATTGCAATCAGTGAAGCGCTCAAAGTCAATACAACACTGACACATCTTGATCTGTCGAGCAACGAAATTAGAGATGATGGTGTGTATGAAATCGCCGAAGCACTCAAAGTCAATAATACATTGACATATATCGATATTAGCTATAATAAAATTCGAGAATATGGTGCATATAAAATCGCCCAAGCACTCAAGATCAATAAAACATTGACGCATCTTAATATAGGATGCAATGATTTTGAGAAAGATGGTGCTTGGTCAATCGCCCAAGCACTCAAAGTCAATAATACATTGACATATCTTAATATTGGTAGTCATAGTGCTATTGCAATGTCTGATACACTCAAAGTTAACATGACATTGACACATGTTATTATTTCAAAAAATAAGATGTGTATCGAAGAAGTTACCGCAATTACCGAAGCTCTAAAAGTCAATACGACACTTTTGGAAATAGAGATAGACGAATCAATCGATGTGTCACCATATCTTTTAAGAAACAAACGACTGGATACAAAACGTAAGATTGTCTTATTAAAACGCACAACGATCAACGATGATCTGATTCGCGTAATTGTCGACTATTTGCTCGATACGAAGGATGTTTATGGATGAAAACTTTTTGTATATAACTAAATCCATATTGTCGTATAATATATCCATGTACTCTTGTTTATCGCAAAATTTCAACATGCAGATTGATCGCACTGGTTACAGCAAATGTTCGGAAAATGTTTTCACTCCTCTTTTTTAAGCACGAAAGTCGTGCTTGTATGTGAAAAAAAAGTTGACGGGCTGTTAAATAAATAGTATATATATACTTTTTTTTAACAGCCCGTCAACTTTTGAAGTCCAGCTTTAAGCACAAGATTGATTTTTTTGCATCCCGGATACAAGCACGAGTGAGAAACACAGCAGGATTTCCTGTTATTTGTGTATAGTAACTATTTACACATTATTGTTTTTTTACCAGTCTTAGAAACGTGTTTTTTAAGATTTTCTCTAACTTTTTGATTTTTTTCGAATGAAAGATACCCACTTATTGTTTTTTTCCTTTTTAAAAAATCTCACATCACTTTTTTATGTTTTCTTATGGATAAAAACCGCCATGTCGTCTGACTACGCAACAAGACAACAAACCGTTACCACCTCGACCACCATGATGACCAACCACATCACGACCCTCACTAACTCGTTCTACGAGAACCTCAACAGTCAACTAGACTCTCAGGC
>JACCDX011460233.1_pt1 | contig 10538 bp, 22 predicted proteins | sample 7449681 | NCBI WGS metagenome assembly JACCDX01 (sample SAMN15323450, study PRJNA562643) | freshwater metagenome | isolation source: river surface water | place: USA:Blue River Watershed | collected 2017-08-18
AGTGTCTGAGCTGGTGTGACGTCCGACCTTCGACCCTGACCCCCAAAACATCATACCCGGAACGATGATCGGTGAACACTGCAAGGGTACTGCAAGGGTGCAAGGATACTGCAAGGATGTGGATAACTATCCTTGCAGCTCGCAAAGCCAGTCGTGACAAGGATCTACAGGTGTACTGCAAGGATGCAAGGATGGTTTATGAAAGTTTTCACGTACGTACGTACGTACGCGCACGCGTATACGCGTACGTACGTGCGTACGCAAAGAGCTAGTTTCTGGTTTTATCCTTGCACCCTTGCAGGAGGTGACCTATCTCCGCTCCTGGAGCCGATCTCCAGACTGCAAGGATACTCAAAAATATCCTTGCAGTATCCTTGCAGCATCCTTGCAGTTGCCATTTTGTGACTGTGAATAATAGTGATTTGTGAGCTAAATCTGCGTCAATGCTTGCGTTGAGGCCACATAGCTTGTAGAATGGTTTTGTTCAGTAGTTGAACGTCAAACACACAGAAAGGCAGACTTATGTCGTATTTCAATTACAAGCGGGCTCGTGAAGTTAAGTACGGTTCGCAGATTAGCCATAAGGATTTGGCCGATGCTGCTGGCGTTACTCCGGCTACAGTTGTGAACTATCTCAATGGAAAAAATAAGCCTAGCTTTGATTTCGTTGTAGCTCTTCATAAGATGACGGGCTATGACTTGAATACTTTTGTTCAATGATGCATCTCGGTAGCGCAAAATGGAATGGTGAGCTATATGCCCAGGACAGACGCGCTGCTGGATATGTAGCTCAAGAGGTCGCTGACATCGCAGGCATAAGTACAAAAACTCTTAATTTGTACGAGCATAACAGGATCGTCCCAGATGTTCAGGTTGCCTCGATGTTAGCTGATGCTCTTGGATACGAAGTTACCAGGTACATTGACTGGGTAGCTTTTGGATAAAGTCTCGGTGACGTAATCTTCTCCGTCACGAGATGCGAAAAGACTAGGCAAATGGCTGTGGAGAGCCGCTGAATGGTAACTCGCATTGGGACACGCATCGTGCGTGAATAATGTTGCCAGGCCGGGGTCAGTCCCCGGTCGTCTTATATGTTTTGAGGTGATAGATTAATGGAGGAATTTACATGAGGTCTGCAACGATGAAGATTATTTCCGATCTCAAGCCAGGCGACCACTTCTGGCATCGTGGAAAAGAATGGGTAATTAACATACACATTAATCAAGTTGATCGAGTTGACTGGAATTTTCTTGAGCAAGATGAAGGATCTTACGCAGACGTAGAGTTTGAGTGTACGTTTTGCACCTGCATCAGCGGACCGAGGCCTATACTCTTTTCGATGCCGAGTAGCCTACTGGTTCAGACTGAAAACCCATACGAATAATTTCAAAATTTCAAATTGACTGGTTTTAGGCGGCGAATTTTGGGCGAGTTCGACCGCCTTTAACTATGCGTGTACGTGCGTGCGCGTGCGCGCCGACGCGCATGCGAGTGACGCATCGCATCGCACCCGTGCGTGATCTTCAATATGCGGCCCGCACGATGTCCGCAACCCATGCCTCATCACATGTGATTGTTGCGAAATATTAAATATCTAGGATTCTCTTGTTTGATGCTTGACCAATCATCCGTGGTGACCTACTATGGACACATCGGCACCCAACAAACCAACGGAGGACAGCATGACCGCCGCGACCGCACTCTTTTCTGCGACCTTTCTCGATGGCAACCCGAACCTCTGGGGAGAGGCCCTCTGGGAGGAGATCCAGGATGTTGCATCTCACAACTGGACTGCTTTCGACTTCGAGGAGGACGAGGACGGAAACACGCTTCTCCTGCCCGAGTGGCGCCCGGTGTTCATGAGCAACATCACCCCGGTGCAGCGCGAGTTCTTCGATGAGCCGTTCGACTTCACGGTGACGCAGGACGATCTCGAAGCAAGCGGAACCGTGACAATGACACCTTACATGTACGGTTACATGTTCACATTCGAGTTTGTCCCGGTTGTCGGGATCTAGGAGGCCACCATGGCAGATATGATGCTGACTGACGAGGATCGCATGAAGGCTAAGTCGCTTGCTAATCCCAAGTGCCTGCGCTGCAACGGAACTGGGGTGCAAGTGATGTACGATGACCTTGGCATCCCGGCGTCGTATGTGTTCTCGGTCGAGGATTTCTGCGACTGCACCGAGAAGCACCCTGATGCCGAGCAGGCCTACAACTGGAAGCATGACTGCAAGCTGTGCCTCGGGGAGGGCCTAATCCGAGGTATCGACTTCGGTGCAGGCACTGGTGACCGAGAGTATGTCTGGGACGTATGCGACTGCGATGCAGGCAGGACGTTCCAAAACAACGCTGAGTTCGAGTTTTAAGGAGAAAACCATGTCTGATATTATCGCAACGACCGCTCCCCGCCGCCGTGGCCGCCCTCGCCTGTACGATGAGAAGGCCATCATGGTAAGCATCCGCCTCGGACCTGCTGACCGCGAGATACTCAAGGAATTGAGCAAGCGAACCAAGCAGAGTCAGTCACGCGTCATCGCGGGTGCGCTCCGTATGCTCGAAGCCAATCTTCTCAAGCGTGAGGAGGTGCTTGAGTGATAATGATTCTCTCAATTCTGATCACATGGTGGGCAGTTAAGAACGATCCGAGCTTACTGGAGTAAAACATGATGAACTTTATCGACATTCACCCCGAGATGGTTGCCGCAATCGGCGCATGCGGACGCAACATGGAAAAGGTCGAGACTTATATCAGCCGAGGAGTGAGGTATCTCGAAGCTCACCTCGATGCCGACATCAATCGCAAGATGAGCAATAATCACAGCAAGGTAGAGGCCGGTATCTCGGCATGGCGAGAAGTCATCGAATCTGGCCGCTCGGTGACCATGATCGAGCTTAATACGCCTGGTATCTCGATTCTTACGGATGTCGAGGGCTCAGTGTACAAGGTGAACTTCGACGAGAGGTTCTGGGAAGGCTCGACGCCGGACGCGGAGGACATTTACACCGTCACGATGTACTGGTTCAGCACGGTTGTCTGCAAGATTCAGTCCGACTTCGGGATCGACGATGAAAGCCTCAGCGAGGCGATTCATCACGTCGGCAAGCGACTTGAGTTCAATCGGGAAACACATACCGCTTGACAGTTATTCCGGGGTGTCGTAGAGTTAATTCATCGGCACCCCACACACCCACCGAGGAACAAACCATGAGCAACCTTCCCGCATTCTCAGCGTCCGTCCTGACCTACATCAAGGGTTACTTCGCCCAGCATCCGTACTGGGTCGAGGAGGGCTTCTCGGACCTGACAATCGCCGACGTGGCCGAGGCAATCGGCGCGGAAGCCAAGGCCGTCAGCGGTGCCGTGAGGCACCTTGCGAAGGAAGGCCTCATCGACGTGGAGAAGTGGGACACCGGACACGATGTGACTTATTTTCTGCACATTGCTTGACAGAAACTCAGCAATCGCATACGATAGATACATCGACACCGCACACACCAACGGAGGGCAACATGCAGTACGAAGTCGGCCAGGTCCACCCCATCCTCACCAGCATCGGTGACAACATGCTCGGCTCGTGGCCAGCGACCATCGTCGAGGTCCGCGAGCACGGCGTCATCCTTAGGAAGTTTGAGGCTTCAATTTGGAATCGTGAGTTTCGAACCTGGGAACAGCTCAAGCTTGACGCGGAGTGGGACAGCAAGTGGGTCGGAGACCCTCGACGCCCTGACGATGTGTGGGATCGTGCGCTATCTGATGATCACCTCAAGCTTGAGGGATGCTGGGAATATAGATCGGAATACGGATACCATCTTTCCGAGATGGCCGCCGAGGATGCCTGGCTTCGTAAGGCTGAGAACAACTGGAACTGGAGCTAACAATGAATCGTATCGCAAGCGCAATCGCAGCAGAGTGGGCGGACCGGGTGAACATCGCCTGGTCCAAGGCGGAGCCGGAGGTCGGATGGCCAGGCGGATACACCATGTACAGCATACCGATGGAGATCGACCTCAGTTTCGTGCCCAGCGAGGCCGAGATCCAGGACTTTTACAAGTTCAGGTTCGAGCCAGCCGGTGAATCAATCGAGGTCACGGCTGAGGTCGAGATCGCCTGGGAAGAGGAGTTCCCGCAGGTCATCCGCATCGTGAAAATATGGAGCAAGGAATTTCACGAACCTGCTTGACAACTTATCCACACTGGACTACTATGGACACATAGACAACGCACCGAACACACGGAGGAACGAACCATGCAGGTTCTCATGCACTACAACCTTCACGAGTACATCGGCCAGGAAGAGGTGGATGACATCATCGAGACGGCCAATGGCATCGTAGGTGCGGCAAAACTCGATGTGTCATACATCGGCTCAGGGCGTTGGCAGGCAATCGTATTTGACGCGGATGGAAACACCATGGCGAACAAGTGGCTTATCGAGAAGCCTGGCGCAGCAGGTGGATGGAACAACATTCCGCAGGCACTTCGTAAGTGGAACTTCAGGTAGGAGGAACGAACAATGCAGGGACATATCGACACCGTGAACTTCCGGACCGGCACCCACCGTCACTTCTACGGGGAGGTGTGGAAACTTAACGACGGCCCCGAGTTTCTCGGGTGGCAGACCGTCGTGCCCATCCACAAGGGCGACACACTCATCCCGATGGTGTCCAAGGTCATGAACAAGGACATGGCCACCACCGCCGCCGAGATCGTCAAGGCCGCCGAAACATGGGAGCAAGCCCGCGCAAGCATCGAGGCCGCATTCCCGCTCGGTTTCCCCGGCATGACCTACAGGAGCTAAGACATGAAGGTATACTCGCTCAGGTATGGGTGCTACGGCGTCATCGCTCCGTCCAGGTTTGACGCAGCAGAAGCGGTCAACCGCCTATATCAGAACTTCGACGAACCGCCCATGAAGGCAAAACCATCGGACTTCTATCAGCCGATGAACCGACATGACATAAGCCCGCAAGACAGGTGGCCCGACATTGTGAACGCGGTCGAGGCCGGACGATTCTGGATCATGGCATAGGAGGTATCGAATGAAGGTAGTGCAGCGCGTCTCGACCACGAACGACGCGAACGGAAATCCGCGCCGCCTCTGGGTGGTGTACCGCCTTTCATCCGGAGGCAACGATTTTGTTCACGATTCGATTTACAGTGAGGGATACGGCGGCAAGCCGGATGGTGTTTGGTCAATAAACACACTTCCCGAGATGTTCGTCAGCCCTTCTGAGTGGAATTCAATTCGCAAGATAAACGTCCCCTACTACAGCGCAATGTGAGGAATAATGTTCACGAATTTTGTCTGCTTCGACGACGGCCAGACCCAGATGACCTGGGACATCGAGCGTAACCCGTTCATCATCCGTGTCTGGAAACTGGTGTCCGGCGGAACCGACCGGGTACACAAGGCCGACATCTTCATACCAGCATATTATGACGAGGTGGCCACCCGCGACCGCTCCCCGTACAATATCGTGCAAGACGTGGCCGCCCTGTACCACGGAGGTCTCGACCTGAGCCCGGACAGGGATGTCATGAAGTCCATCAGCGAGGAGGAAGGTTATGCTTTCTGACCATATGCGTTCTGAGGAACACAATCAAGTTAACGCTGAGGCCGCCCCGGAAAAGGGGCGGCCATCAAAGCTTCATGCGAAGCTCCTCGAAATGGTAAAGGACCAGGCCGAGAGGTACGCGCATAAGGTAGCCTGGAGGCTCTACACGGCGTTCTACACCGACGAGGCGACCATCGACATCATAGGGCGGAACAAGACCGTTCCAGCGGCGCTCAGGGCCGTCTCACGCGAACTGCACCGTGCCGAGCGTATCTGGCGAGACGGGTACGAGCAGGGCCGCCTCGACGCGCTCACACCGCCGCCACCTCCGCCCGAACCGCCGAAACCTCGACCTCGGTACAAACACCAGTGAATCAAGCGTCAGGAGCGGGCAGGTATTCCACTGTCCGCACTGACGTGATTTTCAAATTTTCAAATTAGATTTTAGTGTCAGAAAAATTTCTGGCGAAGCGACGCCCTTTAAGGAAAACCGAGCGTCCTGACATATTTTCAAATTTTCAAATTCTGAAAACATGACAAAAAAATTTTTGGAGAATCCGGCCCCTTTAAGGAAAACCGAGGCAACCCAGATGTCAACATGTAAACATTTGCCGGTCCTCGCGCGTACCCACATGTACGTATGTACGTATGTACGTATGTTGATTTGTAAACATGTAAACATATCACGTTGTAAACAAATCACATTGTAAACATGTTGATTTATCACGTTGTCACATTGTCACGTTGTAAACATGTAAACATGTAAACATGTAAACATACGTACAAATCACAATGTTTACAAATCACACTATCAACATGTAAACATGTTGATTTACTTACATGTAAACATACTTACATACTGATTTGTAAACATGTTGATTTATCACAATGTAAACATACTGATTTATCACAATGTAAACATGTTGCGACATCACAATGTTTACATGACAAGATTATTATCAGGTGCCATGACAATTTTATTGTCAGCTACACCGATCATAATATGTTCATGATCATGAACAATTAATATATCACCTTCATGACAAATTAATATATCATGAACCTAAACAATTAATATGTCACGATCATGATTAATTAATATGTCAGGTACATGAACAATTAATATATCATGTTACTGATATATTAATATGTCAGTATACTAAACAATTAATATGTCAGGTACATGACATATTAATATGTCACGATCATGATTAACTATCGTGTCACATAGGTGACCAATTAATTAATCATGATCCGGTTTGTATTCATGTCGAATACGTTTCGTTTCGCATTGAATATGTTTCGTTTCACATTGAATGGATACCGTACCGATCGGTACCGATCGTACCCGGATGTTTGACAAAATTTCTTACCCGTGCATCGAAAATTGTTACAATCGGCAACATACCCGATCTTACCCGGATCTTGTGTCCGTATGTTTACGCTATACCTTTAAACGCTCCACAATGCCCTATAAGGCGCGTTACCCGCTTGCACGTCCCGACACATAGGGGACCCTATGTTAAGCACCTTCTAGGCGATCGCCTGTAAACCCGCACCACGCAAGGATCTACAGGCGATCATGAGCCGTTAAGCGCTTTACACAAAATTCTTGCGATCTATGGTATATAGCGCGCGCGTTATTCAATGGTACCCGGGTACCCGATCCGTACCCTGATAAGCTTAACCAAAACTTAATCTCAGATACCCGCTTTTCTGTCTGGACAAATAACCCCCCCCATGGTCAGATAGATATGTGGACATTGAAAACTTAATACTGGACAGTCAAGGCGGGTAACACGGATGTTACCCGCGGGTAGGGTACGGATACCCGCTAACAGACATACTTATGGAGAAACAATGTACGATCGTTTACTTAAGGTTTGGTCTAGAGAGATTAACCTCATGGATCTTGATAGCGTGCAAGCTCTGCAAGACAATCACCGGCCGATCGAAGGCGACTTCGACCGCTTCCGTCACGCGATATGGTCGCTTGCGGTCGCGAGGAAATGGCATCTGATGATGGTCAGGGCATTGAACGATAAGCATCTAGAGACCGCGTGGCGATGCAAGCGACACGCGCGGGAATGGCAGCGGTACAGCAGGGATTACATCAAATCCCTCTAGAATCCCCTAGAACACCCTTAGGGTACCCGGATGCATCCGGGTACCCTACCCGCTTCCGTACGGGTTACAACCGGAGAATAAATGACGTTGATCATCGCGGCGATCCTTGCGTGGATTGCATTGAAGGGACAGACAGACAATGGCAAACAATAACCTAGTCGAGATTATTTCTCGCAATCCGGATCACGGTTACAAGGCGTTCCGCGCAAGCGATACAGCCGTGAACCTTATTGTTAGGGGCTTCAAGTTTGAGCCGAACACGACGATCTGCATAGGTAAGGAAGGCGTCGAATTCAACAATCGTTATTCTACCTTCCGGGTAGTGTTCAAGAATCATTCCCGCTTGCCCTACCTGGCGCGTACGGAGGTACGGAGTGAAGCGGGTAGAGCGGCTCTAGAGAGCGTGCTAGCCAAATTCCCCGCTATCGGCGCGCGCGACTAGTCTCGACAAGGCGACACGGGTATGATATTAAAATGACATACCCGTGTCGTAATACTTTGTTCATGTTTTCCAAATTGCGCTATTGACATCTCGAAATATTTGACGTATGATGATGTTGGGACATTATGTCTTTTTTCGGTATTAACTTTAAATAACACAAGAATAGCTATTGATTAGAGTAAATAAATGTTGATAAAGTGGCCATATCTTGGAATGGCGGTATGGTATGACCAGGGACGAAAAATGGAAGAGACTCTTCTTAGATGCCTTCAGAGAGAGCGGGATCATAAGTCAAGCAATAATGGTTGCTGGGGTATCTAGGGGTCAGCTAAGAAGTGCGCTGGACAAAGATCCAGAGTTCCTGGAGGCGTTCCATGATGCGAAGGCAGATGCGATAGATTCGTTGGAAACTGAGGCAGTGAGGAGAGCGAAAGACGGCTCGGATCAGTTGCTGATGTTCCTGTTGAAAAGTCATAGACCCGAGGTGTACCGAGAGAATCACAAGATTGAGGTCAGTGGGCATCTCGAAGTGGATCATAGAAGTACGCTGATGGAGAAGTTGGCGACGATGGCGGAGGCCTTGGCGCTGGGTTCGGAGAAAAGTTCGGGGATGATTGGTTCGGGGGTAGAAAAAAATGCTGACCAGCAAGAGTTTAATAAACTTAAGTCCCGAGCAGAGGACGTTGCTTTTATCGAGGTTGACGAAAGAGGAAGCCGCTGAGCTGACGTACATGTGGGAGTTTTGGGCGCGTCCTGAGCAGATAGCGCCTGAAGGAGACTGGCCGATTTGGCTGGTAAAAGCAGGCCGTGGCTGGGGTAAGACCAGGGTCGGTGCTGAGTGGGTGCGCGGGCAAAAAGAAAAAGTCGGACGTATTGCGTTAATTGGTCCTACTGCTGCTGACGTTCGAGACGTTATGGTGGATGGGGATAGTGGATTGATTTCGATCAGTCCGCCGTGGGACAAGCCGGAGTATCAGCCGTCAAAGCGCCGCATCGTGTGGAAGAACGGCTCGGTGGCGTACATGTACTCGGCGGATGAGCCGGAGCGGTTGCGTGGTCCGCAGCACGGGGCGGCATGGTGTGACGAGATTGGTTCCTGGAGATACCCGGATACCTGGGACATGATGATGTTCGGTCTGCGTCTCGGGAAGAATCCGAAGGTGGTTGCCACGACGACCCCGCGCCCGACGCCGTTGATGAAGCAGATACAGAATCAGCCTGGAGTAATCATCACGAGGGGCAGTACATACGATAACCGTGCGAATCTCGCGGCATCGTTCTTCAGCAGCATCATTACGAAATACGAAGGAACTCGGCTCGGTCGTCAGGAGCTGGAAGGTCACGATCTGGATGACAACCCTGGCGCGCTGTGGAACCGGGAGATTATTGACGCTGCGCGTGTCCGCAAGGCGATGGACATGGCGCGTATCGTGGTTGCTGTGGACCCGGCGGTGACCTCTGGTGAGGAGAGCGACGAAACGGGCATCATCGTGGTCGGAAAAGACGAGTTCGGCCATGCGTATGTCATCGAGGACTGCTCGGTGAAGGGGACGCCGGATGAGTGGGGCCGTGCGGCGGTAGAAGCCATGAAGCGGCATCAGGCAGACCGTATCGTTGCCGAGGTGAACCAAGGTGGCGACATGGTTCGATATGTCCTGGAAACGATTGATAAGAATCTGCCGATTAAGTTGGTCCGTGCATCTCGCGGTAAGATGGCACGAGCGGAGCCGATCAGCGCGCTGTACGAACAGGGTAAGGTGCATCACGTTGGTGCGTTTCATAAGCTGGAAGACCAGATGTGTACCTGGGAGCCAGGAATGAAGTCACCTGATAGGATGGATGCATTGGTTTGGGGTATGACTGAGTTGATGCTGGCTGGCGCAGAGCCGAGAATTACGGTGATTGAATGAAGTCCCCGGATAGAATTGTCGAACACGAGTCGCAGCCGATTGCCAGAGCGGCAGCCATAGAAGAGGTGGAGAAGCACCCCGGCGCAACGTACACGATGGAGACAATGGGTTACTCGGTGATTAGGCCTGACTGGTCGGAAACGTATCACAGAGTTGTAAAAATGCATGAGTATAGTGCAGATCACTAGACATCGTGTATAGTTATTTTTCGGGAGAGCGTAAATGGGCTTTTTAGATATTTTCAAGAAAGAAAGCCGTACCACCCGTGCAGTCGTTGGCCTGACGATGGGCCAGCCGCAGTGGAGTCCAGCTCGCTACGACAACTTTGCGCGTGAGGCCTACGCACGAAATCCGTGGGTCTTCGCTTGTATTCAGGAAATCAGCCGCGCTATCGCGGGCGTACCTTGGGTTCTGTACCAGGGGCCAGTAACTGGTCGCAGGGGCAAGGTGCGAGAAATCGACGTCCACCCCCTACTGACACTACTGGCTAGACCTAA
>JACCDX011648074.1_pt1 | contig 10538 bp, 8 predicted proteins | sample 7449681 | NCBI WGS metagenome assembly JACCDX01 (sample SAMN15323450, study PRJNA562643) | freshwater metagenome | isolation source: river surface water | place: USA:Blue River Watershed | collected 2017-08-18
GAGAAGGTGGAGAGGATCCAGCGCGGTTTAAGCCCGAACCAAATGGAGATTCAAAACGTTCTGCTATCAAACAGGTGGCCTCTGGCAGATTTGGTGTAACAAGTGAGTACTTGGTCAATGCTGATGACATTCAAATCAAAATGGCACAAGGAGCAAAACCAGGTGAAGGCGGGCAGCTGCCCGGCAACAAGGTCTATCCGTGGGTTGCAAAGGTGCGCCACTCAACTCCTGGCGTTGGGTTAATTTCACCTCCGCCACATCATGACATTTACTCAATTGAGGATCTCGCTCAGTTAATCCATGATTTAAAAAACTCCAACAAGGATGCGCGAGTACATGTAAAACTCGTCGCCGAGGTAGGGGTCGGCACCGTTGCGGCTGGAGTCAGTAAAGCTCACGCCGATGTAGTTCTCATCTCTGGTCATGATGGCGGCACTGGCGCTTCTCCTCTCACATCTCTAAAGCACGCTGGTGCGCCTTGGGAGTTGGGGCTTGCTGAAACCCAGCAAACTTTGTTGCTCAATGGTTTGCGTGATCGCATCGTTGTGCAAACTGATGGCCAGATGAAAACTGGACGCGATGTAATCATCGCTGCACTTCTTGGTGCAGAGGAGTTTGGTTTCGCAACAGCTCCACTAGTTGTGTCAGGTTGTGTAATGATGAGAGTTTGTCATTTAGATACCTGTCCTGTTGGGGTAGCAACGCAAAATCCAGAGTTACGAAAGAGATTTACCGGACAACCAGAGTTTGTGGAAACCTTCTTTGAATACATTGCAGAAGAGGTAAGAGAGTGGCTCGCCAAGTTAGGTTTTAGAAGCTTGGAAGAGGCGATCGGCCAAGTCGAGCTTTTAGATACACAGGCCGCATTGGATCACTGGAAAGCCAGTGGATTGGATCTCTCTCCGATACTTGCAGTTCCTGCTATCGCTAAAGATGCAGCAAGACGAAACACCACAAAGCAGGAGCACGGTTTGGAATCTGCCCTAGACAATGAACTGATTGATTTAGCAAAACCGGCATTAGAAAAAGGTGAAGCTATCAAGTTGCAGATGGCGATTCGAAACCGCAATCGCACCGTTGGAACCATGTTGGGCTCTGAGATCACCAGAAGATTTGGCGGAGCTGGATTACCAGAGGACACCATCGATATCACCTTCCATGGCTCTGCAGGTCAATCCCTTGGGGCGTTTATTCCTCGCGGTCTAACCCTGCGTTTATATGGCGATACCAATGATTACTTGGGCAAAGGTTTATCTGGCGGACGAGTGATAGTCAGACCAGATGAGAAAGCGAAATTTGCCTCCGAGAAAAATGTAATTGCAGGAAATGTCATTGGCTATGGTGCAACTACCGGCGAGATATTTGTGCGCGGCGTAGTTGGAGAGCGTTTCTGCGTCAGAAATTCAGGTGCAACTGCAGTTGTTGAGGGAGTTGGTGATCACGCCTGCGAGTACATGACCGGTGGTGTGGTTGTAATTCTTGGTCAAACTGGCAGGAATTTGGCAGCTGGTATGTCAGGTGGCAGAGCATTTGTACTTGATCTGAACCCTGATCTGGTAAATAAAGAGATGGTTGATGTACTAACCGTGCCCCAGGATCAATCAGAGAAACTTCGCGCCATCATCTCTAAGTTCTTTGCAGAAACTGGTTCGGAGGTTGCCGCAGAGTTGTTGAAGGATTGGAGCGCGGCTCAAAAGCGAATCTCAATGGTTATGCCGAGAGATTACGCCAAAGTGTTAGATGTAATTGCTAAGGCAGAACGCGAAGGTCGCTCTGCAGAGCAGGCAATCATGGAGGTGCTCAATGGCTGATCCCAAAGGTTTTTTAAACACAGGTAGGGAGACTCCGAAGCGCCGTCCTGTTGATGTTCGCATCAGAGACTGGAAAGAGGTCTATGAAGAGCAGGAGTTTGGTGCTCTACAGAAACAGGCCGGTCGTTGCATGGATTGTGGAATTCCGTTCTGTCACCAGGGTTGCCCGCTCGGCAATTTAATTCCAGAGTGGAATGATTTGATTTGGCGTAATGAGAAAAGCGATGCAATTGATCGTCTGCACGCAACTAATAACTTCCCAGAGTTCACCGGAAGGTTATGTCCTGCACCTTGCGAAACCGCCTGTGTTCTAGGAATTAATCAAGATCCGGTAACCATTAAACAGGTGGAGCTGCGCACAATTGAAGAGGCTTTTTCCTCTGGAAATGTCAGACCAATGCAGCCAGATCGCATGACCGGTAAAACAGTGGCGGTTATCGGCTCGGGACCGGCTGGTTTAGCAGCAGCGCAACAACTCACTCGTGCCGGGCACACCGTAGTGGTGTATGAGAGAGCGCCAAAGATTGGCGGTCTATTGCGTTATGGAATTCCCGAGTTCAAAATGGAGAAAGCGGTTTTAGATCGTCGTCTGAATCAGATGCAACGTGAAGGTACCCGTTTCAGAGCCGGGGTAAATGTTGGCGTTGATGTAACCGCTAAAGAGTTAAAGAGCAGGTATGACGCCGTTGTTCTCGCAGTTGGCGCAACACAATGGAGAGATTTGGATATCCCGGGCCGCTCCAACAAAGGGGTTTACCAAGCGATGGAGTATTTGCCATGGGGCAACAAACAAGCTTTAGGCGAGCTAAATCAAGAGCCACCCATCAATGCAAAAGGTAAGCATGTAATTATTCTTGGTGGCGGAGATACCGGCGCAGATTGTTTGGGAACCGCAATTCGTCAGGGCGCAGAAAGTATTACTCAGATTGAAATTATGCCAAGACCAACCGAAGAGCGGCCTAGCTCTCAACCATGGCCAACCTATCCAATGGTTTATCGAGTAAGTAGTGCCCATGAAGAATCAGGCGAACGTCTCTATTCAATTTCAACTGAGGAGTTCATCGGGGATGGTCAAGGAAATCTCAAAGCTTTGAAGATTGTTGAAACTCGTTTGGTAGATGGAAAGTTTGAAAGAGTTCCAGGTACTGAAAAGGAGCTTCCTGCAGATCTAGTGTTTCTTGCTATGGGATTCACTGGCGTTGAGAAAAATGAATTGGTAACTGGATTCAATCTAGCCTTGGATCAAAGAGGAAATATCGCACGCAATCAAAGTTACGAAACTAATGTTGAAGATGTCTATGTTTGTGGCGATGCCGGAAGAGGACAGTCATTGATTGTGTGGGCGATTGCCGAAGGAAGAAGTGCAGCTGCTGCAGTAGATAAAGCACTGATGGGACGCACACAACTTCCCGCGCCTATCGAGCCAACCGCCAGGCCATTGACGGTTTAGCGCCCTGAGAGAAATGGCATAAAATAATCAAATGCGCCGCGCCAAAATTGTTTGCACCATGGGTCCCGCCGTTGAGTCCGAGGAGAAAGCGGCCCAGTTAATTGCAGCGGGAATGAATGTGGCTCGTTTGAACCTTTCTCATGGCGGATACGAGGAGCATCAAAACCGTCTTAATCTCATTCGAAAAGCGGCAGCTGATGCTGGTAAGCCCGTTGCCATATTGGTCGATCTCCAGGGCCCGAAAATTCGCTTAGGTAGATTTGAAAACGGTCCTCATGATTTGAGCCGCGGCGATATCTTCACAATTACTACTGATGAAATATCTGGAACCAAGGATCGAGTAGGAACTACCTACAAAGGATTACCGGGGGATTGTCGCAAAGGCGATCGCATCTTGATTGATGATGGCAAAGTAACAGTAGAGGTCGTCGAAGTTAAGGGCAATGATGTTGTTACTAAGGTAATCGAACCCGGCCCAGTTTCTAACAACAAAGGAATAAATCTTCCTGGAGTAGCTGTGTCAGTCCCTGCTATGTCAGATAAAGATAAGGAAGATCTGCGCTGGGGATTAAAAGCCGGAGCGGATTTCATCGCACTTTCCTTTGTCCGATCTGCCAAAGATATTTTGGATGTACACCAAATAATGGATGAAGTTGGCAAGAGAGTCCCGGTAATTGCCAAAATTGAAAAACCGCAGGCAGTGGAAAATCTAGAGGAGATTGTTGCGGCCTTTGATGGGATTATGGTTGCGCGCGGCGACCTAGGTGTTGAAATGCCAATTGAAGATATCCCACTTGTTCAGAAGCGCTGCGTGACCTTGGCACGTGAAAATGCCAAACCGGTTATCGTGGCAACTCAGATGTTGGATTCAATGATTACCAACTCTCGCCCAACACGTGCGGAGGCCACCGATTGTGCCAACGCGGTTTTGGATGGCGCCGATGCATTAATGCTCTCTGGTGAAACCAGTGTTGGCAGCTTTGCAATTGAAGCGGTACAAACTATGGCTCGAATCATCGAAAAGACAGAACAAGAGGCGCTGCATTTAATTCCTGCTCTACAACACAATCCGAAAACCAAAGGTGGCGCAATAACTAAAGCGGCTACCGAAGTCGGACTAACTGTTGGAGCAAAGTTCCTAGCCGCCTTCACTAAATCAGGTGATTCAGCGCGCCGCATGTCACGTCTTAGATCACCAATTCCTATCCTGGCGCTAACCCCAGATGCAGATACCTTTAATCAAATGTCGCTCACTTGGGGGGTTGAGCCAATCCTTACCCCGCTAGTAACCACCACCGATGAAATGGTTAAGCAGGTAGATGCCATAGTTCTTGAATCTCAAAGAGTGGCAAAGGGTGAGCTCATACTTATCGTTGCTGGTTCTCCACCTGGAATTCCTGGCTCGACCAACGCGATGCGGGTTCATAAGGTCGGAGATGCTGTGGGTGGCGTGGCTCCTGCTTATCGTTAGAATAGGAAAAGTAACACCAGCCTCGGTACTCCAACGGTAGAGAGGGCAGTCTCAAACACTGCATAGTGTCGGTTCAAATCCGACTCGAGGCACATGTCATCTGAAACTTCAGCGAAATATCGAATCCTGGTTGCTGAAGATGAAACTTTGATCCGGATGGATTTAGTCGAGATGTTAACTGAAGCTGGATATGAAGTTATTGCTCAAGCCTCAAATGGGGAAGAGGCGATTAGCTTGGCCAACCTCCACAAACCTGATCTTGCAATATTGGATGTAAAAATGCCGGTATTGGATGGAATCTCAGCGGCGGAAAAGATTATTTCAGTTGCTCCAGTACTAATGCTGACCGCATTTAGCCAGAAGGATTTAGTTGATCGAGCCCGAGATGCCGGAGCCATGGCATACGTTGTTAAGCCCTTCACTATTAATGATTTAACCCCGGCTATCGAGATCTCAATAAGTCGTCATCGACAAATGAAATCCTTAGAGGCTGAGGTTGCTAATTTGAATGACAGATTGGAAACTCGAAAGATTATTGATCGGGCCAAGGGAATCTTGATGCAGGCTCTTAATCTCTCTGAACCCCAAGCATTTTCCTGGATTCAAAAAGCCGCCATGGATCGGCGCATCACCATGAAAGAGGTTGCTGAGGCGGTAATCAACCCCAATGCAGCCCTAGAAAAATAAGGCTACTTTCGAGAGATTTCATCTCACATAACGAGAAAGTTATCTGTTTTCAGCATCTATTTCCTTGTGCCAAATGAGAGTCTGCCGTTAGCCTTCACCCCTCCCTGTCCCAGGGGGCATGATCATGAAGAAAGGTATTACATGAAAAAGCGTGGCCTAATTTCGGTTGCTGCAGCAGCCGCATTGGCAGCTGCTTCGCTTGTTGCTTATGCACCAGCGTCAAATGCAGCCGCGAAGACAATCACCCTCGCATTTCAAGGTCCACTAACTGGCGAAGAAGCTCAGGTTGGTCAGGATGAGTTAGCTGGCATGCTTTATGCAGTCAAGCTATTCAATGCGAAGAACAAAGGTAAGTATGTAGTTAAGGTAGTTCGCGCAGATGACCAGGGCGATCCTGCTCAGGCTGCAAAGGTTGCTCCAGGAATTGCATCAAACACCAAGATTCTTGGTGTTGTTGGTGCGGCTTACTCCGGTGCAACAATCGCATCACTACCGTTCTATAAGCAGCGTCTATTGCCGATGATTTCTCCATCAGCTACACGCGTATCCATCACAGATCCATCATCACCTGGTGGAGCGCTTGGTCTTCCTGTATTCCACCGCGTCGTTGTAACTGACAAGGTGCAGGGTCCATCACTATTCAAGCTTGCAACCAAGGGTGTTTCATCACCTAAGGTGTTCGTAGTTGATGATCAATCAGCTTACGGTGTCGGTCTTGTTGATTACATGAAGCCTGCAATCCCAGCTGGTCAATCAGTTGGCTTTGACTCAGTTTCAGATAAGACAACTGACTGGTCTGCAACAATTTCAAAGATTAAGACCGCAGCTGCAAACGTAGTTATCTACACCGGCTACTTCCCACAGGCTGCTGTGTTCTTCAAGCAGCTTCGTGACAGCGGTTACACCGGCATCCTTGCTGGTGGCGACGGCGTTCTAAGCCCAAGCTTCGTAACTCTTGCACCAGCATCTGTACTTGAGGGCGTCCGCCTAACAGCTGGAACAGTTCCTCTAGCAGATATCTCATCCAAGCTTGAAGCAGATTTCAAGAAGAAGATGGGTAAGGCTTCAGGCGTTTACGCTGCTGAATCAATTGATGCAACAAATATCTTCCTAAGCTGCGTTGCAAAGGGAGTTTCTACACGTCAAGCGATGCTTGATTGCGTCAAGAAGTTCAAGGGCAAGTCCCTAACCGGTTCCAACCTAAGCTTCGACGCTAATGGCGACGTTGCTGGTGGAGTAATGAACGGCTTTGAAGTTAAGGCCGGCAAGATCGTTTTCACCGGTCCAGTAAAGTAAAAAAGTAGGTCAGTAATTTCGGCGGGTCCTATCTGGGCCCGCCGAAATTTCAATTATCTTTGACCCTCGCTTGAATAGAATAGGAATTCGATAACTTGTTCGGAAATTTTCTTGACCAGTTTTGGTCTTTAACCTTCGGCGGTTTGAGCCTCGGATTCATTTACATTCTTATCGCCTTGGGTTACACGATGGTTTACGGAGTATTGCGCATGATCAACTTTGCGAACTCCGAAGTTTTCATGGTTGGCACATTTGCCACGATAATCATTATTAGAGATGTATTTAAATTTACTCAAACCTCAGAGTATGCAACAGGATTTAAGTTATGGCTGATTCTGGGTACCGCATTGATTGCCTCAATGTTGGTTTCTGGAATTCTTTCGGTAGTTATCGAATTAGTTGCTTATAGAAGATTAAGAAGAATGAATTCAGGAGTACTCGCTCCTTTGATCTCTGCAATTGGTGTTTCTATGGTGCTTGCTGAAACAGTTCGAATCATGACCGATTCGCGGCCAGTCGCCAGCCCGCGTGCCATGGAAAAATCTTTCTTAGGAAAGTTTTTTGATGCTGACATCCGGCTTGATAACACGATAATTATCCTCTCTGCGATTTTGCTTTTGGTAGCTTTGTTAGCGTTCGTAAATAAGACCCGGCTAGGTAAAGCAATCCGTGCCGTATCGATGAATGGAAACGCCGCTAAGTTGATGGGTATCAATATTGATGGCGTCGTATCAATCACCTTCTTGGTGGGTGGGCTGATGACCGGCGCTGCAGGATTTTTCTACGTATTAAAGTATGAAAACAGCAGCTTTAGCATTGGTTTTGAGCTAGGAATCGCAGCCTTCACCGCAGCGGTTCTGGGCGGCATCGGAAATATCAAGGGTGCGTTCTATGGTGGATTGGCTTTGGGTCTACTCGAGACCTACGCATCATTCTTCCTGGGCACCCAATGGAAGGCGGTTACCGTCTTCGTAGTGCTCGTACTAGTTCTTTATACAAGACCGAATGGTTTGTTCGGTGAAGCCATGACGCAATCGAGGGCATGATGATTAATCTTCGAGATAAAGGTGCAGAAATCTGGGAGCGCTCCAACCGAGTTGAGCGCACCTTCATAGCTCTAGGCTTTATTGCGCTAGCGGCTTTGCTGCCGTTTTTTGGAGGCACATTCCTAAACACTCCGATTGCGGATTATGAATCAGTGCTCGTTTATCCAGTTGCCATGTTTGTATTGATGGCGATTGGACTCAATATCGTTATCGGTAAAAGTGGCTTGCTGGATTTAGGTTATGTAGCTTTCTTTGCCATCGGCGCCTACACCATGGGCCTACTTGGTACCCGCACCGGTTTGAATACCTGGGAGATCCTTCCTATTGCGGTAGCGATGGCGATGTTTTCCGGAGTAATTCTTGGTGTGCCAGCACTTAAGTTGCGAGGTGATTACCTAGCGATTATCACCTTAGGGTTTGGAGAGATTGTCCGAATCGTTGCGCTTAACTTAGGAACCTTAGGTCGTTCTGAAGGTATTTTGAATATCCCAACTCCACCATCAATTTTCGGTATCGAATACACATTTGATAGCCACCGTATTTATTACTGGACTCTGCTGATCATTATTCTGCTTGCTATCTGGATGGTGCGCAGACTTTCGGTGCGTCGTGCTGGTCGCGCTTGGGAGTCCATCAGACAGGATGAAGATGCGGCCGAGTTGATGGGTGTTCCAACCTTTAAATACAAGGTATGGGCATTCGTACTTGGCGCCTCAGTCGGTGGCGCAGCGGGTGTGTTTTATGCGTCAAAGACCTTATTTATCGCACCAGACAACTTTACGTTGCAGATTTCAATCTTGATTCTCGCCTGCGTTGTTTTCGGCGGAATGGGAAATATCTGGGGCGTAATTCTTGGAGCGGTGATTTTGGGTTATCTCCCAGATCGCATCCGTTTCTTATCTGATGCCCGCCTATTGGTATTCGGTTTAGTGCTTGTAATCATGATGAACCTACGTCCTGATGGTTTACTTCCACGCAAAAAACGTGAGAAGCCACTTCCAAAGCAGGTGCAGTAATGTCGAATCCAGTTATCTCGTTGAAGAACGTAACTATGAAGTTCGGCGGCGTTACCGCTCTGAACGATGTCACCTTTGATGTAAAGCCGGGCGAAATTTTAGGTTTGATTGGACCTAATGGCGCTGGTAAGACCACAGTATTCAATGTAATTACTGGGGTTTATCAAATTACCTCCGGAGATATCGTCTTTGATGGTAAATCTCTAACCGGAACCAAGCGTTACAAAATTACCAAGCGCGGCATAGCTAGAACCTTCCAGAACATTCGTCTGTGGGGCGATATGACAGCACTTGAAAATGTTGTCACCGCAACTGACACTCACAAGAAGTCAGGGTTGCTCAGCGGTTTGTTTGGTATGCCAATCTCTCGAAAAGAAGAGAAGCGGGATAAAGCCCGTGCTCAGGAACTCTTGGATTTCATTGGAATTGGTGAATACGCTGATCGTTTGGCACGTAATCTGCCTTACGGAGTGCAACGCCGTCTTGAAATTGCTAGAGCCTTAGGAACTAATCCCAAGCTAATACTTCTAGATGAACCAGCGGCAGGCTTTAATCCGTCGGAAAAGGTTGAGTTGGCAGCAACTATCCGCAAGATTCGCGATGCTGGATATACCGTTCTTCTGATCGAACATGACATGTCTTTGGTTATGAAGGTCTCTGACCGAGTTGTTGTTTTGGATTTCGGACAGAAGATTGCTGATGATGTCCCAAGCAAGGTTCAAGATGATCCACGTGTTATCGAAGCGTATTTAGGAGTGCCTGAAGATGCGTCTTGAGATTAAAGATTTAAGGGTTGCCTACGGCAAGATTGAAGCGCTAAAGGGCATTTCACTTACGGTTAATCAAGGAGAGATTGTCTCTTTGATTGGTGCAAATGGCGCTGGAAAGACCACTTTGCTGAAGACCATATCTGGAATTCTAAATCCAACTTCGGGAAGCATTACCTATGATGGTGAAAGCATCCTCGGTCGTAAGGCGCACCAGCGTGTACACCTTGGGATCTCCCAGGCGCCAGAGGGTCGCGGAATCTTTCCTGGACTAACAGTTTTAGAAAACCTTGAGTTGGGCACCTATCACTTGAAGTCAAAAAAGAGCGAGATGCAAGAAGATCTTGAGATGGTTTATGGGCTATTCCCAAGATTGAAAGAACGTATGACTCAAGCTGGTGGAACACTTTCTGGTGGAGAGCAACAAATGTTAGCCATCGGCAGAGCTCTAATGGCAAAGCCGAAGGTTCTATTGCTTGATGAGCCATCAATGGGTCTAGCGCCTCAGATGATTGCCAACATTTTCCGCATTATCACTCAGATTAACAAACTCGGCGTGACTATCCTTTTGGTTGAACAGAACGCGCAGCAAGCTCTATCTAGATCTGATCGAGCCTATGTTCTTGAAACTGGTTCAATCACTAAAGAGGCAAAAGGCAAAGATCTGTTAAACGATCCGCACGTTAAATCAGCTTACCTTGGCACTGGAGCCCACGAGCTCGATTAATTAACGCTCTGCAAGAATTAAACAGGTGATTCTTGCGGTGCAGGTTTTTTCACCTTTGTCATTTGTGATTTCGACGTTATAAGTGCACAAGGTTTTGCCTAAGGTCACTGCTGTTGCAACTCCGGTGACTACTCCAGAGGTTGCAGATTTATGATGACTGGCGTTGATCTCAATACCCACAATTCTTCTTGTAGGTCCAGCATGCAAGTGAGTGCCAACCGATCCCAAGCTTTCAGCCAAAACTACATTGGCACCACCGTGTAGCAA
>JACCDX011690767.1_pt1 | contig 10538 bp, 9 predicted proteins | sample 7449681 | NCBI WGS metagenome assembly JACCDX01 (sample SAMN15323450, study PRJNA562643) | freshwater metagenome | isolation source: river surface water | place: USA:Blue River Watershed | collected 2017-08-18
AGTATACCTTACACTCTATAATGATGATTCAATTAAATCAATTTCTGAAATTGATTTAATTGATACAGATTGCTCAAACTTAAAAATTACTGGGGAATCTTTATCATTAAACTACACTGAAGTAAATTATGTTTCACAAACATTTTCAAGTAGAATAACCAATATAAATCCATTTAATGTCACAACTTGGCAAGGTAGTCTCGAATTAAATCCACAATTTGACTCTTGGACTACTGACAATAGACGATTATCCACATCTATTAGATCTAGAAATATACAATTTATCGCAACTAGATTAAAACCAAATACTAGATTTAATTTGCTATTTGATTCTTATAATATGACTTCAAATCCAACATACGTTTTCCCTAAACTGTTGGAGATTGAAAATGTAAGAGGATCATTTATTGCTGGAGAAACAGTATATGTCAATGGTGGAAGGGCTAAGTTTAGACTATGTACACCAAACCATAAAGAAGGCAGACACAATAGGCCAACAAGAACATATACAAATAATCCATATAACCCACAGGTTGGTATATCCACTCTGTATGGACCACAATCTACATTATTGAATATTGATACTGCAAGTCTACAATTAGATAATATATCCAATTTTTATGGAAATATAAGATCTGGAAATACTTTAGTGGGACAAACTAGCAGGGCTCAGGCTACTGTTAAAAACATTAGACTTGTGAGTGACAACTCTGGAACACTAATTGGAAGCATTTTTGTACAAAATAATAAAAGACTTAGATTTTCTACTGGGGCAACTCCAGTAGATATTATTCAATCTTCTGCTTTAGGTCTTCCAGGTGAAAATATTAGTTCAGCTAATGCTACATTTGTTAGTAGAGGGGAGTTTGTTCCACCGCCTCCACCCACAAGAAGAAGAGATCCACTAGCTCAAACTTTTATAGTTTCAGAAGAAAGTGGTATTTTCCCATCATCCGTTGATGTATATTTTGCAACAAAAGATGCATCAATTCCAGTTACTCTTGAGATCAGGGAAGTTGTTAATGGATATCCAGGGGGACCAGAAAAAGTAGTAGGTAAATTAGAAAAAACTTTATTCCCAGAAGACATTGTAACTAGCGTAAATGGTTCATCCGCAACAAGATTTACCTTTGATAATTTAACAAAATTAGAAGGTGGAAGAGAATATGCTATAGTTCTGCTGAGTGATTCTTCGGATTATAATGTTTGGATATCTAGAATAGGTGAGGAAGAAATTTCTACAATTAATAATCCAGCAAGTAGTAGAGTTATTATTAATGCTCAACCATCTTTAGGATCTCTATTTGCTTCTCAGAATGGAAGTACATGGACAGCAAGGCAAACTGATGATTTGAAATTTAAGTTAAATAGATGCAAATTCTCAAGATCAGGGGGAACAGCTAAACTCTATAATTCAAAAGTAGTAACTTCATCACCCGAAAACATTTTACCAGAAAATCCTCTGTTTATTGGGATTGGATCAACTGCCCCTAATGATGGATACCACATTCTAGTGACTCATCCAAATCACAATATGTACTCTGGAGTAGATAAAGTAATCATTAATGGAGTAATATCAGATAGCAATCCAGTAAAATTAACAGCTGGATATGGTGCAACAGATAGTGGTGCCATAAGTGTTGGAACTACTGCAATTTTCAGTAGATTTGAAGGCAATCCAGTTGCAGAGTCAAATCCAGGATACATTACCATAGATAGTGAAATTATCAGATACACTGGAGTTTCTGCTGGTAGTTTGACTGGAATTTCTAGAGGTTTTGATAGTACAAACATAGTTGCTCATGATGTAGATTCATTGGTTTACAAATACGAATTTAATAATGTTTCTTTAAGAAGAATCAATAAGGAGCACACAATTTCTAATATAATTCCTCCAAGTATTGATACTTATTATATTAATATTGGAGCTGGGACTACCTTTACATCATCAAAGTTTGGTGGAGGATCTGAAGTCTATGCCACTAGAAATAAAAACTTCAGTGAAATAGTTTTTAACAATGGATTTATTAGATCCTATGCAAATACAAATGTATCTGCACTAGTAAGAACTGTTACTGGAACAAGTCCAAATGGAAGTGAAATATCATTTGATGATAAAGGTTATGTTATTTCAGATTTAAATGGTCCAAATAAATTTACAACAATAAGATCTGTTCTCTCAAATCCAAATGAAATAGAATACTTAAATGCAACAGAATTTGTTGGAAATAAATCTCTATCTTTAGATATTAATGTTTCTACAACTGATGACAAGGTATCACCTGTTATAAATTTGAATAGAGCATTTTTAGAAGTATCTGGTTATAGAATTGATAGACCAATAAATCTAGAAACATATTCCGAGAACAGCCTAGTTAACTCAAATGCAGATGACCCACATGCATTTATTCATATAACTAAAAAAATAGATCTACAAGAGTCTGCAAAATCCCTAAAAATATTCTTAGATGCTTACAGACCTTCATCTTCAGATATTAGAGTACTTTATAAAATTTACAGAAACGATACTCCTGATGAAAATCAAGTTTGGGAACTTTTCCCAGGATATGAAAACTTAGATGTTAATCTAAATATCATAAATGAATCTTCACATTCAGGTAAATCTGATTACAAGGTCCCACCAAGCAAAAATGGAGAATATCTAGAATATGAATATACAATGGACAATCTTCCAGATTTTACTGGATTTGCAATAAAAATAGTAGGTTCTACTAGCAATCAAGCCTCTATACCAATTATAAAAAATCTTAGAGGAATTGCATTAAAATGATAGATAAACCATATGCTAGGGTTGAGGATCATCCAAATTTAATTAGAGATCTTAAAACAAATGCTATAATTAATACTGATGTGAAATCATCAAGCACTTATAATAAGATCAAGCAAAATAAAATTGCAGAAAAAATTAGAATAGATAATTTAGAAAATGAATTGTCTGAGATTAAAAAATCTATTCTAGAAATAAAAAACTTACTATTTGACTTAAATGAACCCAGATGAATTGAATTTAGAAACAGTTTCAAAATTATTTGAATATGAAAAAATATCAAGAGAACTTGATACATGTACAAATATTGACTTGATGAGAAATATTTGCAAATGTTATGTAAAGTTATATCTAAAGCAATCTGAAGTTATTTCTATGATTGGAAATAACTTCTAAATAATAATAAAAATAAAAATATGGCAAAACCAGCATCAAGACAAGAACTGATTGATTATTGCTTAAGAAAACTTGGTGCTCCAGTTCTAGAAATTAATGTAGCTGAAGAGCAACTAGATGATTTGCTAGATGATGCTCTTCAGTATTTTAACGAGAGACATTTTGATGGAGTGGAAAAAATGTTTCTCAAATACAAATTAACTGAAGATGATGTTAATAGGGGTAGGGGAAAGGAATCTGTTGGAATAGTTACTACCACAGCATCTTCTAGTATTGGATCCTTTTCTTGGGAAGAGAATAGTAATTATATTCCAGTGCCAGATTCAGTAATTGGTATTGAAAGAATATTTAAATTAGATAATAGATCAATTAGTGGAAATTTATTTAATGTTAACTATCAACTATTTTTAAATGACATTTATTGGTTTAGTTCTACTGAACTTTTAAATTATTATGTCACAAAAAGATACTTAGAAGATATAAGTTGGATAGTAAATCCAGAAAGGCAAATAAGATTCAATAAGAGGCAAAATAAATTATATCTAGATATAAGTTGGGATTCAGTAAAAGAAGGACAATACATTTTAATAGAATGCTATAGAATTTTGGATCCAACAGATTCTACCAAAGTCTACAATGATTCCTTTCTTAAAATGTATTTAACTTCACTAATTAAAAAGCAGTGGGGACAAAATCTCATTAAATTCCAAGGAGTTAAACTTCCAGGAGGAGTTGAATTAAATGGCAGGCAAATATATGATGATGCAGTTAGAGAGCTGCAAACAATAAAAGATAAGATGATGATAGAATATGAATTACCACCTTTGGATCTAATAGGATAATATGTTAAATCCATTTTTTATTCAAGGAACAAACACTGAGCAAGGTCTTTTGCAAGATCTTGTAAATGAACAGTTAAAAATATATGGAATAGAAGTCTACTATCTTCCAAGAAAAATTTTTGCCGAAGGGAAGGTAATTAAAGAAGTTTTGTATTCTAAATTTGAAAATGCATTTCCAATAGAAATGTACTTAGTCAACTATGAGGGATTCGATACAAATTCAATATTGATGTCCAAATTTGGAGTAAAAATAACTGATGAAATGACATTAATAGTATCAAAAGAAAGATTTGATACTTATATTGTAGAGTTAATGAAGTTAATGGATAATATTAAAAATCCATTAAGACCTAATGAAGGTGATTTAATTTATGTTCCATTGAGCAATAGCTTAATGGAAATTAAGTATGTTGAAAATAAAAAACCATTCTATCAATTACAAAAAAACTATGTCTATGAGCTAAAATGTGAGTTATATGAATTTGAGGATGAAAATATTCAAACTGGAGTAGAAGATATAGATCAAAACTTCAAAGATGTTGGACATGGAGCAACTTTAACACTATCAGAACTTGGTTCCACTGCCACTGCAACCACAGTTTTATCCGATGGTGCCATTCAGTATATAAATTTAGTTAATAGTGGTTATAGGTATACATCAACCCCTAAATTGATTATAGATGGTCCCCCTGGAATAGGAATTACAGCATCTGCAGTTGCAATTTCAACATCAAAAAGAGGTCTACTATCTGGCCAAAGTTTGAATAGAATTTATATAGAAAATTCTGGATCTGGATATGGAACTTCTAATCCGCCATCAGTTTCATTTTTTGGTGGAGGTGGTTATGGTGCAGAAGTAACAGTGGGCATTTCTACCAGAGGATCTGTTAGATCAGTAACTTTAACTTCTCCAGGTCAAGGATACGTCAGTGAACCAACTGTAACTTTCAGCACACCAACTGGTTTAGGAGCAACAGTTACTGCTCAGGTTGGAGCAGGAGGGACAATTGAATCATTAACTATTGTTGGGGGAGGTGAATTTTACAGTTCAGTTCCTCCAATTACAATAGATCCTCCTGGATCTGTAGGGACAGTAGCTATAGCAGAAGCTTTAGTTTCTTCAGGTATTATTACAGATACTATAATTATTGATGGGGGAAGATTTTACAGACAAGATCAAGATCCAGTTGTCACATATACCTATGTTGTTGGATATGCCACCACTATTGATACAGTTGAAAGTGTAGATGTATTATATCCAGATGAAGTAAATGGTCCAAATGGACCATTTGATGGTAATGGATTTTTATCATTTTATTATCCATCTGCATCCATAAATGATGCAGTATTGGACTCAAGTACTGGATTATTATGGATTTTTGACGGCTCTGGTTGGAACCCAGGAGATTCTGTAATTGTTGGAACTGCTTCAACAATAGCTACTGTTTCATTTGGAAGTACAATATTATCAATAGATACCCCAACAATTAATGAAACAATTGTTTCTAATGATGTTACAGTAGAAATTGATGCTCCAATTGGAACTGGCGCAGATCCAGACTTTAGGGCATATGCAACATTAACTATATTAGATGGATCAGTAAATTCTGTAACTTTAACCAATGCTGGAGTTGGATATACAGAACCCCCAATAGTATCAATACCAAATACATTAGAATATAAGACTACAGTTGGATTAGTTACAGCAACTGGAAGAGCATTTCTAAATTCTTCTGGCGGAATATCTACTATAAGACTTATTAATTCTGGAAAAAATTATGTATATCCACCCACAGTGACAATATCTGAAGGAACTTTAGTTGCAAGTGGCAATTTTATATTGGGAGAAACTATATCTGGGTCGATTTCAAATGCAACCGCAGTAGTAAAAAGTTGGGATTCTACAACAAAGACATTGAATGTATCTGGTCTTGGATCTGATTTTTATGTTGGCGATGTAATTGTGGGACAGACTTCCAATGCAACTTATTCATTATTTAAGTATGAAGGATTTGATTTAGATAGTGAATATGATAATAATGATGTTATTGAAGAAGAAGCAAATACTATAATAGATTTTAGTGAAATTAATCCATTTGGGGAAGTCTAGATAAATAAAAATAATGGATTCAGATAATAAAATATTTTTATAGGGGTTGGAAAAATTATGTTGGGCAATTATTTTTATCACAAATCAATAACTAAGACTGTTGTTGCCTTTGGTACGTTATTTAATGATATTAAAGTCAGACATTTTGATGATAATGGAACTGCATTATCTCAATTAAAAGTTCCAATAGCATATGGTCCAATCCAAAAGTTTTTGGCAAGATTGGAACAAAATCCTACAGGAGATAGGAAAATTGCAATAACTCTCCCTAGAATGTCGTTTGAAATGACGTCTATAGATTATGATCCAACAAGAAAATCTTCAGTAACTCAAACATTTAAGGCATCAAAAGTTTCTGATGGAAAACAAATCAATAGTATCTATGTTCCAGTTCCCTATAATATTGGGTTTGAATTAAATATAATTTCAAAAATTCAAGATGATGTTTTACAAATAGTTGAGCAAATTTTACCATTTTTCCAACCATCATTCAATGTAACTGTTAATTTAATACCAGAAATAGGAGAAAAAAAGGATATACCAATAGTTCTCAATAGAATAGGTTTTAGAGATGATTATGAAGATGATTTTAAAACTAGAAGAATTATAAATTATACTCTAGCATTTACTGCAAAAACTTACATATTCAATGAAATTCCTGATAGTGGTGAAGGAATTATTAAGAAAGTTCAGGTTGATTATGCTACAGAGGCCATTAAGGGTGCCAGAAGAGAAGTAAGATATACTGTAACTCCAGAAGCCCTGGAGGATTATAATAGTGATGGTGTTATAGATACACAAGATAATGATCTTATTGAATTTGGTGATGACTTTGGATTTAATGATACACTCCAAGATTTTGAAGACTTTAAATCTTATAGTAACTCGCAAGGAACGGACGTATATCCATGACTAATATTGAAAAATATGATGCCATAGAAAAATCTTTAAACATAGAGACTAAAATTGTATCCCAGGAAAAAATTATAGAATCTTCACCAAAAATAGAAAATGATCCTCAAAAAGATTATGAATATAGTAGAGGAAATTTATATAACTTAATAAGTAAAGGTCAAGAAGCTATTGATGGAATACTTGAACTAGCTCAAGAATCTGGACACCCAAGAGCCTATGAAGTTGCTGGGCAATTAATTAAATCAGTGGGAGATGTGACTGATAAATTATTAGATCTTCAAAAAAAGATGCGAGACTTAGATGCTCCAACTAAGAATGGTCCAACTACAGTCAATAATGCTTTGTTTGTTGGGTCAACATCAGAATTATCTAAACTTATAAAACAGGGTCTTCTAAATAATATAGAAGAATAATAATTTTATATGAGAGATCCAAAAGGTCCAGTAAAACCATATAGAACACCAGAGGAGATAGCAAAAAAGCATAAAGTTCCTCTACAAAAGATTATGATGCAAGTCAAATCTGGAACTAAAGTTGAGGGAGAGCATACTACTAATAAATCAGATGCTAGAATTACTGCACTCCAACATGTTGATGAACTTCCAGATTATTATACAAAACTAAAGAAAGTGGAAAAAAAATCAGTAAAAGAAGAATCTACTGCAGAAAAACAATATAGAGAAGACACTAAATACTGTCTTCTCTGCAGAAAAAATGAGAAGAGGCAGGAATGTTCTTGGGGACCATCAATGTGGGACAAATACACAATTGCCAAAATCCATCCTGCCAATGAATCAAAGATTCATGAGGACCACAAAGAAATTGCTTCTGGAAAAAGGAAAGATGAAGAAGGATATATGGCAAGAATTGAATTTGATCAAATAGAAAGATCAATTTCAATTCTAAGAAATTTGATCAAAAAGGGAGACCAGCAACTTCCTGCTTGGGTACAATCTAAAATAACTAGAGCAGCAGATTTTATTGATACTGCAGCAGAGTATTTGTCTAGTGATGAAGATGTTTCTGAGGGGAAGACTTACTCAGACTTTATAACTGAAGTTGCAGCATGGCAAAGAAAAGAGGGTAAGAATAAATCTGGTGGACTGAATGAAAAAGGACGTAAATCTTACGAAAGAGAAAATCCTGGAAGCGATCTTAAGGCACCTTCAAAAGAGGTTGGAAATCCCCGCAGAGCGTCATTTTGTGCACGCATGAAAGGGATGCGTAAAAAATTAACAAGTAAAAAAACTGCCAATGACCCAAATAGCAGAATTAACAAAAGTTTAAGAGCGTGGAATTGCTAAAATGAAAAGTTACAAACAGTTTATTTCAGAAAGCATTAATATTTCAGGTGATTTTAATGGCACTCTGAATATTGGCACACAACCAACTGCACAAAAAATTGGGGAAGAGTTTGCTGTAGATTTTGTTTGGCAAGGCAGCATCTACAGAGTGGAGATGGTAACTAATGATGGAATCCCATCAAAGAATGAATTAACAGAGCATCTCCAGAATGAATATCCTGGAGCAATCATTCACAACATTTATCCATCAATTTCAAAATCACCAAATATTACTAAAGTAAATAGGTATCATCCAGCAAAATTGGAGTGGATTTAATTCATGGCAATTTGGAATATAACTACACAAGATTATTTAAATCAAGAAAGAAGCCTTTTTGAAGTTTTTGGTGCTGCAACTAGAGATGGGAGGATTGTTGATGATCTCAATAGGTTTCCTGTAAGTGTAAATCCAGATGCTTTTGGTAGAACTAGAATATCACAACCACTTACTCTATTTGACTCATCTCACAGATATAGGGACAACAATCTTTGGGAGAGTTTGATTGTAGGAACTGGTTCTACTGTTGGATTTGCAACTACTCAAGGATTAGTTAACATTGGAATTGGGACTACCGCTGGTTGCTCAGCAATTAGAGAGACTACAAAGACATTCTCATATCAACCAGGCAAATCTTTACTTATTTTAAATACCTTTGTTCCTGCCACACCAAAAGAAAATCTAAGACAAAGAATTGGATATTTTGGTGATGATAATGGAATGTATTTTGAGATTAATGGGACAATACCTTATTTTGTAGAGAGAAGTTTATCTACTGGCACTGAAACTTCAGTAGCACAAGGTGATTGGAATATTGATAGGTTAGATGGCACTGGGATTTCTGGTGTTACATTAGATATTTCAAAAGCACAAATTCTTTGGATGGATATTGAATGGTTAGGTCTTGGTACAGTCAGAATGGGATTTGTGATTGATGGTAAATTTGTTCATGCACATTCATTCCATCACGCAAATAGAATTCAATCAACTTATATCACAACAGCATCTCTTCCTTTGAGATATGAGATTGCCAACACTGGAATTACTACAAGCAGCAGCACTCTCAAACAAGTTTGCTCCTCTGTAATTTCAGAAGGTGGTTATGAACTACGTGGATTGCAGCAGGCAGTGAATACTCCAATTACAGCACCAGTAGATTTACCTTCTCCTGCGGGAACTTATTATCCAGTTATTTCTATTCGTCTCAAAACTTCTCCAAATAGATTAGATGCGATTATAATTTTGACCGCACTATCACTAATGGGCACTGGAAATGGTCCTTATTATAATTGGCAAGTGAGAGCATCAGCAACTACAAGTGGAGGCACTTGGGTCAGTGCTGGTGTTGATAGTGCTGTGGAATATAAGATTGATGGAGGAACTGTAAGTGGTGGAAGAATTCTAGCATCTGGTTTCTTTTCATCAAATAATCAATCTTCTGCATCAGTAGATATTCTGAAAGAAGCACTATTTAAGTTTCAGTTAGAAAGAAATGGACTGACTGGAACTCCTTATGAACTAACACTAGTATGTGCATCCGATACTGCTGGTGCTGATGTTTATGCTGCAATGGACTGGGAAGAAATTAGTAGGTAATTTTTATGAGTGATAATGTATATCTTGGCAATCCCCTATTAAAGAAAGCTAATACTCCTATTGAGTTCTCTCAAGACCAAATTGTTGAATTTGTTAGGTGTAAAAATGATCCTGTGTACTTTGCAAAGAACTATGTTCAGATTGTTACTCTGGACCATGGATTGCAGTTATTTAAACCATATCATTTCCAAGAGAAGTTAATTAAAAACTTCCATGAGCATAGATTCAACATTTGTAAGATGCCTAGACAGACAGGCAAATCTACAACGGTTGTATCATACTTGCTACATTATGCAATCTTTAATGATAATGTCAACATTGCTATCCTAGCAAACAAAGCATCAACTGCTAGAGATTTGTTATCAAGATTACAAACTGCATACGAAAACCTTCCCAAATGGTTACAGCAGGGTATTCTTGCATGGAACAAAGGTTCTATGGAGTTGGAAAATGGGTCAAAGATATTGGCTGCTTCTACATCTGCATCTGCTGTCCGTGGTGGATCCTATAATATCATATTCCTTGATGAGTTTGCATTTATTCCAAACCA
>JACCDX010363858.1_pt1 | contig 10534 bp, 26 predicted proteins | sample 7449681 | NCBI WGS metagenome assembly JACCDX01 (sample SAMN15323450, study PRJNA562643) | freshwater metagenome | isolation source: river surface water | place: USA:Blue River Watershed | collected 2017-08-18
CACGAGGCCGGGCGCGGGCAGGCGTGCACCTGGGCCAGCGCCAGCAGCACGAGGCCGGGCGCGGGCAGGCGTGCACCTGGGCCAGCGCCAGCAGCACGAGGCCGGGCGCGGGCAGGCGTGCACCTGGGCCAGCGCCAGCAGCACGAGGCCGGGCGCCCAAAACGAAAAGCCCCCCGGGGATGAGCCGGGGGGCTTAGGGTGGGCGGAGTCGGGTCAGATGCCCAGCGTATCCAGTCCGCACAGCTGGCGCGCGGCGCGCAGTCTGTCGTTTAGGGCCATGGTCTGAGGCATCGCCCCTGCCAGCAGGCGGGCCCGTTCGTACTCGATCGCGCACCAGATGCGGGGCATGTCTTCCGGCGGGATGTCACGGCCGCCGGGCTGCAGGTCTGTCGACACATAGCGGGGTTGACTGGCGCACCAGTCCGCGAACGCCACGGTAGGCGTGTGGACAGCTTGATTGAAGGTCATGAGGCTAGCCCCAGCGTGCCTGCGCCATGGTCAACCGTTCGCCATGCAGGCGACGAAACAGGCGCCACGCGCGGGCTTTTGCTTCGGACTGGTCAAAGGAAAGCGGGTGATAGTCAAAGAAGCCGACACGCCTACGCGCGGCCATCTTGCACCGGATATTGTCGACAAGGTGGGCGTAAGTGCGTGTCATGCTGCATCCATCGTCTGAACCATGTAATCGGCTGCAATCTCCGCTTCCACAATCCGGCGGTACGGATCGGACCACGGGGAACCGTCGGCCCCGAAGTCCACACCACCGATCGAGCCGATCACGCCACCCTCGCAGTCGCGCGCCAGCACGCACCACGTCTGCCACGCGGGCTCATCGTCGCACCAGTCGGCGGAAGTCACTTCCCGGTCAACCTCCCAATGAAACGACACCCCAGCAACCCGGCGAATCGCTCGACGGCTGCAAGGTCCCGCGCGCAACGATCGCGTGCAGCGTCGAGCGATTCGCCGGGTTGCTGGAAGGTGCTGCAGTGGGCGCGAAAAAATTCGATAGCTTGCATGGTGTGTTACTCCGTGTGGTGTGGTTGACAGGCGTAGTCAGACGGGCCGGCCGTCGAGATACGGGCGCCGATCTTTTCGGCAGACGTTGAAGCCCAGCGCGCGAAGCCGACTCATGGTCGTATTCGTCGGGTACGTCCGCAGTGTGTCCACGTCGACTGCGCCGCAATTTACGATGCGGTTGCCGTGGAGATATACCGTCCGGCCGGGTTGAACTTCCGTGTTTCCGCCGGTGAAAGCACGATCAGACCTAAAGGCTTCAACAATGAGGGACTCAATTTTGCGCATGGTGTGTTGCTCCGTGTGGTGTGGTTGACAGGCGTAGTCTACGCCTTAATTCGACACGATGACATAACCCGAGCGTGGCGCAGGGTCATTGGTGTAGATGTCCGATCCCTGCGCAGTGTCCGGGACCGCGCGGAAGTCGTACAGGTGCCCATAGCTGGCGCGGCAATCGAGCGTGTCGGGGTTGCACGCGATGTCCGCGCGCTGCTCATCGGCGCCGCCTCCACCGCAGGCAACCAGCAGCGCGCACGCCGCCAGCGCCAACATGAGGCGCCACGGGGCGCGACGGGGTGCCGGACGCGACAGGCGTGACGGGTTCAAGGCATGGCGCCCGATCGTGGCGCGCGGTGCGGGGGTAGGCGTGGCGGTGCGGTGCGTGTTCAAGGCATGGCGCCCGATCGTGGCGCGCGGTGCGGGGGTAGGCGTGGCGGTGCGGTGCGTGTTCATGGTGTGGGTCCTCGTTGCTGGTGTGCCTGCAGTGTACGCCCTAATCGTCCGAGCGTGCAAGCCCAAACACATGCGCCAGTGCGTGGAACAGTTCACACACTGCCCATAGTCCTAGGAATACGGCAGGTCGACTGGTGGCCAGGATGCCCGACAGGCAGATGACCCGTAGTGCGCGCATCATGGTTCAGGCTCCAACAATGCGGCCGACGTAAACGCGGCGGATAGCCGATGCGGGACAGCGCTCGGACTTGCACACGATCGTGCGTGCGGCATCCTCGGACTGCGCGACAGTTCGGATTGTGCGCACGCCGCGATCGTGGCGCACGCGCAGGGTGTAGTGGCGGAATTGCATGGCTACTCACTCCCCCCGCCGGGTGAAAACGAAACAGTTGGAACCGTCGGGCAGACACCCGCCGATCATGTCCCCTTTCCAACCCAGTTTGTCCAGCAGTGCCTGAGCCGCGATCGCGTGCGGGTCGCGCGCCCCGTAGTCATATTCCACAGTCACCGATCCGGCGGCGGCCGTCGCCTTGATGCGGGGTCCGCGCGAATTCGTCGGGCCGAGGTAGACCGTGCGGATCGCTTGTTGATGGCTGTCAATAATGGACATGGTGTGTTTCTCCGTGTGGTGTGTTCGACAGGCGAAGTCTACGCCTTATTTAGAGAACCGTGCAACCACTTCCACGCCATAGGTCGTGAAATAGTGGCGCCGGGCAGATGCAAGGGTCCGATGCATACGCGTTGCCTCCACGTACACCAGTCGGCCGGCTTGACGCGTGTAGATGTCAATCAGGTCGTGCATGGCGTTCACTCCTCAGAGTAGCCCGTAACGGGCTGGTGCAAGTAGTTCGCCCGGACCGCCAGAATGGCGATGATGAACGGGGCGAGGATGAAAGCGGCTTCAATCATGGCGAGTCCGGGTTCGTTGCTGGTGTGACTGAATTAGGGCACAGAAAAATCAGACACGCAAGCCCCCGGACGAAAAAAAAGCGCCAGCAGCTGGAGGGCGTCGAGGGCCGCGCCAGCAGCTGGAGGGCGTCGAGGGCCGCGCCAGCAGTTGGAGGGCATCGAGGGCCAGCGCCAGCGGCACCCGCGTAGGCGCACGCGCGAGGCCCCTGCCAGCACCTGGCCGCCCCGCCTGGTGGTCCACCGCTTCGCCAAGCCCCCACGCATCGTTGCACTGCCCCATCCCAAATTTTCCACACGCATCGCCACCCCAAATTGTCCCGTGCGCCCCTTGACACCCGCCGCGTCCGTGTCGCAAAATGATTTCGTCGTCAACCAACCACCTAGACACATGGCTTCCACCAAACCCGTCAACAAAGGCCCCGGCCGCCCCCGCGTCGCCGACAGTCGCCCGAGCCTCATCCGCGCCCTCAAGCGCGGCGAGTCGATCAGCGAAGCCCACGACTGCCTGGAGAACGAGGTCAGCGACATGAAGCGCCGCCTCGCCAACACGTTCCAGAAGGCGATCGGCCGTGCCCGCGTCGAGTTCCCCGGCCGCGAGTTCACCAGCAGGACCGAGGCCAGCGAACCGCGCCGCAACGGCAGCGTCCAGGTGACCATCACCATCACCCGGACCAAATAGCCATGTGGGTCCGCCTCAATCACAGCAGCGTCATGGACGTCCTGCGCAACGGCCAGCACCGCGACGTGGAACTGCACTGTCGCTGCGTGCTTCGGGCCGGACTGCTGGATGACCTCCAGGACCAGCGCAAACTCACCGTCATGCATGTGCTCGACCTGCTGGACTACATGCACCTTGCGGGCCACCGGTTCCGTACCGAGTGGACCGTGGCCAAGGCCGGCGATGGCTGGCATGACGTGTCGCTGCTGACCAGTGAGGTGATTCGGACCTATGCGGCCATCCCGGACTTGGTGCTCTACCTGCGCACCGTGCCCACCCCCTAGGCGCCCAGAATGTTGGGCCGTAGCTTTCGGCCTTTTCAAAAACGTCAACCACCCTACTCACATGACCGCCCTACTCATCCCCCTGGCCATCTGGTTGCACGCCACCTGGGACAACATGGCGACCGCGTTCGTGTTCTACGTCCTCATGGCCATCATGCTGGTGCTCACCGTCATCATGGCACTCACGTTCAAGGCGTGCGTCGAGACGGCCCGCGAGCTGGCCGTTGGCTACCCGCCCCCGCATCAACTGTGGCGACTAGCGGCCGGCATGTTGTCCGTCGCGGCCAGCATCGACATCGGGTGGCCCGCCATGCTGGTGTGCGTCGCCTATTTCGGTCTCATGGAAGTCATTTTCGAGGTGCCACATGACTGACCAGCCGCAAGATATGGCGGATCAACCCTTCTACTGCGACGCGTGCCAAGGAGCGCACATGCCGTCCTTTCGTCACTGCAAGCGGCGGGCGCCCGACGGGGAGTACGACCCCAAGTTCAAGCGTCCTGCCTTCGGCGACAGCGTGCAGGTCAAGATCGACCCGAATGGCGAATGGGTCTACGTCGACCACACTGCCGTGGACTGGTCGAATGTCTATCGCTGGCGCCTGGGCCCCGGTCCGGTGCGTACCACCCCGGCCGCGCCTGCGCCACTCGACACCCAGGTCGGCGGCGGCCACTACAAAGGCATGAAGATTCAGCCGGTCGAGTACATCCTCGCCAACGGTATCGGCTACCTGGAGGGCAACGTCATCAAGTACATCAGCCGGCACGGGTCCAAGAACGGCGCCGAAGACGTGCGCAAGGCCCTGCACTACTGCCAGTTGATACTCCAGTTGCAGTACGGGGAGAAGGCCCCATGACCCCCTGGGATCTGACCGACGCCCAGGCCGCCGCGTGCGACGCCATCGTGCTCGCCGGGAGCGTCGAGGGTGCGGCCAAAATGTTAGGCATGAGGCGCATGACCATCGCCAAGCACTGGGAGAACGCCAGCGCCAAGTTGCCCGGCGAGACCGCATGGCACAAGCGGCTGGCCTGGCGCGACGCACGCGGCCTGTGCCCAAGCCCCGCGCCCAAGCCGACCAAGCGCCACCCGTACCACATCACTGAGATGCAGGCCCAGGCGCTCGACCTCATGCTGGAGCACCCCACGCAGGTCGGCGCCGCGCAAGCACTCGGCATCCAGGTGGCCACCTTCCACGCTCGGTACACCGGGGGTCTCATCAAGCTGCCCGGCCGCTCCGACCACGAGAAGCTGCGCCACTGGCGGGAGGTGCGGTGCATCGTCTGAACTACTTTCTGGCCGGGGCGCTGTGCGCTGGAATGTTGGCCGTGTACCTTTGGCCCGAGCCGCCGGCCCCACCACCCCCGCAGGTATGCCCGGCACCTACACCCCAGCAGCATGTCGATTGGTGGTTCAACCCCCGGGTTGACAAGGTAGCGGCGATACGCCATATTTGTCGCAACCAACAACGGAGAGAACGATGATTAACGACATACGCAAGGCTGCGCAAAAGGCGCGCACCTCATCTGCCCCCGCTCCGGTGGCGCAGCCGGCCGACATGCGCGAGGCGCTGCAAGCTGCCCGAGATGCGCTGGAAGAAATTGCGTTGGCCGGCATGTCCGGCACCGGCCAAGAAACCGAGGAAGGCATGAGGGCATGGCACGCCCGGCGAGCATGGGAGTTCATCGGCATTGCAGCCCGCGCACTGGACCCGATCCGCGACGCTCTAGACGCGGCCCCCGCTCCGGTGGCGCAGGGTGAGCCGGTGGCGTGGTGGATTCCAAAAGCCGAACAGTTCTGCATCGCAAAGCAGGACGGATCGCGCCCATTTGCCAAAGCATGGGAGCCCCTCTACGCCGCCCCCGCTCCGGTGGCGTCACTGAGTTTCCCGGAGCGGGACACGTCGCGGCCAGCTGAAGCTCAAGGTCTGTTCCGCAAGTTCCACGTCCTGCGGGTTGACGGCAGTGACGCACCGGGAGGTAAGCATCACGGCTGCGAATACTTCGTGCTCGACATGGACCATGACGTCCACGCCCCGGCCGCTTTGGTGGCTTATGCCAATGCCTGCCGAGCGTCGCATCCGCAGTTGTCGGCTGACTTGCTTGCAAGGTTCGCCCCGCCCGCCCCCGCTCCGGTGTCGCTGACAGCGGCGCAGCGACATGCGGATGAGCTGATGACGCGTCCGCCGCTGCACCGAGAGTGCGCGATGTTTCCTCCCGAGGAACGGTGTGGTGGATGCGGGCCGTTGCCCGCCCCGCCCGCTCCGGTGGCGCAGCCGCTGACGGATGAGCAAATCGACCAACAGCGCCCACCAGAACACTACGGCTTGACAGAGCGCTGGGGGTTCCGGGATGGTGTCCGCTTCGCTGAAGACGCACATGGCATCAAGGCCGCGAGCCAGGAAGGCGGTGCAGCATGACCCGCCTCATCCCGAAATGCACCAGCGCGAGCCGCCGGCACGTCTGGGAACACGTCAAGAACGTGGCCCGGACCACCCAGAACGGCAGCTGCGCGCACATCCGCCTGGTCGGGCGCTACCGCTGCAGCATCTGCAGCCAGCGCAAGGACGGCCAGCCGACGCACCGGGGCGCGTGATGTCTGAGCGTGCCCCCGGCAACCAGCGCCAGCACAGCACCTGGCGCAACACCCGCCTACGCTGCGACTGCGGCGGTTACTGGTTCCCGCACCGTCGCACTGGTGGCGCGTGCATTCACGGGCCGCGATCGGCCTACTACCTGTCCCTACGTGCCGGCGCAACCCGCAGCGAAGCGGAAGCCGAAATGTGGGCCGACAAACTGGAGCAACTTTCATGAGCGAGAAGTACATCCATGACGCCCTGGTGCGTGCGTGGCTCGACGGCAAGACCCTGCAGTACCTGGACGGGGATGTCTGGATTGACATTGCCGGCCGCGACACTGCGGACAAAATGCCACATCTGTACCGCACGGGCACGGACTACCGGGTCAAGCCGGTGACGGTGCGGTATCGGGTGGCGTTGTTCGAGCCGGCAGGTCAGGCCGGGTCGTACTCAGCGGTCGCCACGTCATCCTTGGTCGGCGAACGTGAACTGCGCGCCTGCGACGGCTTCGTCCGCTGGCTCACCGACTGGACCGAGGTGCAAGCATGACCTGCACGCTCATCTGGGCCACGCCCGACATCGACCATCACATCGGCTACATCGCCCGCGTCAGCAACCCGGCCAACCAAGAGAACCCCGACGTGGCCAAGTTGTTCGACTACATGGAGCGCAACGGCCATGTGAGCCCGTTCGAAATGGCGAACGTGTGCATCGAGGTGAACACCACGCGCGACATCGGCAGGCAGATCCTGCGGCATCGGTCGTTCTCGTTCCAGGAGTTCAGTCAGCGTTACGCCGATACCGACCTGCTGGGCGGCATGGTGCAGAGTGAGTGCCGATTGCAGGACGCCAAGAACCGGCAGAACAGCATCGACGGCGTGAGCGAGCACCAGCAGCACCACTGGGACATGGATCAGTTCGAGGTATGGGACAAAGCGACCGCCCTGTACCGCTACGCCCTGCAACGCGGCGTGGCCAAGGAGGTCGCCCGCAAGCTGTTGCCCGAGGGCCTGACCCCGACGCGCATGTACATGAACGGGACGATGCGGTCCTGGATTCACTACCTGCGCGCCAGGCTGGACCCGACGACACAGAAAGAACACCGACAGGTGGCGGCCGACGCGCTGGCCATCCTGCGCGACGTGGCGCCGCTGACGATCGGGGCATTCTTCCGTGGTGGGAGTTGACCCCCTCCGCTACGGCTACCGCCAGCAGCCCGAGTGGCTGCTGGACCCCCGCGAGCTGTGGCAACGCTACGTGCTGGCCCAGGCGTTCGGCAACTGGATGTGGGACCGAGGGTTTGCCCCGTGTCTAAATGACGGAATTATTTTGGCGAGGGGGTTGCTTGGTTTGGACAATCGGACGTAGAATTGGCTCACACCAACGGAGAACGCACATGAGCCCCGACCTGACCAAGCAAGTCCAGTTCAGCATCAACCGCATGGCGCGAGAATCGGCGATGCATTTCTGCCGGCTGGCCCAGCACGGTGACGCCGAGTTCGTCAACGTCACCTACCCCACCGGCCTCAAGACCGTGATCGCCTTCGCCAACAGCGAAAAGGCCGAGGTCGAGCTGCGCACCGCCAAGGCGCTGCGCCGCAACGGCTACCGAGTTGTCTCGTGAAGTGCTTTCGCTGCGTCACCCCCAAGGCTTGCGAGGTGTGGGGGTGCTGCCCCGGCACCTTCCCGGCCGAGCCGAACCCGCCCAAGCCCGACGACGCCGATGAGCCCGACGATTACGTCGAGCTTCCCGAGGATGGCCCCGGCCACCCTGGCGACCCTGGCCTCTTTTAACACCATGCACAACACCTACACCATCACCCCGTCCCTGGCAGTGCAGGACCATCACGGTCGCATCGTCGGGGCTGTCGATACCGAAGGTGGCCTGATCCGGTTCAGCGGTCCCGGCCGCAACCTTCAGGCCCTCCTGGACGCCACGCCGCTGCGAGCCGGCGAGGTTGTCATCTGTCCCGCTCGACCCGTCACGGAGCCTACGCAATGCTGACCCTCCCCATCCAGATGCTGCACGAGGGCGCCCGCGCGCCCACCTACGCCACCGATGGCAGCGGCGCTTTCGACCTCTACGCCTGCGCCGACATCCTGGTGTGGTCCGCCCAGGAGACCGCCAGCCTGATCGACACCGGCATTGCCGTGGCCATCCCCGAGGATCACGTCATGCTGATCTTCGCCCGCAGTGGCCACGCCAGCCAGCGCGGCCTGCGCCCGGCCAACTGCGTCGGCGTGATCGACCCGGACTACCGGGGCTCGGTCAAAGTGCCCCTGGTCAGCGATCACCCGCTGGAGTCCGGCGTGCTGGTCAAGGCCGGCGACCGCATCGCCCAGGCCCTGATCGTGCCCGCGCCGCGCGTGGTGTTCGACCAGGTGCTGTTCCTGCCGCCGACCCAGCGCGGCGCGGGTGGGTTTGGCTCGACCGGGAGCGTGTGATGCGAGGCCCCGAAGACACCGACAGCGAAGGCGGGGAGACGGACGCGCACGTCCGACGCTACTACGATCAGCACGCCTTCCGCGTGTGGCCCGACGGCACCGTGCAGTCTTTCGATGATGCGCCGCACTCGCACAAGTCCGACGACTTCGCGGTCATGTGGGCCTACAGCGAAGAGGAAGCCTTGGCCGGCGCCCGTGCATTGGGGCTCACATGACCCCGCGCACCATCGACCTCGGCAGCGAGCGCCATTCCGGCCGCACCACGCTCATGCTGGCCACCCTGGCGGGCATGCAGCGCATGGGCACCCCCGCCCTGTACGTCTGCGCCACGTCCAGCCTGGCGGCCCGAGCGCGTGCGCTGGCGGGCCACGACCTGCGGTGCATGAGCGTCGAGCAATTTGTCCGCTGCGGGGGCCTCGTGGGCACCAAGGCGCTCGGGTTCGATGACACGGCGCTGTGGTCCGCCGGTATGCTGGCGGAAGCCCAGGCCATCCTGCGTGGCCGCCCCGTTCTCACCTTCATCTGGAGCCACTGACATGAGCACCGACAACATGCTGCGCTGCCGCCCACTCAAGCCCTGCCCGCAGCAGGACCGCTGCGCTCGGTTCATCCGGGCCATCCCATTCGGCGGCCGGGCCATGGACTTCAGCCAAGGCCCGCAGGGCTGCAACGGCCGGTTCGTGCCCCTGGTGGCCGCCGATCCGATCGTGCCCCAGCGCACGCATGACAACCCGGGGTGGAAGCTGTGAAGTCCTGGCAGTTGGCGCTCAAGGCGCTCGACCGACCGCGCTCCCTGCTGGAGCTGTCCTGCGCGATGGCGACCAGCAGGATGGTGGCCGCTACGGCGGTGAACCTGCTGATGCGCCACGGTGGCGCCATCCAGACCGGCGAGCTGTATTCCCGCACGCCGCGTGGGGCCGACTACATGGCCGACATGGACCCGCAGGACCATGTGAGCGCCATAGGTCACGACCGGGCGAACGTGGACGAGCTGGTGGCGCACGCCATCGCCACGCAGCCCACCAGCGTCTTTGACCTCACCCGCGAGCCAGGAAGCCCCCGCTCGCCAGCGTGACCACGCGCTCACCTGCCGGCACCGTGATGGCCGTCGCACCGGCCGCCACGTAGGCCCGGCCCGGGTCGAGCTGGATGGCACCCTCACCGATGACCGTCAGCCCGTCGCTGCGGCGGATGTAGCCCCCGTTGATGACCAGGGGCGTCACGCTGTTGTTGTCGAACTTGGCGTCGACCACGGCGGTGTCGATCAGGTAGTTGGCCCCGTCCTGCGCCTGCACGACGTTGTGCATGAGCCGGATGCCGTCCGCCGTGGTGTTGGCCCAGCGCGTCCAGGCATAGATGGCCTGCACCGTGATGCCACCCCCGGCGATGTTGGCGTCGATCTGCAGGTTCGGGTAGTCGGGAGTCAGGCCCGCCACGGTCGACCCGTCGATGCCGTTGGCGAGGTACGTGGTGTCGAGCGCCTGGTCGTCCAGGAATGACAGACTCGCGCCGTCCAGCAGGCCCTCGACCTCGACCGGCAGGTAGCCGACCTTGGCCGCCCGCAGTTGGATGGTCTTGGCCGTGCTCGGGGCGATGATGGGCAGCACGAAGCCGGCGCTGGCTGTCACGTCGTTGTAAAGCTCGGTGGCGTCCGTCACGTTGAAGACCCGCACCCGCGTGCCCGACAGCAGGTTGTCGGCGCGGATGTTGACGTGCAGGCCGGCCGCGTCGGTGTAGGGGCCGGTGATGGTGAAGCCGGCCGGGTTGACCGTGTAGGACGTGTCGAAGGTGTCGCCGGTCGCGGACTCGATGTGGACCGGCTCGCCGATGTTGGCGGTCTGGCACAGGTCGGCGATGCA
>JACCDX011301861.1_pt1 | contig 10530 bp, 10 predicted proteins | sample 7449681 | NCBI WGS metagenome assembly JACCDX01 (sample SAMN15323450, study PRJNA562643) | freshwater metagenome | isolation source: river surface water | place: USA:Blue River Watershed | collected 2017-08-18
ATTTCTTGCATAGCACTATCCAGTTTGGGCACCAATCGGGCGGTATGACGTATCGCGTGCCAGAAGCCAAAATAAACTGCGAAAGCAATCAACGGAGGAGCAATGACTGCTAATAGTGAAAGGTGCGCAAGATCTAGCGCGTGAGAGTAGTAACGAGTCACAATAAGAAGAAGAATGGATGCAACACCTAAGACCATTGTGTAACTGCGTATTGCATCGGCGTTACTACCAGCCCAATTAATGAGTGTTGGTTGGATCCGTTCTAGGGCATCCAGTGTTCTCGTATCGGTCAGTGGGAGTACAACTGGAAGGAAGCCGGCAGGAATCGCATATGCGCTTTCAACCCAGAGTGGAAACTTATCTTCCTTGAGGTAGACAGTCTCCTCATTGCGATAGGCAGCATCACCAAAGCCAAAGTGCAGTGCGCTCATGAGAACAACAATTTGAAAGCCTAAGAGATTCCAAGTTGCGATAGCCCACCCAGCGGCGATTGCAACCAGTATGTAGCCAACTATGTATGCAATGAACTTGCGCTGCGAAGTGCGAGGAATGGTAATTAAATGATCAATTGCGCCATGAGGAATGCCGACGAGCAATGCAAGGAGAGCTATGCCTAATTGGAGTGAGAGCGGAATATCTCCCACCGTTGATTGAACCGCAATCACGATAGCTAGAGATGCCAGTAAGCCCAACCTCGACCACTGCCTCGCCCATCGGTATACAAAAATTAGCGGATTCGGCATGGGTAAAGAGTAATTCAGAGAGGGGTTATATGCGACAGTAGCGCCATGGCGCAATTCCATTATCTCTTTGTCTTGGGATTCATCGCCTTCTGCGCCGTTGCAGTCACTCTTGCATTTAGAATCCGAATTCCCCGTTTCTGGAGAAATTTTCTCTTTGCCGATCTCTCCATTCTCGTCATCTATCTCAACTGGGATTACTGGGCGATTCGCAAAGAGAATTGGGATTTTGATAAAGAACAAATTCTTGGCTTCTATTTCTTTGGGATTATTCCGTTAGAAGAAGTCCTCTTCTTTATCATCGTGCCGCTCATGACAGTGATTGTCTACGTCACGCTGCTGAAGATCATTAAATTTGTAAAGGAGCGACGATGAATTACTCAGATATCGCTCTCTACGCCGTCATCTTTGCGGTGGTATCCGATCTCTATTTCATTCGAGTTCAAATGATTACTAAGGGAATCTTCTGGCTCTCCTACGGATTAATCTTTCCATTTCAGCTGTTAACTAATTGGTGGCTCACCTCATCAAACATCGTGATTTACTCACCCGAGACAATCACTGGCCCACGCTTAGCTGGTGCTCCGATCGAAGATCTTCTCTTTGGCTTTTCAATGATTTTATTGACGCTATCGTTCTGGGAGTTCTACCGAGCACGAGATAAGAAGTTGCTTGGTAAGTAAATTACTTTCGCTTCAGCCTGCGTAGTTCTTTCCGCATCTGTTTAATTTCGGCACGTTCAGCTTTGATCGCCTTATTTGTGGGAAATGCCCACTTAAGAATTGGTATGAGAATCAAGCCGACTACAAAATAGCCAGCAATACTCTGAAACCAGAGTGCGTTATTTACTCCACCAAGCATGGATGAGCCCCCTTAAGCAAAGACAACTGTGCGATGACCGACAATGAAGATGCGATCTTCCGCATAGAGGCGCACAGCCCGTGAGAGAACACGACGTTCAATATCGCGACCGATTGAAGTGAGTTGTTCTGGAGTAGAGGTATGGCCCACGTGGGTGACATCTTGTTCGATGATCGGACCCTCATCTAAATCAGCTGTCACAAAGTGCGCAGTAGCACCGATGATCTTTACACCACGATCATGCGCCTGGTGATAGGGCTTGGCACCTTTGAAGCCTGGCAAGAATGAGTGGTGGATATTAATGATTCTGCCTGGCAGCGCTGCACAGAATTCTGAAGAGAGAATCTGCATGTATCGCGCAAGAACAACAAAATCAATTTTTAGCTCTTCAATCTTCTTCAGTATCACAGCTTCTTGCGTCGCCTTATTCGCTCCATCAATCGGCAAGTACAGGAATGGAATCCCATGTGACTCAACAAGAGCTTTCAGCTCTTCGCGATTTGAAATGACCAGCGGAATTTCAATTGGTAGTTCATTGAGTTCAAGTAGGTAGAGCAGGTCACGTAGGCAGTGGCTCTCTTTTGTGACCATCACTAGTGCGCGTGGTTTCTCATCCGTTGGACGTATATGTAGCGCCGGGCTGAATTGCGCAAGGCCCGCCTGCAAAGTTGCAGCAGCTTTCTCGAGAGATTGTGCTGACTCGAAACGTGTACGCATGACAAAGGTATTAGTCGCATGATCAGTGAACTGCTGGTTCTCAATAATGTTGCCCTCGGCAGCCAAGACAGCGCTCGTCATCGCGTGCACGATTCCGGGCTGGTCTGCACATTGCAGAGTGGCTATCAGGTCCATGACCTAAGGGTAGGGGACGTTAGTGCTTGATAGTGAATCGCTGCATGGACTTTGGTGCCCACCAGTTGCGCTCCCCGAAGAGGCGCATCAGCGCTGGAACGAGCAGCCCACGGACAATCGTTGCATCGAGCATGACTGCAAGAGCAACGCCAAATCCCATAGATTTAATCGAGGTAACACCGCTTAATACAAACGATGCAAAGACCACGGCGAGCAATACTGCAGCTGCGGTAATGATGCGAGCAGATCGCTGAAGACCAATCGCCACCGCTTCTTCGTTAGATTTACCGGCATCATGTTCTTCGCGGATGCGTGAGAGCAAGAAGACTTCGTAGTCCATAGAAAGACCGAAGACGACGACTGCAATCAAGATGACAATTGAAGTATCGAGTGTTCCGGTTACGGTGAACTCACCTACTAGCCACTGCAAGTTTCCATCGATGAAGACCCACGTGAGCACACCCATTGTTGCCGCAAGCGAAAGCACATTGAGGATAATCGCCTTGATTGGCAAGATGATTGAACCGGTAAAGAGGAAGAGCAGAATCAAAACACTGATTGCAATCCATCCAAATGCGAGTGGAAGCGTCGATGCGATTCCATCTTGTGAATCTGTGTAATCTGCTGCAACCCCACCAATCATCGTGCCAGCTGGTGATTGAAGATCACGGAGTTCATGAATCAACTTCTGCGCCTCTGGTGAACGAGGAAGCATTGAATGAATTGCAGTCACTCTTAGATCTTCACCGTATGGAACGGCGGGATTGACCAGAACAATTCCTTCCACCTTTGAAACCGCGGCAAGATAAGAATTGACTTCGCCACTCTTGCTTACGCCATTCGGGATAATGATTTCAACTGGATTACCAGTTTGACCCGCGAAGCGCTCTGCTTGAACTGCAGTGGCTATCGCTGCTGGATTTGATGCCGGCAATACACGTGAATCAGTTTGAGAAAACTTCGCTGAAGTAAGTGGTGCAGCCAAAATTGCGAGGACAATCAATGAGAGAACAGTGACTGAAACTGGACGTCGCATGACAAAGCGAGCCGTCTGCGCCCAGCGCCCTTCTTCCTTAGGGGTAATCGATCCGCGACGAACGATTCCCTTATCAATCTTGGTTCCGAGAAGAGCCAAGATTGGAGGCAAACCACAGAGCGCGCCAACAACGGCGAGTGCAACGACGGATACACCGGCATAGCCAAATGATTTCAGGAATGGAAGTGGGAAGAAGATCAGAGACATCAAGGTGACGAGAACAGTCAGACCGGAGTAGAAGACAGTCTTTCCCGCTGTCGCCATCATCGTGACAATAGATTCTTCAACGCTCTTTCCGTTATGCAACTCTTCTCGGAATCGATTGACCATCAATAATGCGTAGTCGATACCAAGTCCAAGACCCATGCCTGTCACGAGATTGAGCGCATAAACGCTGACATCAGTAAATAGCGTCAAGAGGTAGAGAATGAAGAAAGAACCGAGAATTGCAGCGACACCAACAATGAGCGGCATAGCGGATGCGGCGAGTGCGCCAAAGACAAATGCCAACAAGATAAAAGTTAACGGAATTGAGATAGCTTCAGAGAGCTTGAGATCCTTACTGATCTTCTCTGTGATGGCATTTCCAATGACTCCAAAGCCGCCTGCATAGAGCGTGAAGCCATCAACTTTGCCATCATAATTTTCTTGAAAGATTTTTCCTAAATCTTGGCTCTTCGGACTAAATGCTTCACCGTCACCATAAATTAAAATGTAGGCAGCATTTCCGTCGCTTGATTTCAGTGATGGAGCACCACCGGCAGACCAATAAGAAAGTGTTTTCGATACGCCTTCTTCTGCGCCCATCTTCTTCTCAAGTGCAATCGCACGTGCTGCGATTGTTGGATCATCAACACTTGTAGCAGCATCGACCATGACCACGATCGCTGGATCTGATTCTTTGAGAACATCTGTGATGTAGGTGTAGACCTTGTATGAATCACTGGATGCGATTGAGTATCCGCCCGAATCAAGGCGGTTAAATACCTGCGCTCCGATTCCACCTGCGACGAGGATGGAGATAACAAAGGAAATAACTGCAATCTTCTTACGGCGAACGGCGAAGTGGCCAAGTTTCTCAAACATGGTTGAAGTATGACGGAGTAGACTTAAGGCGTCTCTTTCGAAAGGGGGTATGTGCTGTGAGTAACATCTTTCCTGCAACAACTGATGATGAGCGCGACCCACGAGAAGATCAGAGCGAAGACCGCCGTCGGGAAGAAGAAATCAAGGGCGATCGCCCTCCGCATCACGAAGGCTAATTACTCAGCAGACGATGGCTTAGGCGCGGAATCTGTCTTATAGAAACCAGAGCCTTTAAAGACGACCCCCACATTGCTGTAGACCTTCTTTATTGCCCCCTTGCATTCAGGGCATTCGGTCAAGGCGTTATCTGAGAAAGATTGAAAGACCTCAAAGGCATGGCCGCAGGCGCTGCATGCATATTGATATGTAGGCATCAGATGTGACCTTTCTTCGTTAGGCCACCACCGGTAAAAGTGGAAGCGCTAGGACTGGTGGCCTAGTCTAAAGAAGTGAGACGATAGGCGCGAATCAGCGTCAGTATTACTACCTGGAGGGCTCTATGAAGAAGGCAGCAAGCGTGGCAGCAATGGCATTGGGACTTCTCTTTCTAGGAAGTACAGCTGCATCTGCAAATAGCTTGGTCACTACCAGCCCTACAGCCGGCCAATCACTCGAGTCAGCACCTAGCGCAGTCACCCTCACAGCCGAGGTACCGATTCTCGATACCGGAAATGAGGTTGTCGTAACAGATCCTTCTGGAATTCGCGTTGACGATGGCACTCTTACTATCGCTGGCAATGAAGCAATCGTAGGACTCAAGAACTTTATTCGTTCCGGGATCTATACAGTCAATTACACCTTGCTTGCTGAGAATGATGTTCCGCTCACAGGAACATTCACATTTAATTTTGCTGAGCCAACTATTGTGGCAACAACCGCCCCTGAACCAACACCGACTCCGGTACCGACAGGCAACAACGCCGGAACCACAATATTTGTTCTAGGTCTATTACTTGCAGCGCTAGTCGTAACAGTTGCGCTCGCTCGCTATGCAAGAAAGCTTTATAGCGAAAGATGATCGTAAATCAAGGCGCGTTCTATTTACTCGCCTTCGCAACCGTCGGTACTTTGCTGGCCTCCTCACTTTTTGTGGTGAATGAAGATGGCGCGCTCACCTCTGTCGGATTGCGGTTAAAGAAGATTGCTGGCGTTCTTGCATCTCTCTGGTTGCTCTCAGCATTTACTGGCGTGATTTTGAAAGTTGCTCAGATTCTCAGCACAAATTTTGCAGGTGCATTTGATCCCACCACTATCAATTCCTACCTAACTCAAACCGATCTTGGTAAATCAATGTTGATTCAATTGATTGGCTTGGCGATAGTTTCAGTACTCATCCCATTCTTTAAGCGCGCTTTACCATTGGTGATCATTACTGGGATTGCGCTGATTGCGCTGATAGCGCCGGTCTTTCAAAGCCATGCTGCCGCCGGGGGTTCGCATGCCCTTGCTGTCGGAGCGCTCGTAACTCACATCATCGCGCTCACTCTCTGGGTCGGTGGCCTCTTTGGCATCATTTCTATTCCTCGAGAAGAGCGTGTGGTAGCCCTCTATCGCTTCTCTCAACTAGCACTGTGGGCAGCGATCGCTGTTGTTATCAGTGGTGCGTTGACTGCTTGGACTCGACTGAATGAGAAGTCAGCTTGGGGGACTCAATATTCATATGTCGTGATTGCAAAGATTCTTCTCACCATCGCGCTCTTTGCGATGGGATACGCCAATCGCAAAGCACTTGAATCGCGTGATGAAGTGCGCCTTCAAGAGTTGGCTCGTCTGGTTGGTGTCGAAGCGATGGTGATGGCATCGGTTGTCTTGATGGGGAGTTGGTTATCTCAGATACAACCGCCGATTGGTGATGTGACAGAACTGAGTGCAGCGCAGATTATTGTCGGTCAAGAAACTCCGCCGCCGCCTTCATTCATAAATCTTCTCAAGTTGTACAACCCAGATGGATTGATGATTGCAATTCTTATCACTGCAGTCGCTCTCTACATCAAGGGTGTGGCAGTTTTGAAATCTCGCGGAGATTCTTGGCCGGTGGGCAGAACAGTTGCCTTTGCTATCGGAATTGCTCTGATTGATTTTGCAACCTCTGGTGGACTTGGTGTCTACGCACTCTTCTCTTTTGAATATCACATGATTGCCCACATGGTCTTGGGAATGATTGCACCGATTGGGCTAGTCCTTGGGGCACCTATTACTTTGGCACTACGGACATTGCCCCAAGGGCGCACAGATTCAGAGCGAGGTATTCGTGCCTTTGCACTCAAGATTCTTCACTCTCGATACTCCATCATTATTACCAACCCATTGACCGCTCTTGCGCTCTTTGATGGCTCACTCTTCGTTCTCTACTTCACCGATCTCTTCGGCAATCTGATGCAGAACCATGCTGGACACGTTCTCATGAATATCCACTTTATTCTGGTCGGCTTCCTATTCTTTAGTGTTGTCATTGGAGTCGATCCAGCGCCAAAGAAGATTCCTCACATCATCCGAATTGTTATCCTCTTTGCTGCAGTAAGTCTCCATGCATTTTTCTCAATCGCACTGATGTCTCTTTCTACTCTGATTGATGGCGGTTATTACGGTTCTCTTCAAACACCTTGGAATTCCAATCTGCTCGCTGACCAAGAGGCTGGCGGATCAGTCGGGTGGGCAATGGGAGAGGTGCCTATCATTCTGGCGCTTATTGCCACGTTCATTCTGTGGATGCGGGAAGATAAGCGCGAAACGGTGCGAATCGACCGAAACGAAGCGCGTCTGGCAGCAATGGGCGAAGAAGATGATTTAGCTAAATACAACGCATATTTGAATACACTTCAACAGCGTGAGCAAAAGCGCGGCACCACAAACAAGGAGATGCAATGACGCTCAAAGATGTATTTCTACTTCCGCAGGAGTACAACGACCTTCGCGATTCAGTACGCGCACTTTCTGAGAAAGAGATTGCTCCTTTTGCACACGCAGTCGATGAAGACCATCGCTATCCACAAGAGGCGCATGACGCTCTTCTCAAGTCAGGACTCTTCGCGGCTCATGTCCCTACTGAAAATGGTGGTGACGGTGCTGATGCACTTGCGATGGTCATCATTATTGAAGAAGTTGCGCGTGTATGCGGTTCTGCATCCTTGATTCCTGCAGTCAATAAGTTGGGTTCTTTCCCACTCATCCTCGGTGGCAACGCTGAGCAAAAAAATAAATGGCTGCCACAGCTGGCAAAGGGAAAGGGATTTTCATATTGCCTCTCTGAATCCGAGGCTGGATCTGATGCAGCATCCCTCAAGACCAAGGCAGAGCGCGTTGGAGATAATTGGGTAATCAACGGAAGCAAGAAATGGATTTCAAACGCTGGCGTATCTGATTTCTACACTGTCATTGCGCAGACAGATCCATCACTTGGTTCAAAGGGAATCACCGCATTTGTCGTCGAGAAGAGCGATCCAGGTATCTCATTTGGCGCACCAGAGAAGAAGATGGGTTTCCGTGGTTCTCCCACCCGCGAGGTCTACTTCGACAATGTAACTATCGGTGATGACCGTCGTATCTCTGAAATCGGTAAAGGCTTTGCACTTGCGATGGATACCTTAGATCACACTCGTATCACTATTGCGGCGCAGGCGCTTGGTCTTGCACAAGGCGCATTTGATGCAGCAAAGAAGTATTCACATGAACGCAAGCAATTCGGTAAAGAAATCTTTGATTTCCAAGGAATTCAATTTATGTTGGCAGATATGGCAATTGCAATCGAATCGGCGCGCCAACTTACCTATGCAGCCGCTGCAAAGTCAGAGCGCAATGATGCCGACCTCAAGTTCTACTCTGCTGCATGTAAGACACTTGCAACAGATGTAGCGATGAAGGTGACAACTGATGCGGTTCAGATTCTTGGTGGTTATGGATATGTCAGCGACTATCCAGTGGAGCGAATGATGCGCGATTCTAAGTTGACCCAGATTTATGAGGGCACCAACCAGATTCAGCGCATCGTCGTTGCGCGTAATCTGCCGTAATCACCGAATTGAATTAGCGGTAGGCTCTTAACATGAGCCACTTATTTGATCCATTAACGCTTCGTGGGACAACTATTCGCAATCGCGTCTGGGTTTCGCCTATGTGTCAGTACTCGGCGAACGATGGCTTTGTTGGCCAGTGGCACCAGGTTCATCTGGGCTCCTTCTCTACCGGTGGCGTCGGCCTCATCATGGTGGAGGCGACTGGCGTAGTTCCCGAGGGTCGCATCTCTATTGGTTGCCCATCTATCGAAGACGACAAGCATGCAGAGGCATTTCGACCAATGATTGAGTTTGCACATTCTCATGGTGTGAAGATGGGAATCCAATTGGCGCATGCAGGGCGAAAAGCATCAACAATGCTGCCCGGTTCAGATCATTTAATGGCAAGTAAGGAAGAAGGTGGATGGCAAGCAGTTTCGCCATCTCCAATTGCATTCCATGGTTACCCAGAGCCGCGGGAGCTCACAACCTTAGAGATCAAATTATTAGTTCGTGATTTTGCTGCCGCTGCAGTACGCGCAGTTGAAGTGGGATTCGATGTGATTGAGATTCATGCCGCCCATGGATATTTGTTGCATCAGTTCTATTCACCGCTAGCGAACACCCGCACCGATGAATACGGTGGAGATTTCGAGGGGCGCACTAAATTCCTTGTTGAGGTTGCACAAGCGATTCGGGAAGCAATTCCGGAGGAGACTCCACTCTTTGTTCGAATCTCTGCCACAGATTGGGTTGATGATGGTTGGAATATCATCGATTCGATTGAGCTATCAAAGATTCTTAAAGTAATCGGCGTAGATCTGATTGATGTCTCAACTGGTGGCAATGTTCATAATGCACCAATCGAGGCAACGCCAGGATTCCAAGTTCCTTTTGCAGCAGCAATTCGTAATGAAGCAGGTATCCCAACAGCTGCAGTTGGCATGATCACTGAGCCAGAGCAGGCAGAGCACATCATCGTTACCGATGAAGCAGATGCCGTCTTTCTTGCGCGAGCAATGCTCCGTAATCCTCGATGGGCTTTGACGGCATCAGAGAAACTTGGAGTAAAGATTGATTGGCCGCGCCAGTTCGAATACAGCAGAACGCTTCGTTAATTACCAACTATCCATCGGAACATCCCACTTTTCACGTGGTAAGTCATGCTCCATCTTTTCGTAAGAGTAAACGACGCCATGTTTCCATGCGTTCAAGAGTGGGAGTGCGCGATCATAAAAGCCTCCACCTTGTCCAAGGCGATAACCATCTGGATCGATAGCGAGAGCCGGTACGAGAACTAAATCAATTGCAGCTAAATCAGTGAATCCTTCGCCGACAGGTTGGTGAAACTTTCCCTCTTCCGCCAAAGAATCAGCGCTGCCGTCCCACTGAATCCAATCAAGAGTTTCTCCATTTATTCGTGGCAATAGGAGAGTTCTTCCAGACTCAATAATTGCTTTATTGAGTTGATGAGTATTTGGTTCGGTTCCATATGAATAGTACGAAGCGATGACCTTACTTTGTGAAAATTCTGGGAGTTCTAATAAATGCAGGAGATTGTGTTCTACGTAACGTTCTTCACGTTGCGCGCGAAGGCGACGACGCAGATTAGCTTTCATATCTGCGCGGCTAGTAACCATTGAAATCCCCTAAAAGTTCTCGTTCAACAAGTAAGGTTACTGTCTATGACCGAACGTGTGCGCGTGGATGAGGTACTCACCTCACTTTTAAATCTCTGCAGCCCGCTCGAGCCCTTCGATATGCCCCTTCTTGATGCTCATGGAGCGACTCTCGCTGAAGATGTCTATGCCGGCGAACGCCTGGTGATGAAATCAGGTAGCCGTATTCGTTCAACTCAGATTGGTCTCGCTGCATCTATCGGTTTAGATCACCTTCCTACTCGACCACATCCACGAGTCGTAGTGATCTCTGCCGGTCCAGATTTGGTTGAACCAGGCAATCC
>JACCDX011328198.1_pt1 | contig 10529 bp, 9 predicted proteins | sample 7449681 | NCBI WGS metagenome assembly JACCDX01 (sample SAMN15323450, study PRJNA562643) | freshwater metagenome | isolation source: river surface water | place: USA:Blue River Watershed | collected 2017-08-18
AACTAGTGGTCAAATATCAAACATGAAGGTTATTTCTGATTTAAATCAAGCCGCACTCGTTGATCGCAGCCTAGCCGCCGTTTGGCACCCCTGCACTCAGATGAAACAGCATGAGTCCTTTCCGCTTGTTGCGATTACCAAAGGTAAGGGTGCTTGGCTCTATGACGAAAACGGAAATGCCCTGCTCGATGCCATTAGCTCTTGGTGGACTAATTTATTTGGCCATTCCAATCCACGCATCAATCAAGCAATTACTCAGCAGCTAGAAAAAATTGAGCATGTGATGCTCGCAGGATTTACACATCCGCCAGTAGTTGAATTATCTGAAAAACTTTCAGCACTAACCAAGCATCATTTAGGTCATGTCTTCTATGCATCTGATGGCGCTTCTGCTGTAGAGATTGCGCTGAAGATGAGTCATCACTATTGGCAACTCAATGGCAAACCAAATAAGAAAAAATTTGTTTGTGTAGAGAATGGTTATCACGGAGAAACCTTAGGCGCCTTAGCGGTAACTGATGTAGCTATTTTCAGAGAAGCTTACGGATCACTGCTGCAAGATGTCTACACAGTGACATCCCCCGATGCGCGCAAAGCAAAAGTTGGCGAGACCGCGAAAGATGTTGCAAAACATGCAGCTAAACAACTTGAAGAGTTATTTGCACAAGAGCATCAACAGATAGCTGCCTTTATTGTCGAACCCTTAGTGCAATGCGCCGGACAAATGGCCATGCACTCTCCAGAATATCTACGCCTAGTCAGAGAGCTATGCAATCGCTATGAGGTACATCTGATTGCAGATGAGATTGCTGTTGGCTGCGGGCGGAGCGGTAAGTTCTTCGCCTGTGAACATGCTGGTATCTGGCCAGACCTCTTAACGCTCTCCAAGGGAATTAGTGGTGGTTACTTGCCACTATCCCTGTGCCTCACTTCCGATCGGATTTACCAAGCCTTTTATGGTGACCAAACATCTCAAGGGTTTTTACACTCCCACTCATACACTGGCAATCCACTAGCATGTGCTGCAGCTTTAGCTTGTCTTGAGATTTTCGAATCTGAAAACACACTAGAAAAAAATATTGAGCGCTCACAAGATCTAGCAAATGCATTTGCTTGGGCAAAGAACGATTCTCGAATTGAGCATTGGCGCCAACAGGGAATGATTTTGGCATTTGACGTTAAAAATAATTGCCTCAAAGATCCCAAAACTTTTGCACGCAGCATGTTTGCCAATAGTTTAGAAAAAGGCGTATTAATCAGACCAATTGGTAATACGATTTATGTAATGCCTCCCTATATTCTGTCATCCGCAGAAACGATGCAACTAGGTAAAGCAGTACAGCTTGCCCTCGAGAAGACATTGGCATGACGAACGCATTTAATGCCCTTCATTTAGCGCAAGAACAAATTGCAGATTTGGATTTGCAATTGCTAAAGCGAAAACTCAGAGCAACTGAATCTCCATGCGATACCAAAGCGTTAGTTAACGGGCGTGAATTAAAGGCTTTCTGCAGCAATGACTATCTAGGCCTGGCAAATCATCCTGATCTCGTTCAAGCTCTTGCCGAAGGTGCCACCCAGTATGGCGTTGGTAGCGGCGCATCTCATCTCATCAGTGGCCACAGCATGGCGCATGAGATTCTTGAAAGTAAGTTGGCAGATTTTCAGAAACAACATATCCCAGATGCACGTGCACTCTTTTTTAGTACCGGCTACCTTGCTAACCTGACAGCGATTACAGCCTTAGCAAGACTTGCGCCACAAGGATCCACTAGCATCTATTCAGCCAAGTTAAATCATGCGTCTTTGATTGATGGTGTTCGCCTAGCAAGTGCGCAAACGAATGCACGGGTTCACTTGTTTGATCACGAAGACACCAATGCATTAAGTGAATTACTAAAGACCGATCAAAACCCTCTTAAGATAATCGTCGCTGATGGCGTCTTTAGCATGGATGGTGATCTTGCTCCCGTTAAGCGATTGTTGGAAATTGCAGAGCAATACGATGCATTGCTGTTGGTGGACGATGCTCATGGCTTTGGGGTTTTAGGCAAATACGGTCACGGAATATTGGAGCAAGAAAATATCTCTTCAGATCGCATCGTGTATATCGGAACGCTTGGGAAGGCTGCAGGTGTTAGTGGTGCTTTTGTTTGTGCGAATGCAACCTTGATTGAATGGCTTATCCAAAAAGGTCGTCCCTTTATTTACAGCACTGCTACTCCGCCAGCAATTGCACACACACTCTCAAAGAGTCTAGATATCATCGAGGGTGACGAGGGAAGCAATCGCCGCACCCAACTCAATAAACTCATTCGCATTTGGCAAGATGAAATGCATTTTGCTCAGTGGGGAAAAGTGTCTTCTTGCACCGCCATTCAGCCCGTTATTTTGGGCAGTAATGCCAATGCCTTGCTGGCTGCTAAGTTACTAGATGAGGCAGGCTATTGGATTCCAGCCATTCGTCCACCGACTGTACCCATTGGGAGTGCGCGATTGAGAATTACCTTCTCAGCAAACCATAGTGAGGCAGATTTACGCCAACTAATCGCCACCTTGAAAACTATTGAGCAGACAGCACTCCAAAAGACATCCCATGAGTAAGTTCGCTGGATTCTTTGTTACAGGTACCGATACCGAAGTTGGAAAAACTTTGGTCAGCGGCGCACTCATTGTGAAATTGCGCGAGCAGCAAATAAACACCATTGGCTTTAAACCGGTTGTTGCTGGCACCTACACAGATACAAGTGGCATCTCTCTCAATGAAGATTTAGAAACACTACGCATTGCATCTAACCTAGGTCATAACGAATTGAGCTTATGTCCTTATGTACTAGATCAACCGGCAGCCCCTCACCTAGTGGCAACACAGCAAGGCCTGAAGCTTGAAATGAGCGTAATGACTAACGCGTTTCAGAATATTCAAAAACATGCAGATTGCGTCGTGGTTGAGGGTGCTGGCGGATTGCTAATCCCCATAAATAAAGATGAGGATCTAGGTGAGTTTGCAAAGAAGATTGATTTGCCAATCATCCTTGTAATAGGTATGAAGTTAGGCTGCCTTAATCACGCCCTACTAACGCATGAAGCAATCAAAGCGCGCAATTTAAAGATTGCCGGATGGATTGCTAACACCCTTGCAGAGGAAATGCCCCTTCTACAAGAAAACCTTCAGACCTTGCAGGCCAAAATTGAAGCTCCATTTTTAGGTCTCATCCCGTCACTGCCAAAAGAGCTACGAAAAGCTTCTGATAGCCCTTATTCAATTGAGGCTTTGCATTTTGCTGCAAAGCACATTCAATTACCCATTAATAATCAGCGTTAATTGCCTTCTAAAGGCATATCAAAAGACTTTCGGATAAGATGAAGGGATGCATTTACTTCCAGAAATTACCGAATCCGCAGAAGCTATTCAAGAACTTCGACGCAATATTCATGCACACCCTGAATTGCGTTTCGAAGAGAACCGCACGGCTGATTTAGTCGCAGAGGCACTTTCTAGCTGGGGAGTTACCGTTTATCGCGGCATGGGAAAAACTGGAGTAGTCGGTCGCTTAGATGGCGACTTAGGGCCAGGCAAGATGATTGGTCTACGCGCCGATATGGATGCGCTGCCATTACAAGAGCACAACAACTTTGCGCATGCTTCAAAAAATCCAGGAAAAATGCATGCATGTGGTCACGATGGCCACACTGCCATGCTCCTTGGTGCTGCACAGTATTTATCAAATCATCGTGACTTCAAAGGTACGGTGATTTTTATTTTCCAGCCTGCTGAAGAAGGTGGTGCGGGCGCAAATGAAATGATCAAAGATGGGCTCTTCAAAGAATTCCCATGTGATGCTGTATTTGGTTTGCACAATTGGCCAGGTTTGGCAGAGGGTCACTTTGGCGTAACGCCTGGCCCGATGATGGCCTCTAGCAATACTTTCGAAATTACCATCACAGGTAAAGGTGGTCACGCCGCCCTTCCTCACAACAGTGCAGATCCTGTATTTGCTGGTGCACAAGTTGTGCTTGCATTGCAAAGCATCATCACAAGAAATAAGCGCCCAGTTGACGCTGCAGTTTTATCAATTACGCAATTTCATGCGGGCGAAACAAGTAATGTCATTCCAGATAGCGCCTTCATTGGCGGAACAGTGCGCACATTTACATTGGATGTCCTAGATCTTATTGAGCAACGCCTAAGAGAAATCGCACACAGTGTTGCGAGCGCGTTCGATTGCCAAGCAGAAATCACATTTGCTAGAAATTACCCGCCCCTCATTAATCACGCCAATGAAGTGGAATTTGCCACGGAGGTAATGAGTGAATTGGTTGGCAAGCAAAATGTAAACGCTTCAATCGATCCGACGATGGGTGCAGAAGACTTTGCATTTATGTTGCTGGAAAAGCCGGGTTGCTATGTTTTCCTTGGAAATGGCGACGGTGATCATCGCTCAGTAGGTCATGGCATGGGTCCTTGCCACCTACACAATCCTTCATACGACTTCAATGATTCCTTGATTCCAGTAGGCGTGAGCTATTGGGTCAAACTAGCTCAACGCTTCCTAGAAAAAAACTAAATTCTTTTTTGAATTTCTGTAATTAAGAGTTAGTAAATTTAGCTGGGCGCTTTTCCATAAACGCAGCCATGCCCTCTTTCTGATCATTGGTTGCGAAACATGCATGAAAGAGGCGACGCTCAAAATGAATGCCTTCAGACAATGTAGTCTCGTAGGCCGTGTTAATACTTTCTTTCACCATCATTGCAGTCAATAAAGGCATATCTGCAATTCCTTTAGCGATTGCTTTAACTTCTTTCAGTAAATCTGCTTGCGGGAAAATTCTGGCGACCAAACCAGAGCGCTCAGCTTCAGCAGCATCCATCATGCGGCCTGTTAGAGCTAAATCCATGGCTTTTGCTTTCGATACTGCGCGCGGTAAACGTTGAGTACCACCAGCACCAGGAATGATGCCTAGCTTCACTTCTGGTTGAGCAAACTTCGCGTTATCCGCAGCCATAATGGTGTCACACATCATGGCGAGCTCACAACCACCACCAAGCGCATAGCCAGATACAGCAGCGATTACGGGCTTACGGACTTTTTTAATCTCTTCCCAATTGCGGGTAATAAAGTCACCGCGATAAACATCTTTCAATCCATACTTCGCCATGGATGCGATATCCGCTCCAGCAGCAAATGCTTTCTCACTGCCAGTAACAATCATGCAACCAATATTGTCATCCGCGTCAAAAGCCAATAATGCAGCTCCAAGCTCTTCCATTAATTGGTCATTCAAGGCGTTCAATACTTCAGGACGATTCAAAGTGATGGTTGCAACCTTGCCATCCACTTCAGTCAAAATTGTTTTATAGCTCATTGATTTCTTTCAGTAGTAAGAATGAATTAACGTGGAAGCAGCAGCCACATCCTGCCGTTTTGTTTCATGCGACCCGCCATCTCCCCAGCAGAATCCCCGGATCCCCAATAGTAGTCCGCTCTGACACCGCCCACAATGGCTTTGCCAGTATCTTGTGCCATCACCAGTTTTTGTAAGGGTTGATTGCTCAATGGCTTCGTTGTAGCTAAAAAAACTGGTGCGCCCAAAGGCAAGGCCTGCAAATCAACAGCAATGCTACGCTCACCAGTAAGCGGAACACCTAAGGCTCCGTTAGGGCCTAAATCTGCAGCCACATTACCAGGCAACTCTTTAAAGAAAACAAAACGCGGGTTAGCGTTAAGCATTTCATTAACTCGATCGGGATTACGTTTAGCCCATAGCGAAATGCCTTGCATCGTTGCTTCGCTACGCGTAATTTCTTTACGATCCAATAACCATTGCGCAAATGATTTGAATGGTTGATCGTTAGTACCAGCATAACCAAGACGCAAGATGCGCCCATCTTCCAGGCGAATTTTTCCAGAGCCCTGAATTTGCATGGAAGCGGCTGCTACAGGATCTTGTACCCACGCAATTTCGGATCCCTTTAAAACCCCTGAACTCATAAGCTCTGCACGCGTGGGTCCAGGATTCGGTTTTGATTTACGCCACGCGCTTGGGTAGCTATAGAGCGGTACGTTGTAGGTACTAGTGCGAGTAAGTGAGCCATTCATGACTGGCTCGTAATACCCAGTAATTAAACCCGTGTCACTTCCAGAGCTTGTGCGAATTTCATAAACCTGAAAATTACTTTCAAAATATTTACGAACGGCCTGTGTGTCACGGCCTGAAAAATTACTCGCTTGAGCGCATACTTGGCGCCAATTTACTTCGCTATTTTTCTTGCGTAAGGCATCACAGCTTTTTAACCATGCAGGCCAAGCTTGAGACAAATCATCCTCTTGCCATCCAGGTAATGCCTGCCATGAGACAGCACTAAAACTTGCAATAGAAGAGCTGTAACTTGATGGCGAGGCACCAGAACCGCTTGAGCGATATCCCGTGCCACGAGTGGGGGGAGTAGAACATCCCGCAATCAAGCTAACGACTAGGATTGCGAATACACTTAATGAAACATATTTAAATTTAGAAATCATGATCGCCAATTTACTCGATGAATACCCAATGCTACTGTTTGTCTTTGAGGGCGCCGTTGCCTTAGGGCTTTTGTTGTTTATTGTCCTCTGGACGGGTAAAGGCAAAAAATAGTCTCTGTGACCCTGCCTTGCGCTAGTGCAAGGTACGGGGCATCACCAGAGCAAACTCAGGAATAGGGGCCTGAAAGAACTGGGCATCCTCAGTCACACAGAAGTACTCCCCACGCATAGTCCCTGCAGGAGTAGGCAAAGTAGCCCAACTGGTGTATTCAAAATGCTCTCCAGAGCGCAAAAGCGGCTGTTGGCCCACAACTCCCAGGCCACGGACCTCCTGGACGTCGTTATCCCCGTCTGTAATAAACCAATGACGCGCTATCAACTGAATACTGGCCGTGCCCGTATTTCTTATGGTTACGGTATAGGCAAAGGCAAATTGGCGATTATCCGGGTCAGATTGCTCTGGAAGATACTGGGCTTTGACCGTTATGCTGATTTCGTGGGGATTCATGGTCGAATTCTGCTCTATCCTAAGGTCAACTGCAAGCTAGAATCTAGGGATGGAAAGCCAAAAAACATCCTCAAATAGCCAATTTGTTATTGCCCCATCGATTTTGTCTGCTGACTTCGCCTGTCTGGGCAAGGAAGTACAAGACGTTTTAGTGGCGGGCGCCGATTGGATTCACTTTGATGTGATGGACAACCATTATGTCCCCAATCTCACCATTGGCCCCTTGGTTTGTGAGGCTATTCGTCCGTATGCAGTCAAAGATGGCAAGCCAGCCGTGATCGATGTGCACTTAATGATCGAACCAGTCGATCGCATTGTTCCTGACTTTGCCAAAGCTGGCGCCAATTTAATTAGCTTTCATCCTGAAGCAAGTCCGCATGTTAATCGCACGCTGAACCTGATTCGTGATCAAGGTTGCCAAGCAGGTCTTGTATTTAATCCAGCAACCCCACTAGATCACCTTGATCACACGTTGGAGCTCATTGATTTGGTATTGCTCATGTCAGTTAATCCGGGATTTGGTGGTCAATCATTTATACCAAGCACCCTCAATAAGATTGCTCAAGTTCGCGCGCGCCTCGATCGCTACCAAGCAGAGACTGGTCGACACATTCGTCTTGAAGTAGATGGCGGCATTAAGGTCGACAATATTGCTGAAGTTGCAAAAGCGGGTGCCGATACTTTTGTTGCCGGCTCAGCAATTTATGGCAAAGAAAATTATGCGCAAGTAATTGATGCAATGCGCGTTGAATTAGGAAAGTCAGGAAGATCCTAATGCAACGCGAAGAATTTAATGCCCTAGCTAAACAGGGTTTCAATCGCATTCCTCTTATTAAGGAGGTTTTGGCCGATCTTGAAACACCATTGTCGCTTTACGTAAAACTCAGCCAAGCGTTTGGCACGAAAAATACTTATCTGTTGGAGTCTGTTTTAGGTGGCGAGCGTTTCGGTCGCTTCTCCTTTATTGGCCTACCTGCCAAGACAATCGTCAGAACCATTGGCACACCAACTGCGCCGATCAATGAAGTTGTTACGGATGGAAAAGTCGTTGAAAGCAATACTGATAATCCACTCGACTTTGTAGATACTTATTTCAAACGCTTTAAGGTTGCGCTGCAACCAGAAATGCCACGTTTTTGTGGCGGCTTAGCTGGTTACTTTGGTTATGACACAGTTCGCTACATTGAGTCACGTCTAGCTAAACATCAACTACCTGATGAATTAGGTGTGCCTGATATTCAACTCATGCTGACTGAAGAGTTAGCAGTGATTGATAATGTCGCTGGAAAAATTTACTTCATCGTTTATGCAGATCCAAGCATTACCGATAGCTTTGAAAAAGCTCAAGAGCGTTTAAAAGAATTAATGACATGTCTTGGTAAGCCAGCAAATATGCCAGCGTCTTTACCAAGCACTAAAACAGAACTCATTCGCAAATTTAAGGCTGCTGATTTTGAAAATGCAGTTCTTAAAACCAAAGAATATATTTTGGCCGGTGATTGCATGCAGGTGGTGATTGGTCAACGCATCAGCAAACCATTTACAGATTCACCCTTGGCGCTCTACCGAGCCTTACGCTCACTGAACCCGTCCCCATATATGTACTTCTATGACTTTGGGGATATGCAAATTGTTGGCTCATCTCCTGAGATTCTGGTTCGCCAAGAAAAACGTGCTGCCGAGAAGATTGTGACCATACGTCCGCTGGCTGGTACCCGCCCTCGCGGAGCAAACCCCGAGGAAGATGAGCGCCTAGCCAAAGAACTCTTGGCGGATCCTAAAGAAATCGCCGAACACGTCATGCTGATTGATTTAGCGCGCAATGATGTAGGTCGAATTGCCAAAACGGGCTCAGTCAAGGTGACTGACTCCATGTCTATCGAGAAGTACTCACATGTTCAACATATTGTGAGCTCCGTAGAGGGTGATCTTTTAGACAATATGAGCAATATGGATGTATTGCGAGCTACCTTCCCAGCAGGGACCTTGTCAGGCGCCCCAAAAATTCGGGCAATGGAAATCATTGATGAGATGGAAATCGTAAAGCGCGGGGTATACGGTGGCGCAGTTGGCTATCTCTCCTTCTCCGGAGACATGGATGTGGCTATTGCTATTCGTACGGGCGTTATACGTGATGGCATGCTGCACTCACAGGCAGGTGCTGGTGTCGTTGCTGACTCTGACCCGACTGCCGAGTGGAAAGAAACGGAAGCAAAAGCACGTGCAGTATTGACTGCAGCAGATTTAGTACAAGGAGGACTTGATGCTCCTAATGATTGATAACTACGATTCTTTTACCTATAACCTTGTTCAGTATTTCGCAGAACTAGGTGAAGAAGTAAAAGTGTTTCGTAATGATGAAATTTCCGTCGATGAAATTGCCAAGCTCAATCCTGCACGCATCTGCATCTCACCTGGGCCATGCAGCCCGGCTGAAGCAGGCATCTCAGTTGAAGCTATCAAGCGCTATGCCGGACAAATACCGATTCTTGGAGTTTGCTTAGGTCATCAAGCCATTGGTGAAGCATTTGGCGGGAAAGTTATTCGCGCCCAAAAGGTAATGCACGGCAAGACCGATAGTATTCATCACACTGGTGTGGGTGTATTTAAAAATTTACCTGATCCATTTATGGTGACTCGTTACCACTCTCTCGCTATTGAGAAAAACTCCCTGCCTGCGATGTTAGAAGTAACTGCAACATCGTCTGATGGAGAGATTATGGGTGTACGTCATAAAGAGCTGGCGGTTGAAGGCGTGCAGTTTCATCCAGAGTCCATTCTTTCTGAGCATGGTCATGCCCTGCTCAAGAATTTTTTACAAAATAAATAAGCAACCTTAACTACAGCGCTATGCCAATTACTCCGCAAGAAGCCTTACAACGCTGCATTGAACATCGTGAACTCTTTCATGATGAGATGACAGCTATGATGCGCCTCATCATGAGCGGCGAGATGTCGCCAGAGTTGGTTGCTGGATTATTGGTTGCACTTCGCACCAAAAAAGAAACGGTTGGTGAAATCGCTGCTGCTGCACAAGTAATGCGTGAGTTTGCAACCTCCGTAAACGTGGAAGACCGTAGCCACTTAGTCGATGTCGTGGGCACAGGCGGCGATGGTGCACATACATTCAACATCTCCACAGCGGCAATGTTTGTTGCAGCAGGCGCAGGAGCAAAGATTGCTAAACACGGCAACCGTAGCGTGAGCAGTAAGTCCGGTAGCGCAGATGTTTTGGAAGCGCTTGGCGTTAATCTTGCGCTGTCTGCTGATCAGGTGGCTAAATGCATCTCAACGGTTGGCGCAGGCTTTATGTTTGCACCAAACCATCATCCAGCAATGAAGAATGTGGTGCCCATCCGCAAACAATTGGGCGTACGTACGATCTTTAATATTCTGGGGCCCCTCACTAACCCTGCTGATGCTAAGCGCATCTTGATGGGCGTCTTTCATCCTGATCTCGTAGGCATTCAGGCTCGCGTATTGCAAGCGCTAGGGAT
>JACCDX010600972.1_pt1 | contig 10526 bp, 9 predicted proteins | sample 7449681 | NCBI WGS metagenome assembly JACCDX01 (sample SAMN15323450, study PRJNA562643) | freshwater metagenome | isolation source: river surface water | place: USA:Blue River Watershed | collected 2017-08-18
CTTCCTGGCTAACTAATAGGCTAGTGCTTGTGCTACCTCTAAGGCTCGCTTTCGGTCAGACCAACCCTATTGTTGGTGACTTTGCGGGCAACCTCGCTCAAATCATCGAACATTGCGAGAAAGCCGAGAGGGCGGGCGTTGAACTCCTTATTTTCGGAGAATTGGCGGTCTGTGGCTATCCACTCGGTGACCTGAGCTACCGCAAAGACCTTGTCGAGCTCTCAGAGCTGGCGCTGTCTGAACTGGTGACTAAGTCCGCCGCTTTCCCTAGCCTCACGATATTGGTGGGATTTGCGAGGCTAGCCAAGGAAAGAAGCGCTCTTCAATCTTCAAAGGCACTCGCTCACAATTCAGCGGCTGCGATTCGCGCGGGACAGCTGCTCGGCGTTTACGACAAAAGATTGCTTCCTAACTATGACGTTTTTGATGACTGGCGGAACTTTGTCCCAGGAGACAGAGACCTAGTTATCGATGTAGTTGGCACAAGAGTTGCCGTCAGAATCTGCGAAGACATTTGGGGCGGAGATAAAGAGAGCACTGAAGCAGATCTTGTAGCCGTGCTGAATGGCTCCCCTTTCACATTCAACAAAACTGCTCAACGGATCGAAGCAGCAAGAACTTTTGCTGCAGGTAAACCAATCGCCTATGCAAACCTCAGTGGCGGTCAGGATGAACTGGTATTCGATGGCGAGAGCTTTGTTCTTGATGCCGCCGGAAACGTAACTTACCGAGCCGGTTTTGACTCTGGGCTTTGGATCGCAGAGGCCGGGCAAGACTACGCTTTGCTGGCCGACGAGAAGCTATTTCAAGTGCTGGTCCGCGGACTGCGCGATTACCTCGCAAAAACAGGTCAAGGCAAGATTGTGCTTGGGCTCTCCGGGGGCATCGACTCCGCGCTCTGCGCTGCCCTTGCCGCCGAGGCGATGGGTCCGCAGAATGTGCTAGGTGTCTCGATGCCATCAAGGTACAGCTCTGATCACTCGGTAACAGATGCCGAACTGGTGGCCCGTAACCTAGGTATTGATTACCGTTCAGTACCCATCGAAAAGGCCCATGCAGCATTTGAGTCAATGCTCGAGCTTTCACCGCTAGCCAAGGAGAACCTTCAGGCCAGACTCAGAGCAGTGATCCTGATGGGGATTTCTAACTCAGAATCAAGGTTGCTGCTCACGACCGGAAACAAGTCAGAGGTCGCTGTCGGCTACTCAACAATTTACGGCGACTCGGCAGGCGGATTTGCACCGATTAAAGATCTGCTCAAGACCGACGTATGGCGGATGTCACGGTATGTGAAACAGCGCGCTAATCGCGAATTGATTCCGGTTAGTTCGATAGAAAAACCTCCGTCAGCAGAACTGCGACCAGGTCAGCTTGATCAAGACTCACTCCCCGACTATGAAATCTTGGATGGCATCATTCGAATCCTGATTGAGCAAAACGGAACAGTTTCAGACGCCATTGCAGCTGGGTTTGAGTCGGCTACCGTGCTGCGAACCGACGCGATGATTCGCGCGGCGGAGTGGAAGCGTTCCCAAGGTGCCATCGGAACTAAGCTCAGTGAAGTCAGTTTCGGTACAGGTCGCCGAGTCCCACTGACGACCAGATTCGAGAGCAAATGAAGATAAGAACCGGAACGCTTACTCAGCTCAAGGAAAAGGGCACCAGGTTCTCCTGCCTCACAAGCTATGACGCGCTAACCGCGGGTATTTTTGACCAGGCTGGCATAGAGGTGTTACTGGTTGGTGACTCTGCGGGAAACGTTGTGCTCGGCTATGACACAACTGTTCCGGTAACCCTCGACCAGATGTTGCACTTCGGCAAGGCCGTGAAAGAAGCGACTTCGAATGCGCTCGTAGTGGTTGACATGCCTTTTGGTAGCTATGAGATCTCCAGCGACCAAGCGCTAGCGTCTGCTATCAGAATCATGAAGGAGACGGGGGCTGACGCAGTCAAGCTTGAAGGTGCTAGAGCGGATGCTGTGAAGCGGGTTGTGGACGCAGGCATTCCGGTCATGGGTCATCTTGGCTTCACCCCGCAGTCGGTCAACCAACTCTCCGGTTTCAAGGTTCAGGGGCGAGGTGACTCGGCTAAAGCATTGATCGAGGATGCAAAGAATCTCGAAGCCGCGGGAGCTTTTGCGATAGTCCTTGAGATGATCCCTGCAAAACTTGCGAGTGACCTATCTCAGGAGCTCAGCATCCCAACTATTGGTATTGGCGCTGGAGCAGGTTGCGATGGTCAAATCTTGGTGTGGACTGACTTTGCCGGTCTTTCCGACCGCTCCCCCAAGTTTGCAAAAAAATACCTTGATTTGAGAGCCGAACTCTCCAGAGCAGCGAACTCTTATCTAGAGGACGTTCGATCAGGGCGTTTCCCCGGCGAGGAACACAGCTTCAGCTAGTCCTCGAGCTCCTCATCTTCGGCAATCCGTTTTGCCCGTTCAGCGATGATCTCGAGGGCATGCCTCGCTTCCTCAAAGCTGTCAAATGGCCCAATTCGATCCAGTGAGAGCGACTGCGGCCCCGTTTCAACCATTTCGGTTTTGGTATTGAACCAATATTGGACTTCTTGCGCCATGGCTGAAGTCTACGCTTCGCTAAAACTAGACTTTGTAGGTGCCAAGAACTGACTCCGGAATCCTGATCCCAGGATCTATCTCCCCTCGAAGGCATGTTCCCGGCAATGTCGCCACTCCAGAGTATGTCGGAAAGCCAGCCCCAGCGCCTCACGTTGGTGGAGACAAGTACGACCCGGAAACCATCAGTCGAATTCGTAGGGCCACAAAGATTGCGGCGCAGGCGCTGGAGGTAGTTCTAGGCTCTGCAAAGCCCGGCATGACCACTGACCAGCTGGATGAAATTGGCCATGAGTTTCTTGTGCGTCAAGGTGCATACCCATCGACCCTTGGATATCGGGGATTTCCAAAATCTCTGTGCTCATCGCTCAACGAAGTCATCTGCCATGGCATCCCAGACGACACCGTAATCCAAGAGGGTGATCTACTAAACATAGACATCTCAGCCTTTATCGACGGCGTGCACGGAGATACCAATGGGACGGTTGTTGTTGGTGAAGCGCCTCAACACGTTCATGACCTGGTAGAGCGCACCAGGGAGGCAATGCTCCGAGGAATAAAGGCGGCACTTCCGGGTCGTCAGGTGAACATAATTGGACGAGCGATAGAAAGCTACGCTAAGCGCTTCGAATACGGTGTGGTTCGCGACTTTACGGGACACGGTGTGGGAACTTCATTTCACAGCGGCCTCATCATCCCCCACTATGACGCACCGGAGTACACCAATGTCATTGAGGTTGGGATGGTTTTTACCGTTGAACCGATGCTTACCCTCGGCAGCCATGACTGGGATCTTTGGGAGGATGGCTGGACTGTGACAACCAAGGACAAATCCCTGACCGCACAGTTTGAGCACACTATTTTGATAACCGACAACGGCCCGGAAATTTTGACGGAGGCATAGATGAGGCGCAAGGCGATTGGGATTGACATCGGTGGCACCGGAATCAAAGCTGCAATGGTCGACACCAAGAAAGGCAGCCTAGTCTCTGAGCGCATACGCATAGAGACGCCGGAGGGAGGCGAACCCGAGGCGATTGCCGATGCCTGTGCGGAAATTGCCGTGCGACTTGACGAAAAGGGGAATCGCTCCATCGGAATCTGCTTCCCCGCAGTCGTAAAGCATGGCCACACCCAATCTGCAGCCAATGTCTCAAAACGATGGATCGGTTTGGATGCGCATGAGTTGTTCTCGCATCGCCTGAAGCGCCAGGTTCATGTGCTAAACGATGCCGACGCAGCAGGTGTGGCCGAGATGAATTATGGAGCGGGAAAGAACGAGTCGGGCTTAGTGATCATGACCACACTCGGAACCGGAATCGGCACTGCACTTTTTTATGACGGCAAGCTGATCCCTAACGCTGAGCTCGGGCACCTAAGTATCGAGGGTGTTGATTACGAAACCAAGGCTGCCTACTCCGCCATGGAGCGCGAGAACCTCAGTTTTGAAGCCTGGGCTGAACGCTTGCAGACTTATTACTCCCACCTTGAGAACTTGCTAGTACCTGATCTGATCATCGTCGGTGGTGGCATCAGCAAGCAGTCGGAGAAATTCCTGCCACTGCTTCGCCTGAAGACCAGGATTGTGCCTGCTGAAACCAAGAACTCTGCAGGAATCATTGGAGCAGCACTACTGGCAAACAAGGTGCTTGAGAAAAAGAGCTAGTGGGTCAACCGGTACGCCGGGTTCTGTCGTGGACGATCATCTATCTCGGCTGAGTGTTACCACTTAGCTCTAGCGACCTACCCGGGGGAAGCGGCGGGCAGCCTAATCCCCCTGCTTGGTCTTGCTCCCGGTGAGGTTTACATAGCTGACTGAGTCACCCCAGTCACTGGTGGTCTCTTACACCACCGTTTCACCCTTACCCTTGCGGGCGGTTTACTTTCTGTTGCACTGTCTCTCGAGTTGCCTCGGGTGGGCGTTACCCACCACCGTGCCCTATGGAGCCCGGACGTTCCTCGGCAATGCCGCGATCGTCTGGTTGACCCAACTAGCCCCTAAAGCCTAGTCAAGTGGGAGATGAGCGCAATAGTTCACCGTGAAAGTCTCGGCGAATTCGGTTCCGAAGAACCGATAGATCGAAACCGAAGCCGGTTGGAACTGGAGCGACCAGCTCAGGTCTGCACTAGCTTTCAAGGCCTGCCGCGCAATAGCTCGCATCGGCATCATGTGGGCGACCACCGCGATGCTCTTCCCAGGGTTGCTTCGTATGGTCTCCGCAAGCTCCTCACCAACCCGAGCCTCGAGGTCGGAGACTGACTCCCCGCCGGGTGGTCGTTGAGTCATAGAACCTCTCCAGAGTGAGATTTCTTGGTTAATCTCGCGCTCGAGTTCGCCCATGCTCAAGCGCTCCCACTCGCCAAAGGAGATCTCTCGCAATCGGTCGCTAGCTCGGGTTTCCACCTTCAGCGCAGCGGCTATCTCTTGGGCCGTCTGGGTGGCGCGAAGCTGAGTTGAATGGAGCACCAGCTCCGGTAGCTCGATGTCAAATCTCCTTGCAAGCTCAGGCAGAACCGCAGCCACCGCTCTCGCCTCTTCGAACCCCAACTCACTGAGACTAGGGTCGTCCTGCGAACCCGAGATAAGACCAGATTCGGTTGACTGGGTGTGTCCGTGCCGGATGGCGAAAACCACAGTGGGTTCAGTTCGCTGTCTCGGAGCACGAATGCTCTTTGGCTGATGCAGCGCCAGCTCAAACTCCGACTCGTGATTGTCGGGCGCGTCAAGAGCAAGATTCGCAAGTGAGTCAGCAACGGAGTTTTGCTCCCTGGGAATCCATTCGAAGCGCACGTCTCTGCTTTGGATCAGTCCCTTAGCTTTTACTGCAAGCTGAGCCATATCTGGTGACTTGATTTTCCAGCGCCCTGAGAGCTGCTCCACGACCAGCTTGGAATCCATGCGAATGATGGCGGGGGCGTGGGGAAAGTGTTCATTGAGGTATTCGAGAATGGCGATGACCCCGGAGTACTCGGCGAAGTTATTTGTCGCTATGCCCAGTGTGCCATTGAGACGCACCACCTCTAGGTCGTCTTGATACACGACCGCCCCATAGGAGGCTAGCCCCGGATTTCCTCGCGAGGCCCCATCGGCGTAGCAGATGATCACTGTCTGACCAGAATTGCCGAGCACTCCGGACAGTGAAGTAGCTGATCCTTCGGCGTTGCCAACAAAACGTTTATGGCAGTGGATGTGAGTGACATGTTGCACGCCCCACAGGTGTTTCGCATCAGAAGGCCAACGGCAACTCCGCGCTCGGATTTCCTGTCAAACTCTCGCATCAGTGTCTCGTCAATCTCGCTCCGAAGTGCGTGGGCTTGTTGCTTGTCCGAAGCGTGTTGATTGCGAAGTTCTTCGAGTTCTAGCTTCAGAGACTCTCGCTGTAGTTCAAGGTCTCGCTCCAAAGACTCTCGCTCGCGCTCAATTTGATGATGAGTTTCATTTTGAGCGGCGATTTCTAGCTCAACACCGGCAAGCTCTTCACTGAGCACTCGAGCGCGTTTCTCCAGCGTGTCAATCTCGTGCTGCAACGAGATGGCATCTCTGGGCACGGCAGTGGTCTTCAGGCGACTTTGATCCTGTTCCAGGCGCTTGGACACGAGTTGTTGCTCGTCCAGGATGCGTCGCTTCTCGCGAGCCAGAGTTTCTGAGGCCGCAAGATTCGCGGTTAGCTCGGTTGATTTCCGAAGCAGCTGTTCCCGAAGGACATCGTTTTCTGCCTTGATTTTGAGCTGTTGCGCTTGCTGTTCGAGCTTGCGAATCTCTAGGACAAGCCCCTGATACTTGAGCAGTTTCGTTAGCTGCGCTTCCAAATTCATTGCATCACCGCAAAATCCCATGGGTCGGTATTGAGTTCACTGACCACAAACTCTACCGCTGGGAAGGCGACGCGGAGCTCTTGAGCCGCTTGGTTCAACCAAGGCCATTCAGCGCTGAAGTGAGAAATACTGATAAGCGCTGGGCCATAGCCGATATCACCCTGATCCCTGAAATCCGAGGCTGGGTGGTGACGGAGGTCTGAGGTGATAAACAGATCTACACCTGCTTCAGCTGCTGCGGACAGGTAGCTATCACCAGCACCAGCAACCAATCCCACTGTAGAAATTTGTCGGTCAGGATCGCCTTGGACCAAGATCCCCTGCGCAACCGAAGGGATCAATCTGGCGAATCCTCTGGCGGCTTCGATCAGAGTCGTTGTGGGAATGGTGCCAATCACTCCCTCACTACCTGCAAGCGGACCATCTGGCTTGATACCCAGGGCTTTAGCTAGGGTTTCACTCACACCATCACCCACAAAGTCAGCATTGGTGTGGGCGGAGAAGATTGCTACTGAGTGCTTTATTGCGGTGGTAACCAGGTAACCCTTCAGGCGGTCGCTTCTGACTGAGTCAATACCGCGCAGCAGCAAAGGGTGGTGACTGAAAACCAACTGACAGCCCGAATCGATTGCTTCCTGCAGTACCTGCGGTGTGACATCAACACTCAGCAGACATTTCGTAACCTCTTGATCCCAGTTCCCAACGGCTAGTCCGGGGTTGTCCCATTCCGCCTTACCAGCGGTGGGCCATCGGGTTTCAACGAAGGCTTGTAGCTCAGATAATCTCATGACTACAAGCCAAGCAGATTTTCGAGCCGAGAGTTGCGCGGATCGATGTTCTCAAGCTCCGAGTCTTGCCTTCGAATAATCGCTATGCGAGCCAGCGCTGTCAATATTCCTACCCCCACACCAATCAAGAGCGCGATTTCAGACGGGGTCAGATCAATTGGCATCAGCGCTGTAACGAGCTCTGAACCGGCGAATGCTGCCAACAACAACCCGAGCCAGCTGACTACCTGAAAAGAACCGTAGAAGCCGTAGCTGGTGTCAAGGGATGCTAGATGCAGCGGCTGGCGGCGAATCACCTGATCAGCCAGCAGGATGATCGCCGCTGCTGAGATGGCGGCAATTACGCCAGAACTAATAAGGTCACCAAGTGGGCTCATCAGCGCAGCAAACACAATTGAGAGCCCCAGCAAACGCGAACGGAATCCACCAGCAATATCGCGACCCGAGGCTGCTACCGAAAAGACCAAAACAAAAAGCACCGAAATCATCGGCCACTGGCTCAATTCAAGGTCTGCTACAAGGCTTAGTGCAGCGACCGCGAGGCATCCCAGGAGCCAAGCTCCCAGATCCAACCGCAGGTTAGAGCGAAGGTGGGGCATGGAGAACGTCAGCAGCAAAAATCCAAGTACTGCGATTGCAACCGCGGGCCAGAACCAATCACCTGAGTAGTTAGGAGCGGTATTGATCCCGTCTAGTGCTAGAAAACTAATCAGTGCGCCGGTGGCAAGTAATCCCAGCGTAACTGCGTGCCACCTGGCTGGTAGTAGTTGGCTAATCAGGGCTGCCAAGCCGGTGATAGCGACAACCACAGCTTGATAGCCAAGACCTATTTCAATCTGACCAAGCTGGGTGTCGTTTCTCACGTTCGTGAGAAGAAGTAGCGCGAGAGCGCTGAGGATAAGTGGGGCAAAAACATAAACACCGCGTCCGCCAAATACGGCAGCGGAGCGAAGAATCGGGTGCAGATCATGAGATCGTAAGCCACTGCTAGTTAGAAGGGCGAGCGATCCGCCAATCAAATAAGCAACCAATAGGTCTAGTCCGTCAACCCCAAGCCAAACGCCAACACCCGCGCTCACCACTGCCAGCACAAGTGCCCTGTTTAATGCTGCGCCGAACTGAGCTAATTTGAGCCGTTGTGTGAGCACTCTGCGGCGGGTAACCACCTCGATTTCTGAAGTGAATGTCGGTTCGGGGGCACGCTGGGCTGGCTGTTGATCCTGAACCTGAGGAAATAGCTCGTCGAGGGTTTCTTTGATCAAACCCCTTGAAAGGGCGTCGTCCTGCGCACGCATGCGATTGAACCAGGTCTCCAGTGCGGCGGCATCTTCTTCTCTGAGTTTTTGTTGCTGCGCAATTAGAGCTTGAGCCCGCTCGATGCCGATGTTGTCAGAAGGGAACTTGGCAAGCTCGGAAGCAAGCTCGCCGTCGCTAAGCGCTCTGCGCTTTGGACGCTCGAGTTCCTCCATAGTCGCCTAACTAAAGGGGTCGAGTGGGCCCTACCGGGCTCGAACCGATGACATCCACGGTGTAAGCGTGGCGCTCTACCAACTGAGCTAAAGGCCCGCCCGAAATACTAGTGGGTTTTTTCTAGGAAACCAACTCGAGGGCTTTTTTGTAGTCGCTCAGCGATCTGGCCTCTCCAGGACCATTCACAAATTTGGCAACCAAAACACCTTCGGCATCAATCACGAAGGTCGCTCGTGTTGCGATTCCGCGCTCTTCGAGGAACACTCCGTAGTCGCTGGCAACCTTGCCGTGAGGCCAGAAATCTGCAAGGAGGTCGAACTTGTACCCCTCCTGCTCGGCAAACTTGGCTTGAACAAACTTGGAGTCAACGCTGATGCCAAGAAGCTTGGCCCCACTTGCTTCAAACATCGAAAGGTTGTCCCTCAGCTCACATAGCTCGCCGGTGCAGATCCCGGAAAACGAGAGTGGGTAGAAAACCACCACAACCGGGGTTCCTCGCAGTGCTGACAGGGTGACTTCCTCGCCGAACTGGTTTTGCAGTTTGAAATCTGGTGCTAGTTCTCCGACCACAGCCATGGTTGATCCCTTCAAGTTTGAGTCTGGGACAAAAATCCTCAGGCTCAAAGAATAAACTAGGCGAGTTCACACAAGAACTCTCACCAACCAGCCACGAAAAGAGGCTCTGATGTCATTCAACGATCGCGACGCATTCTCAACCAATTCAGCAGATCGTGACCCCCAAGAGACTCAGGAGTGGCTGGAATCACTGGAGGCAGTCGCCGCGCACTCTGGTCGCGGTCGCGCTCGCGAGCTGATGCAGTCACTGCTTCGCCGCAGTCATGAACTTCAGTTGAATGTCCCACTGGTGCCAACGACTGACTACATCAACACCATCTCCCCTGAGGACGAGCCATCGTTCCCCGGCGACGAACAACTAGAGCGTACCTACCGAGCCTGGATGCGTTGGAATGCCGCAATCATGGTGCACCGCGCTCAGCGCCCTGGCATAGCAGTCGGTGGTCACATTTCCTCGTTCGCCTCGAGTGCTTCGCTGTACGAGGTTGGTTTCAACCACTTCTTCAAAGGTCATGACCACCCGGCTGGAGCTGACCAGATTTTCGTCCAGGGACACGCATCCCCTGGTCCATACGCCCGTGCGTTCTTGGAGGGTCGTCTTTCAGAGGCCGACATGGACGCTTTCCGCCAGGAGAAGTCACGGCCTGGCCGCGGCCTACCAAGCTACCCGCACCCAAGGTTGATGCCGGACTTCTGGCAGTTCCCAACTGTTTCGATGGGCCTGGGTCCAATCAATGCGATTTACCAGGCACAGTTCAACCGCTACCTTCAGGGTAGAGGGTTCAAAGACACCTCCGAGCAGCACGTCTGGGCTTTCCTGGGAGACGGAGAGCTGGATGAGGTTGAGAGCCGCGGTGCCTTACAACTGGCAGCAAATGATGGCCTCGACAACCTAACCTTCGTCGTTAACGCAAATCTGCAGCGTCTTGATGGCCCGGTTCGCGGCAACGGCAAGATTATTCAAGAGCTTGAGAGCTTCTTCCGCGGTGCGGGTTGGAACGTAATCAAGGTGATTTGGGGTCGTGAGTGGGATGACCTACTGGCCAGAGACCACGATGGCGCACTGGTGGACCTAATGAACCGCACCCCAGATGGTGACTACCAGACCTACAAAGCTGAATCTGGTGGTTTTATCCGCGAAAACTTCTTCGGCCGCGACCACAGGACTCGCGCGCTTGTTGAGAACCTCAGCGATGACCAGATCTGGGGTCTAAAGCGCGGTGGTCACGACTACAAGAAGATTTACGCTGCGTACCAAGCTGCGATGAACCACAAGGGCCAACCAACCGTCATCATTGCCA
>JACCDX011120763.1_pt1 | contig 10526 bp, 1 predicted proteins | sample 7449681 | NCBI WGS metagenome assembly JACCDX01 (sample SAMN15323450, study PRJNA562643) | freshwater metagenome | isolation source: river surface water | place: USA:Blue River Watershed | collected 2017-08-18
AGAGTTCCCGGGATACAGTGGCAACGCAGAGTGCGCGGCGGGGCCCCGTGTCTATCAGTTCACTGTGGAAGGATTGAATGCCTGCACAGCCTCGGTGACTTGCTCCACAGATGCGACGGTGTCCGGTGTGGACTACTACACGGTGCGCAGTACCGGCACTTGTGACAACGTCTCGCGAACAGTGCAGGTGCGCACCAGCTCGGAGTGAGAGCTGTATATATGCTTAGGATTCTTTGAATTAAGCGGAGGCAAGCTCCGCCATGGGCTGACAGAGCTTCGCAGCAGGGACAGGCGGTGGTCGGAGAGTCTTAGACCGCGCCCACCAGAACGAAAATTGCGTATACCACGCCGAGAGTGACCACAGTGGTAACGGCATAGATCAAGGCGTTGTTGACACCAACCTGGGTGCGGTAGGGGTCAAAGCTCAGGCTCTTGTCATTGGCGCGGTGGCTGATGTCACGCTGCAGGCGCATCTTGTAGTTGTCGAGCTTTTCCACCAGGCGCCAGCCTGCTTTGGATTCTTCCGCCATCACTTCTTCAATGTTCTGGATTTTCGCAAACAGGGGGGTCGTTGACTGTACGACTTTGTATTCCAGTTCCATCATGTGCTCCAGTTCGATATACAGACGATTGATTGCAACGGGGAGGCGGCATGGTGCTGCGCGAGCCTCCGGAATTTAATATCTCAGACTGACCTGAATGGGCTGTATTCTGTGTGCTGAGCGCTGATTTTGCAATGATTTAGAGCCTTCAGCACGGGACAATTAGGGACAATTTACGGAAGATTTTCCAGCCTTTGGCGGTATTCACAGTTTTTATCCGATAAAATGGCTAAGCTTATAAAATTGCTGGCAAATCCGATTGCCGGTGATGCCAAGTCATTCGAAACATACTCACGCTTGATTCCCGGTCTTTGAGTGTCATGCCCAGCCAGACAAGGATTCTCCAGCAACGCCACTCATCCCACGCCGCGCCAACTGCGCGCCGTGTGCTGACGTCCTTGTTCATCCGCATTTTTACCTTGCTGGTTATTCTGGCGAGCGGCATCGCTTTAGCCCAGGTCGCTGGTCCGCTCCCAATTGTCGGTACCGGTGGCACCATCACGACCAGTGGCAGTTATCGTGTCCACACATTCACAGGCAGTGGTACGTTCGTGCCTCCCGTTGGTGTGACCTCTGTGGAAGTGTTGGTAGTGGCGGGCGGCGGTGGTGGCGGCAGCGGCTCGACCCTGGGGCACGGTGGTGGTGGTGGCGCTGGTGGCGTTATCGCACAGACTGTAGCGGTCACTCCCGGGGCTAGTGCGGCGGTGACAGTGGGCGGGGGGGGTACAGGCGGCACGGCTGGCGCCAGGGGCGGTAGTGGTTCCAACTCGGTGTTCGTCGGAAATACAACGGTGACAGCCACCGGCGGTGGCGGCGGAGGTGGCGGGAATTCAGGTGTTGCCGGCGGCCTCGCCGGTGGTAGCGGTGGTGGTGGGGGCAGCGAGACGGGAGCAAACACCGCCGGTGCCGGTGGAACCGGTACAGTAGGCGAGGGTAACGCAGGCGGCGCAGGGCGCAGTGCGGCGAATGCCAACGAAACCCGAAGAGCGGGCGGCGGTGGTGGTGGCGCAGGAGGCGCAGGCGCAGCTTCTCCCAGCAATGGCACGGCAGGTGCCGGCGGCGCAGGCACCACGAATGCGACTTTCAGCGTCACTGTCGGTGGCGGTGGCGGTGGCAGCTCTACAACAAGTGGCGCCGGAGGCACTGGCGGTGGCGGTGCTGGCGTGAACTCGGGTACTCCGAACGCGGGCACGGTCAACACAGGTGGCGGTGGCGGTGGTAACGGGAACGGCACTGGTGGTGCGGGGGGCTCGGGTATTGTCATCTTACGTTACCTGGTTCCCACGGCGGCGATTACCACGCAGGCATCCACAACAGCAACGCTGGGCGCGGCCTTCGGCACACAGCCCGTGGTACGCGTAGTTAATGGCGCAGGCGCGGGAGTCAGCGGCGTCTCAGTCACCGCCAGCCTCAACTCCGGCGGCGGAACGCTGGGTGGTACGTTGAGTGTTAACACTGACGGCACTGGCTATGCAACTTTCACCAACCTCTCGATTTCTGGCACGACAGGTGTCCACACACTGGCTTTTACCACGGCAGGCCTGGTGGGTGGGCCCTTGGTGTCCAACAATATTGATGTTCAGAGCCCGGCTCTGGCGATGTCGCAGCAACCCTCGACGAGCGTCGAACGTGGGGCGGTGTTCGCGCAGCAACCCATCATTCTTGCCAGCAACGGCAGTCCCGTTGCGGGGGTGCTGGTCACGGCGTCCATCCAGTCGGGCGGTGGCACGCTGGGGGGGACGGTGACAGCGACGACCAATGGCAGTGGCCTGGCCACTTTCACTGGTCTATCGATTTCCGGGGAACCGGGCGATCGTGTGCTGCGCTTCAGCGCCACGGGCTGGAGCCCGGTTGACTCAAATACTATTACCGTCACGGCATCCACACTGGCGATTACCCAGCAGGCATCTACTACGCCTATCGACGGCGTGGCATTTGTGCAGCAGCCGATTGTTCGGGCTGTCGATGGTGGGGGCACCCCCATCAGCGGTGTGAGCGTGACGGCCGCGATCGCATCCGGTCCGGGTACTCTCGGCGGCACGGTGACACAGGTTACTGATGGCAGTGGCTACGCGACTTTCACAAATCTTCTGATCAACGGTACCGGTGCTCACACCCTCAGTTTCAGCGCCACAGGATGGAATCAGGTGGTATCCAATACCATCACGGTTCAGGCCTCTGCGCAGACGCTCGCAATATCGCAGCAACCCTCTGCCAGCGTGGCGCTGGGCGTTGCCTTCGCGCAGCAACCCATCATCCTTGCAAACAACGGCAGTCCCGTTGCCGGTGTGCTGGTGACGGCGGCGATTGCCTCCGGTCCCGGCACACTTGGTGGCACGGTGACAGCCACGACCAACGGCAGCGGCTTGGCGACCTTCACGAACCTGTCGATTGGAGGGGCCTCTGGTGCTCACACGTTGACGTTCACCGCCACCGGCTGGGGGGCGGTGGTGTCCAACGCGATAACGGTACAGCCCTCGACCTTGACGATTACGCAGCAACCTGACCCGAGCGTGCGCAGTGCCGAGCAGTTTTCGCCTCAACCAATCGTGCGCGCACTCGATGGCGCTGGCAACCCGGTGTCCGGTGTGCAGGTGACTGCCGCCATTCAGACTGGCGCCGGAACTCTCGGAGGGACACTGACCGCCACGACGGATGGTTCAGGCTTTGCCACATTCACCAACCTGGCTATCACAGGGGCGCTCGGAGATCGGACTCTGCGCTTTACCGCCTCGGGGTGGAATTCTGTGGACTCCAATACCGTCACTGTAGTCGCCTCGCCGCTCACCGTCTCCGTGCAGCCTTCGACCAGCGTAGAAAGTGGTGTTGCACTGGCACAGCAGCCAGTCATTCAGGCATTGGATGGCGGAGGTAATCCAATCAGTGGGTTGCTCGTGACTGCGAGCATTTTTTCAGGTGGCGGTACTTTGGGCGGCACGCTGACCGCCACGACTGACGGCAGCGGCCTGGCGACGTTTACCAATTTGAGTATCACTGGTGCGCCTGGTGCCAGAGTGCTGCGTTTTTCCGCGACGGACTGGACGGCCGTTGACAGCAACGCGGTCACGGTATTTTCCAACCTGACAATCACTCAGCAACCCTCTGCCGCTGCGACCAGTGGTTTTGCGTTTGCGCAGCAACCGATTATCCAGGCATTGGACGGCAACAGCGCTCCGGTTAGCGGGCTGGTGGTGACAGCAGCCATAGCCACTGGCGGGGGCACGCTGGGCGGGACGGTCACCGCAACAACTAATGGCTCAGGGCTGGCTACTTTTACCAACCTCTCTATCACTGGCACAGCGGGAGATCGGACGTTGGAGTTCACTGCCAGTGGCTGGGGCACAGTAACGTCCAACGCGATTACGATCAGCGCTGCTCCGGGTGCCTGTCTAATCGAAGGTGGCATTGTTGGTTCGCAACTGGTGGAGCTGATGGGGTGTACGACCGCGCAGATCACCACGGCCTCTACCTCTGTGCCGCTGGATGTGCCTCCCGGCACTACCACCGATGATTTATTGATCGCCGTGCTTTCCTCCGCGGGCAATGGCACCACGGTGACTGCACCCGTTGGCTGGACTGAAATTTCCGACGTCAACTCTGGTGGTGGTGGCGGCAGCCAGACTTTGGCTATCTATACGCGCATTGCGGGGGGCAGTGAGCCTTCGAGTTACACATTCACCACCTCGAACAGCGTCGTGACTTACGCCTTCATGATGCGCTATGACGGTGCATCAGGTGTTGTGCTGGAGGGGGTCGAGGCAACAGGCAACAGCACTAACGCTACGGCGCCGACACTCACTACGACACTCGGTGACACGCTCATTGTCCGCCTGGCTGCTGTGCGCGGGGGCATGACCGCCGACCCGGTCACCGTGATCACCGGGCATCGCAATATCACGCAAGGGGAAGCCGGGGTTTCAGATGGCGCCGGTGCTTATTTCAACCAGGTAACAGCGGGGACAGCGGCGACCGCAAGCTTTACCAACACCTCATCAAGATGGGTGGCGCAGACCATCGGTATCGAGCCCGCACCTATTCCTCATTTCGAAATAAGCCATGCCACATCCCACGGCACTTGCAACGCCACCACCCCCATCACTGTCACCGTGCGCGACAATTTCGGTGCCGTGGTCACCAACTATACTGGCACGATGACGCTGACGAGCAGTGGCGCGACTGGCAATTTTGCTTTGAATACCGGCGCTGGCACTTTCGACAACCTGACCAGCAATGATGGTGTCGCGCAGTACACTTTTGTGGCAGGTGATAATGGGCAGGTCATTCTGAATTTCTCCACCAGTACTGCCGGTACGATTACGTTCAATGCAGTTAACGGTGACACCGGGACTCAGAATTATGCGCTGAGCATGGTCGTGGGGGCATGTGCGTTCCGCATCAGCCACGACGCGGCAGCCGATGTCTGTGCTCCCGAGGCGGTTACGGTCAGCGTGGTCGATTCCAGCGGTAATCTCGTCAACTTCGTCGGCAGCGTGAGTCTCAGTGCCGCAGGCGTGACGGGGGGCAATTGGACCAAGACATCCGTTGCTGCCGACGCTTATGGTGCTCTGGACAATGGTGCTGCCGGTGATAGTGCGGCGACCTACGGTTTTCTAGCCACGGATGGGGGGACAGCGCTGCTCAATTATCAGGCCGCCGCTGGCACCGCCAACTTCAACGTTGTGGCAGCGGGGATAGCAGCTCCCTCCAGTCCGTACGATGCCGATCTTGTGATTACCACCTGTACCTTCCGAGTGACGCACTCGGGGACGACTGACGTATGTTCCATTACCGCGGTGACACTGACGCTCGTGAGCAGCGGTGGCACGACAATTACCAACTACACCGGCACGGTGAACCTGAGCACCACCACTGGTTTTGGCACTTGGAGTGTGAGTGGCACCCAGAACGGGACGCTGAACGACGGCGTGGCTGCAGACGGCAACGCGACTTATGAGTTCGTGAGCGCAGACGCGGGGACTGTGACACTTAATTTCCTGCATGCCTCGGATTCCGGTACGGTGAACATCAACGTCTCCGACGGCACGACTCTCGATCCACGCAATTTCGCCAATACCTATGACCAGAACATCACTGTGGCGGTCTGCACCTTCGAGATCAGCCACAGTGGGGACGTGACGGCGTGTGAAGTGGAGGCCGTCACCGTCACCGTGCGCAACAGCACTGGCGGAGTGGCAGTAGCTTATACGGGCACAATGACACTGGGCTCCAGCACCAACCATGGCAACTGGCTGCTCAATACCGGTAGCGGCGTTCTGACCGATACGGCAGGTGATGACAACGGTGTCGCAACCTATGCCTTTGCGGACAGTGACAACGGCGTGGTCGTGCTCAACTTTGCCGACCCTCACGCCGAGAATGTCAGTCTGGACGCCGTTGATGGCGACATCTTGGTAAACGGCAGCTTTGATCCATCACTCTACGTCACCTCGTGCCTGCCTGCCGTCATCGGCACCGCTGCCTGTGTGGTGGGCTCCAGCACCAGCCTGACGATTCCGGCACAAAGTGCAGTGGTCACCCAGCGCGGTCGCATGGTGCTGATGTCGATCGCGGCGGCCAGCGGTGCTGGTCCCGTGGTCAGCTCCGCGAGCTTCAACAGCCAGCCAATGACGCTGATTCGCCGCGAGACGACAGCGTCGGGCGAGGGCAGTGTCACGGAGATGTGGGGCATATTGGAGGCTAACCTGCCCACAGCGGCGGGCTCCTACACGGGCAGTTATGTCGGCGGTGCTGCGGGTTCGGCCATGTGTCTGCTGGCCGTAGACGAGGTGAAGCAAGAGATTCCTGTCGCTGCCAGTCCGACCGCCAGCACTGGCCCTCTGAATGGCGTGACCGGCACGGCGAGCACAACGGCGACGACTACGATTACCACGACGGCCAACAACGCGCTGGTGGTGATGGCCACCAACATGGACGGCACGACCTTCAACAATGCCCGGGGATTTAGCAGCCCGATCCCCACCTCCTTTATGGTTCGGCAGTGGGGACAATCACCTACACCCGTCGCCAACCCCACCGGCTCGCAGTCGCGTTTCGCGGGCGCTGCCGGGCGGCACCCGACAGCTGGCATCGTGACAATGACGGAGACCCTCAGCGTCAACAGCCCGGTATATTCTCAGGTGGTTGCTTCGTTCGAGCCCCTGATCGCGGGCTCGCCGCTGGCAACTGATTATGAGCCTGTCACGCTCTTCAAGACCTATTCGGGGAGCCTGAGTTATCGAGCTGTAGGCAATACATTACGCACCACCTACAACGAGGATGCCCCGACGCCACTGGCCTGCAACTTTGTTGCCACTGGCACCGGCAGCAGTGCGACGCTGACGCTGCCGGTCGGAGCGACGGTAACGGCAGCGTATCTCTATTGGGCCGGTTCAGGCGATGACACTCTCGGTCATGTGGATGACACAGTCAGTTTCGGCATAACAGGCTCGGAGACGGCCATTACTGCGCCTCCAAGCCAGATATTCCTGATCGATAACGTGGGCAACGCCAACGACAAGGATTACTTCGCCGCCTACCGTGATGTCACAACTCTGGTCACCGGTTCCGGCAGCTATACCCTTAAGAATCTTCAGGTCCAGAATGGCACGCCGTGGAGTGACACGCAGTCCTGCGCAGGCGGCTGGGCAGTGATCGTATTGTACGAACATGCCGATGAGCGTCTCAGGGTAATCAACCTGTTCCATGGCTTTCAGCCGTTCCAGAATTCATCATTCACACTGGTGCCGCGTAACTTCCGTATGGCTGCCCGTGATGCGGCGAATTACCTGCCCAACGGTCAGATAACCCACATCACTATCGAGGGCGATGAGACGATCAATGCGGTTAATGAGAATGAGGGGTTGGGAATCCAGGATGCCCCGGACTCGACGACCTTCACCGCCATCACTTCGTCCCTCAACCCACTGGGACAGGAATTCAACGCCACCATCACCCGCCCGGTGTATGCCTTTGACGCACTTACGGGGTATTACGAATTCAACAGCACCGGTGGCGTCAACAGCGATGGCTATGAAAGCGATTTCCCTGGGCCTGATGTGAGTGGCAGCGGACCACGCAAAGGCAACTCCTGGGGGCTCGACGTGGACACCCATTACATTCAAGGAGCGGGCGCAAGCGACGTGCTCTATCCTTTCGGGGTGCCGGGTGCCGAGGCCGAGCAGATTACGACGCGCTATAGTGCGGAGGGCGATCTGGTAATGCTGATATCGGAAGTCATCAGTATCACCAATTTCCCGCTGGCGGATATTGAAGTGACCAAGACAGAAGTAGGGACCTTCAAGGTCAACAGTCCGGGGACTTATCAAATCGAGGTGACCAACAACGGCAATGGCGCTGTCAGCGGCGGCTATGCAGATGGTGAGATCAAGGTCGCCGATATTCTGCCAGCGGGCATGACCTTCGCGAATGCCAGTGATGTCAGCGGCACCGGCTGGACCTGCAGCGTTACCCTCAGCCCCGGCGCATTCACCTGTACTTACGATATCGGCACCACCTGGACCGGCGGCGCCATCAATTATCAACTGGCGGCGGGTGAGAGTCTGCCGCTGATTACCGCGAACGTGCAGATCGGTGGCAGCGCATACTTCCCGCTTCTCAACAATAACGCCAAGAACAGCGTGCGCGTCCTCCATTCCGATGGCGGCTGTCCTGCTGTGGCCGACGGGATCATTCCGGATCCAACGATTTGTTTGCGGTCGCCTCAGTTCGATAATTTCAACGATCTGGAAGGCGGGAACCTGGACATCAATGATCTGGACGACAAAACGGTCAACAACAACAACGTCGACAGCATCACTACTGTCGTCAAAGGTGTACAAACCAACCTCGGCATCAATAAGTTTGTGAACGGCATCCTCGAGGAAGGAACGACAGGCAGCTACACCCTGCGCGTGACGAATAATGGCCCGGACGCGACCACTGCGACGATCACCGTAACTGATACCGAACCGACCGGGGTGGACTTCGATACTCAGGCGACTGGCACGGGCTGGAGCTGTTCGGCTCCCTCCAACAGCCTGACCTGTACCTACGCAGGAAGCCTGGCCAATGGCGCCAGCACCGACATCACGGTGCCGTTAACCGTGACCGGCTCCGGTGGCTTCACGGTGACCAACACCGCCTCCGTCGCGGTGGGCGCGTACAACTTCGATATTGTCGCGGGCAACAACTCCGATACTGACATTACCCAGATCACCGCAGCGCCGGTGGCCTCGCAGGAGCGCTTCCTGATGTCCGTAAGCTCACTGAACGGGCTCACGACAATCGGCGGGCTCAGCAACTTCGAGGATGATGACTACATCATCTACGACCCCGTATCCGACACGGCTTCGATGTACTTCGACAACAGCGCGCTGGGCTACAACGTCAACGACGCCGACGCTGTGCATCTGATGAAAAATGGTCATATCGTGATTTCCGCTGCAGACGCTGGCAGCACGGTCGGCAGCAACAATCTGGCGTTCGAGCCGGGTGATCTGGTCGTCTATGACCCGATACTGCAGACGGCGCGAATGCTGTTCGACGGATCAACAATCTTCGCCGGTGCCGGTAACCCCGCCGATGTGAATATCACCGCTGCTTATGTGATCGGTGAGTGTGAGCTCAATCCGACGCCCTACAACTGCTCGATCATTATTGCCGCGACACCGGCGGCAGGCGGCAGCACACTCGGAGGCGTGGCCTTTACCAGTTCTGATCTGATTCAGTACAACCTCGACACGGGTGTCGCGAGTCTCTTCTTCGATGGCACCACCTACTTCGATGAGGAGGTGGACGTCAGCATCAATGGCTTCTACCTGCGCGTAAACCAGACTGACGCCAACGCCAATATCAACACGCTGGTGATGTCAGTGAATGACAGCGGTGATGACACGATCACACTTGCAGCGACTGCGGGTTGGGACCCGGTGACGGGCACCTACTTTACGCGCGACGACGTCACGCAGATCAACATTCCAGGCCAGGCCACTGAGAACCTCTTCCTTGGAGACGTGGAACTCGGCATCTTCACTCCGGCCGATGCCACGCGCCGCATCGACGCCCTGCATGTGATCGAAGATGGCTACATGGGGCACTTCGCCATCACCGAGGTGGTAGTGGGCGATGCCTGTACGCCAAAGCAGATCCGGATCAGCAAGCATGAGGGCCTCACTCATACGCTCGATTCTGACTACTTCGGCAGCATTCAGCTCACCACCAGCACAGGGCTGGGCAACTGGGCGATATCAAGCGGCTCCGGTTCGCTAACCAACGGCACCCTGAACGACGGCATTGCCACGTACACTTTCGTGCCCGGTGACGCTGGCGACGTGGTGCTCACGTTGTCGCACACCGAGGCAGTGGGCGTTGGTGTCAATGTCAGCAACCGCATTGCCTCAGAAGCCGCAGCCCACGATCCGTCGCTCAGTTTTGACGCGGTACTGACAGCCATCACTTATCGCGATGAGTTCACCAATGCAGCGTTCAACAACAATCAGGGCAGTCTGTACTGGTCCAGCGCGTGGGCCGAGACCGATGCGGGTGGTCTGGGCGTCGCCACCGGCAACGTGCGGGTTCTATCAGGAGAGGCGCGCTTTACCGTGACAGGCAGTGCGTTGGCCAGAGGGGTCGACTTCAATGCCATCCCGGATTCCGAAGACATCCTTCTGACCTTTAACTTCCGCCACGAAGGCTTGTCGGGCGCGGACGCCATGGTCGTCGAGGCGCGCGAGAGCGATTCGGCCAGCTGGACTACGGTCAGCACCTTGACGGGGCTTAGCGGTGCAGGTTCGGGCTCCAGAAATCTCAACCTGAGCACCTTGCTTTACAACGCCAATTTGCCGACCGCCACCGCCCAGATTCGCTTCCGTATCAGTAATGGTTACGCCGCGCCGGGCACCTACATGTTCATCGACAACGTCGATG
>JACCDX011879710.1_pt1 | contig 10526 bp, 3 predicted proteins | sample 7449681 | NCBI WGS metagenome assembly JACCDX01 (sample SAMN15323450, study PRJNA562643) | freshwater metagenome | isolation source: river surface water | place: USA:Blue River Watershed | collected 2017-08-18
GCTGCTGGCCAAGGCGGGCGACGATCCAGCCAAGCTGGTGCAGCTGCGCGAGGACTTCCTTGCCGGCCTGCTCAAGCGCGACCCGGCCAAGTACGGCCCCTACGAGCGAGCCTGGGCTTCACGCAACGCTGAGCTGCGGTCGGTGGCCAGCGGCACCTACGCTGGCGCCGGGCCTGGCCGCGGCGGTGCGCCTGGTGCTGCCACTGTCACCGCTCCCGCCGTCGAGGTGCCGGCCTATCTGCGCGAGCTCGTGGGCCAGCTCGAGCCCGAGCGCGTGCCGCAGTTTGTCTCGTCGGCCGCCACCGAGATCAACCGCCAGAGCGCGGTCTACCGCAGCCAGATCGCCACCACCGAGGGCGACCACGTCACCGCCTACATGAATGGCCAGCCGCCGCCGCGCCCGCTGACCGAGGCCGAGTACGTCAAGGCCTACGGCCCGATCGAGGGCCCGCAGCGCTACGCCAACTACCAGGCCATCGGCGTGATGGGCCAGGACATCAGCGCGCTGAAGCTGCAGACGCCCGAGCAGATCCAGGCGACCGTCGAGCGCTACCGGCCCGACCCGGCGCAGCCCGGCTACGAGCTGGCCAACAAGCGCTTTGCCGCGGTGGTGCAGGCCGCTGACTCCGTCAACCGGGCGCGCCAGGAAGACCCGATGCTGTTTGCCCAGCAAAACCGCATCGGCAGCGCCGCGCAGCTGAACTTCAACGACCAGGCCGCCTTCGCCCAGGAGCTCAGCCGGCGCACCGGCGTGGCCCAGACGATGCAGCAGACCTACGGCGCGCCCTTTGCGCTGCTGAGCAAGGCCGAGGCGCAGACCCTCAACCAGGGCTTCCAGCGCATGACCAGCCAGCAGAAGCTCGGCTACCTCAACGCCATCCGCACCACCGTCACCGACCCGGCCGCCTACCGGGCCATCATGCAGCAGGTCGCGCCCGACAGCCCCGTCACCGCGATGGCCGGCATCATCCTGCAGAAGCAGAACCCGATGGTGGTGCCTGGCTGGATGAACGACACGGTCTACAAGCAGCAGGACGTGGCCGCCATCATGCTCGAGGGCGAGGCGCTGATGAACCCGACCAAGGGCGCCAAGGGCGAGGACGGCCGGCCCGGCAAGACGCTGCCCATGCCCAAGGAAGAGGACATCCGCAGCCAGTTCACCAACGTGGTGGGCCGGGCCTTCGCGGCCGATCCCAACGGCGCCAACTTCGCCTACCAGGCGGTCAAGGCCTACTACGCCGGCAAGAGCGCACGCGATGGCGACGTGTCCGGCCAGCTCGACAGCGGCCGCCTCAAGGAGGCCGTCAACGCGGTGGTGGGCGGCGTGAGCGACATCAACGGCAAGGGCGAGGTGGTGCGGCCCTGGGGCATGAGCGAGGAGCGCTTCAAGAACGGCCTCAAGGCCTCGTTCGATCAGGCCATCCAGGCGGCCGGCTACAAGGGCTCGCTGCTCGACAACTGGGGCGCCTACGGCGTGCAGTCGGCCGGCGACGGCAAGTATCTGCTGCGCTCTGGTACGGGCTACCTGACCGACAAGACCGGCAACCCGATCGTGCTGGACGTGACCGAGCGCAGCGCCGCCAGCCAGATCCCGAAGGACAGCGACCTCTACGGCCGCGGCGGCGGTGGCCGCGAGGTCAGCGGCAAGGTCATCGACCTGGTGCCGCCGGCCACCCAGGTCCAGCCGAAGAACGCCGCTCCCGTCACCACGCAGCCGCAGACCAAATGAGCTTCCTCGACCTCGACCCCACCGCCACGGCCAACCTGATGGACCGGGCGCGCATGGAGCCGCTCGATCCCGAGACGCTCAAGCCGGGCTGGTTCGCGGGCACCTGGAAGGCGCCCTTCACCGGCCTGGCCTCGGCCGTGACCGACGTGACGCTGCTGGCCGGCGATGCCGCGCCGACCGCGCTGCGGCCCGCCGCCCGGGCGATCGACACGCTCTTTGGCACCCGCTCCGAGGAGGCGGTCAACCGCATCCCCGAGTTCGGCTTGGCGGCCACCCAGTTCACCGCGCCCGACCCGCGCACGACCGGCATCGTCGGCCAGGCGGTGCACGGCCTGTTCAACATCGCCCCCCAGCTGGTCGGCGGCCCCGAGCTGCCGGCGGTGCTGCAGGGCTACAAGGCCTTCCGACTCGGCATGGCCGATGGCCTGGACCCCGGCACGGCGCTGGGCGTGGGCGGCATCAACGCGATCTCGACCTGGGTCGGCCTGAAGATCCCGCTGTCGGTCGCCCCGACCATGGGCGTGGCCGGCACAGTGGGCACCGGCGCGATCGGCAACCTGGGCACCGGCATGGCCACCCGCGGCGCCACCGGCGCGCTGCTCGAGGCCCGGGGCTACCCCGACATGGCCGCGCAGTACCAGGTGCTGGACAAGAACGCGATCGCCGTCGACCTGCTGCTGGGCGGCGGCTTCGGCGCGGTGGCCCACTACGGCCCGAAGGCCTGGGAGGCCTACCAGACTAAGGCGCGCGAGCGCCAGGTCGAGGCCCTGCTCTCCGACATCGACACGGCGCTGGGCATGAACAACGCCCTGCACGCCGAGCTCGACACCGCGCCCGGCATCCCGGCCACGCCGGCCGCCCGCGCCGCCCACAACGAGGCCCTGGCCAAGGCCCTGGACGACCTGATCAACGACCGCCCGGTCGAGGTGCCGCCGGCCGTGGCCGAGGCCGATTTCCTGGAGAACCCGACCGCCACCTCGACGCGGCGCGCGATCGTCGAGGCCGTCGAGGAGCACCTGGGCGCCGACTGGCAGCAGCTCAAGGCCGAGCTCCAGGCCCGCAACCTGCCCGACGACACCACCCTGTACCAGATCACCCGCACCCCGGCAGACCAGATGGCGCCGGTGCGCCCGACGGCCGAGCTCGGCGGCCTGGTCGACCGGGCCCTGCGCGAGAACTGGGAGGCCGGCCGCCTGGTCGACGAGATCGACGGCCTGGTGGCGCGCATGCGTGAGGCCAGCGCCGAGAAGGCCGCCGCCCGAGCCGAGGCCGGCCGCGCACGGGGCGCGCTGTGGATCAAGGAGCGCCTGACCCGCGCCGAGCGCAACGGCGAGCTGTCGCCCGAGGCGGTGCGCTTGGCCAACTGGCTGCTCGAGAAGAACCCGAACCTGGCCGATGACCTGGGCGTGTCGTTTTCCAAGGATGGCGCCAGCGGGAACGCGGGCGAGGCGGGCAGCTACAACCCGATAGAGCGGGTGTTCAGGATCGTCAAAGGCCGCGCCAACGACCAAACAGCGGCCCATGAGATCCTGCACCACGCAGAGCGAATGATGCCAGAAGACGTGCGCGCTGGCATCGTGAAGGCCTGGTCGCAGGAGGTCAAAGCCCTGCGCGACGTGGCCCAGCGCACCGGCAACATCGAGATGATGGCCGCCGTCGACGACGTGGTGCGCGCTGCGGTCAAGGGCGACATGCGGGCTTTCGAGCGCATCGCCGAGCGCATCGCCAACGGCGAGGTAAGCGAGCAGTTCTACGCCCTGGCCAACCCGTCCGAGTTCTGGGCCGTCAACGCCAGCCGCCTGGTGCAGTCGCGCGCCGCCGAGGGCTGGGTGGCCACGGCCAAGCAGTGGCTGATCGAGTTCATCGAGAAGATCAAGGACGCCTTTGGCCTGCGCTCCGACGCCGCCGTCATCCGCGGCCTCGACGCCGTGCTCAAGTCCGACGGCCAGCTCGAGGGCGAGATGCTGTCCGGCCGCGCCGACGTGGCTCTGCAGGTCACCGCCCGCAACGTCGAGCAGCCCGGCAAGGGCGTGGCGCAGGAGAACCTCAACGGCTTCGAGCCGAGCCTGCGCGTGCGCGTGCCCATGGGCAAGATCCAGCTGCCGGCCAAGCCCCTGGTGCTGACCGGCACCAACATGAAGAACGCGGCGCGCCAGATGGCCGGCATCGACGAGGCCATGGCCGCCTTCCCCGACGCCGACAAGAGCCCGCTGCAGTGGTCGCGCATGATGGCCTACGCCATGGCCACCGACGACGTGCCGATCCCGCCCTACCGATTCCTGGCCGACATCAACTCGGACGGCGCCTTCAAGAGCCTGTCGCGCCTGACCAAGGGCCAGATCGAGGACGCCAACCACGGCTTCGAGAACGCGCGCCTGTTCCGCGAGGCCTACGTCAACGGCGAGCTCGACGCCGAGACCACCGGCAAGCTGTTCATGTGGTCTTTCCTGTCGCGGGGCGTCAGCCCCTACGTGCAGGAGGGCCTGTTCATCGACGCCTTCCCCGGCATCGACAAGTGGATCAAGAAGGCGGCCAACGGCGACTTCAGCGAGAAGGACTTCGACGCCTACCGCGCCTGGGCCTCGTCGGTTGCACCCAAGGGCTCGGGCCAGCCGGGCTCGGGCGCCACGCACAACCTCAACGCCTTCGGCGAGCTGTTCCTCTTCAAGATGAGCCAGCGCGACGAGAACGGCGTCTCGGTGCTGCAGCGCCTGCACAACCTGATGGCCGACCCCAACATGACCGGCCAGCAGATCCGCCGCTGGTTCCTGCAGAACACCGAGGGCGTGGGCATCGACAACAAGGTCGTGTCCTTCACCCTGCTGGTGGCCGGCTTCAACGACGTGATGGTGCTGGACCGCGTCCAGATCCGCCAGCTGTGGGACGACGGCCGTTTTGCCGGCCGCAACCTCTACGACGGCCGCAAGGTCGACGGCAAGCCGGTGGCCGGCTCGGCCCTGTCCGAGATCACCTACGGCGCCCGCGGCCTGCTGATCTACGAGGCCATCGAGCGCGCGCTGTCCAAGCGCATCGAGAACCTCTACACGCAGCTCGGCCGCCCCCAGGACGCCTCGGTCGGCCGCTACCACTGGGAGACCTGGGTGGCCGACAGCCAGCAGGAGGCCAGCCACGGCACGCTGGACGCCATATTGGCCGACGCCAAGGGCAACCGCGGGGCGCTGGCCGAGATCACCGCCAAGGAGGGCGAATACGGCGGCTACGCCTACGGCGCCCGCTACGGCCGGGACGCCGGCGGCCAGCCCTACTTCCTGTACACCACCCCGCTCGGCAACGAGTATCGGTTCACCGTCGGCGCTTTCCGCGAGTTCATGGAGGCGGTAAAATCGCCCAAGAACCGGGTCATCCCGGCCAAGTTCAAAGTCACGGAGGCCGGCAATGCGCCCTGGTACGAAAAGGCCGAAGTCAACCGGCAAGCCCTCGACGAGCTCGCCCAGCGCTACGCCGGAGAACCCGGTGCGGGCGAAGGAGCGGGAGCTGTTCGCGCGCCTGGCGCAGGTGAAGACCTACCCGATGGCGCCGGACGAGGAGCCGACCCCTTCGGCGCCGACGCGATCGTCGCGCAGCAGCCAGACCTAGCAGTCCCCGTGGACGGCGGCGACGTGATCCCTGCCGCCCGGGCGCTTGCCCAGGCTGATGCGGAAATCGCAAAGGCGCAGCAGGATTCGCAAGGGTTCGACGCCGCCGTGGCGTGCGCACTGAGGGGCTGAGATGAAAGACCGCTGCATCCAGGCCGTCTCGAACGCGATCGGCCGCGCCATCACCCAGGACGAGGCCCGCGGCATCGAGGAGCGCATCCTCAAGAGCATGCGCTTTGCCGCCGCCAAAGACCCCGAGGGCTTCCGCAACCTGTCCTCCGAGGACCGCCTCAAGGCCGCCGCCGTGCTCGCCGGCCGCGAGGTGATGCAGGAGGCCGAGCTCAAGAAGCGGCGCATCGCGCTGACCATCCAGGCCCACGACCGCCTCGAGAACTTCATCAACGAGGCCAAGCAGACCGGGCTCGATGGGCTCGACGCGCTACGCCGCACGCTGGTGTTCGTGGCCGACGGCAAGAGCAACACCCTGTCGGCCGAAAGCCGCGGCAACGCGGTGCGCGCCAACGCCATCCGCCAGCTGGTCGACACCTTCGAGGCGGTGGACCCCCGCTTCTGGGGCCTGTTCGAGTCCAAGGAGGGCGTCGAAGCCCTGACCCGCGCCATCTTCGGCGAGACCGACGGCCTGCCGCCCCAGGTCGTCAAGGGCGCCGAGGCCTGGAAGGCGGTGGCCGCCCAGCTGCGCGAGCAGTTCAACCAGGCCGGCGGCAAGATCGGCCTGCTCGAGAACTGGTCCCTGCCGCAGCACCACAGCCAGCTGAAGGTCAGCAAGGCCGGGGCCGACGCCTGGATCAACGACGTGATGGGCCGGCTCGACCGCTCCAAGTACGTCAACGACGACGGCACCCGCATGGGCGACGAGCAGCTGCAGCAGGTGCTGCGCGGCGCCTGGCTGACGATCTCGACCGGCGGCATCAACCAGCTGACCCCCGGCGCCGCCGGCCAGTCCATGCTGGCCAACCGCAACGCCGCCCACCGCGAGCTGCACTTCAAGGACGCCCAGGCCTACCTCGACTACCAGGAGAAGTACGGCGAGCGCTCGCTGTGGGGCGTGATGACCGGCCACATCGAGCAGCTGTCCAAGGAGGTGGCGCTGCTGGAGACCTACGGGCCCAACCCGCAGCGCACCTTCCAGACCCTGCTCGAGAAGCAGCTGCAGCAGGCCGCCCTGCTCGAGCCCGGCAAGACCGCCAAGCTGCAGGAGCAGGGCCGCAAGCTCTCCAGCCTGTTCGACTTCGTGGGCGGCCAGACCACGCCGATCGTCAACGAGCGCATGGCGCAGTTCTTCGACGGCCTGCGCAACTGGCTGGTGGCCTCGCGCCTGGGCTCGGCTGTGATCACCTCGCTGACCGACGAGGCCACGCTGCACCTGACCGCCAAGGTCAACAACCTGCCCGAGCTGCAGCTCATCCGAAACGAGCTCGCCGCGCTCAACGTCGCCAACCGCACCGAGGAGAACCTGGCCAACCGCGCAGGCCTCGGCCTGGACGTGATGATCAACCAGCTCAACCGCTGGGGCCAGGACAACCTGGGGCCGACCTTCACCAGCAAGATGGCGTCGACCGTCATGCGCGTGTCCGGCATGGAGGCGCTTGACTCGGCCCGCCGGCGCGCTTTTGGCGTCACCATGATGTCGGCGCTGGGCGAGATGGTCGGCAAGTACAAGGGCCTGGCCGAGCTCGACGCCAACGACAACCGCGTCCTGCTGTCCAAGGGCATCACCGAGACCGACTGGCAGATCTGGCGCAAGGCCGAGCTCGAGCAGTGGGGCGCCGGCAACGGCGTGCTTACGCCCGAGGCGATCATGCGCATCCCTGAGCGCGACATCTACGAGGCCAGCAAGGGCCGCATCGCCGAGCTGCAGGCCGAACTGCAGGCCAAGATCGACGGCATCCAGAAGATGGCCGCCATGACCGAGGACGCCAAGACCGAGTCGATCGCCAGCTGGACCAAGATCTACGGCGAGCAGATCGCCAGCGTGACCGACGTGGCGCGCCGGGACGCGGTGCTGCGCCTGCTGGGCGTCACGCTCGAGGAGACCGACATGGCCGTGATCCGGCCCGGCGCCTCCGACCGATTCCTGACCGGCGCCGGCATGGAGCGCGGCACCATCAAGGGCGAGCTCACCCGCTCGTTCTTCCAGTTCAAGGCCTTCCCGCTGGCCATGATTGCGCGCCACTGGATGCGCGGCATGAACATGGAGACGGCCGGCGGCAAGGCCATCTATCTGGGCTCACTGATCGCGGCCACGACCGTGCTCGGCGCGCTGTCGCAGACGGTCTCCGACCTGCTGGCCGGCAAGGACGTGCGCAACTACAACCCCTTCGAGGGCGAGCACGGCGCCAAGAACTGGCTGGCCGCGTTCCTCAAGGGCGGCTCGCTCGGCCTCTACGGCGACTTCCTGTTCTCGGGCACCACCCAGGGCTCCGGCGCCAGCCCCCTGGCCGCGCTGCTGGGCCCCACCTTCGGCCTGGCCGAGGAGGTGTTCCGCCTTACCCAGGGCAACCTGGTGCAGGCCGCCCAGGGAAAGGACACCAACTTCGGCGCCGAGGTGGTGCGTTTCATAAAGGGCAACACCCCGGGCGCCTCGCTTTGGTATGCCAAGGCGGCCCTCGACCATATAATTTTCCATCAGCTGCAGGAGTACTTCAGCCCCGGCTACTTGGCGCAAATGCAGCGCCGGGCACAGAAGGAATTCGGCCAGCAGTACTGGTGGACGCCAGGCACCGGCATCGAGGGAATGCGAGCCCCCGACCTTGCGAAAGCCATCGGAGAGTAAACCATGACTGTCTCGTCCACCACCAGCAAGGTCAGCTACTCGGGCAACGGCTCGACCACCGCCTTCGCTGTTCCGTTCTACTTCCTGGCCTCCAGCCACCTGCTGGTGGTGTTGCGCGCTTCAGACGGGACAGAGCAAGTCCAGACCCTGTCGACGCAGTACACCGTCACCGGCGCCGGCAACCCCGCGGGCGGCACCGTCACCATGACGGCCGCACCGATCGCCGGCACCAGCCTGGTGATCAGCCGCAACGTGCCGCTGACCCAGGACATCGACTACCAGGCCAATGACCCGTTCCCGGCCGAGGCCAACGAGCAGGGCCTGGACAAGCTGACCATGGAGGTCCAGCAGCTGAGCGAGGCGGTGACGCGCTCGATCAAGCTGTCGCTGACCAACACCATGACCTCGACCGAGTTCACCGTCGGCGCCACGGCCCGCGCCAACAAGGTGCTGGGCTTCGACACGGCCGGCGAGCTGACGGTCACGCAGGAGCTGGGCACCTATCGCGGCGGCTGGACCGCCGGCACGGCCTACGCGGTGCGCGACCTGGTCAAGGACACCACCAACGACAACATCTACTTCTGCGTCACGGCGCACACCTCGTCGGGCTCGCTGCCGATCTCGACCAACGCCGGCGCGGCCAACTGGGCCCTGATCGTCGACTCGGCGACCGCGACGAGCGCGGCAACGGCTGCAGCTGCAAGCGCATCGGCTGCGGCCACCAGCGCCACCAACGCAGCCAGCAGCGCCACGAGCGCGGCGAGCTCTGCCGGCACGGCCACGACCCAAGCCAGCGCTGCATCGACCTCCGCGACCAATGCGGCCAGCTCTGCGTCGACGGCGAGCACCGCGGCGACAAACGCCGGCAACAGCGCGACGGCCGCGGCGAGCAGCGCAACCACTGCTTCGACGGCCGCGACCAACGCCAGCAACAGCGCCGGCTCGGCCAGCACGTCGGCATCAAACGCCGCCAGCTCGGCAAGCGCGGCAAGCTCAAGCGCCTCTAGCGCGGCCACGTCCGCCTCCAATGCAGCCAGCAGCGCTAGCAGCGCTAGTTCCAGCGCGACGACGGCCACGGCCCAAGCCGGTATTGCGGCGACCGAGGCAGGCAACGCCACGACGAGCGCCACCAACGCGGCCAGCAGCGCCTCGTCCGCAGCCACGTCCGCGACCAGCGCAGCGACCAGCGCAACGAATGCCAGCAACAGCGCGAGCGCGGCCGCCAACAGCGCCGCCTTGGCTGCGGCATCTGCGGCCGCCGGCCTGTACAGCGCGGTGCAAGACAAGAGCGCAGACTACACGGTCGTGGCCGCGGACGCCGGCGACCTTATTCGCGTGAGCACCGGCAGCGGCGCGGTGACCATCACCCTGCCGCAGATCTCGACGGTCAGCGACGGATTCAAAGTGGCTGTGGTCAAGTGGACCGGCGACACCAACGCCGTCACCATCCAGCGCTCGGGCAGCGACACGATCAACGGCGCGACCAACGCGACCATTGGCTCGCAGTACACGCAGACCACCTTTGTGGCCGACTTTGAGACCAACCAATGGTTCGCCGCAACCTCCGGCCTGGGCTCAACCAACGTCGTCGTTGACGTGTTCAACGGCACCGGATCGCAGACCGCGTTTACCCTGTCTGGCGATCCTGGCTCAAAGAACAACAGCTACGTGTTCGTCGGTGGCGTCTACCAGCAGAAGTCGACCTACAGCCTGTCGAGCGCCACGCTCACCTTCACCTCGGCGCCTCCCTCCGGCACCAACAATGTCGAGGTGGTGTGGACGCAGCCGCTGGCAATCGGCGTGCCCAGCGACGGAAGTGTCAGCACCGCCAAGCTCGCTGACGGCGCCGTGACCACGGCAAAGTTTGCGGCCGGCGCGGTGGCTCCGAGCGCCACGAACGCGACCAACGCCACGAACGCAACCAACGTCGTCAGCGGCGGCACGATCGCCAGCAACGCCACGGCAACCACCCAAGCCGCCAAGACCAGCGACACCACGGTGGCCACGACGGCGTTCGTGGACCGCCTGCGCTCGCTGATGTCGGCCACGACCGCCAGCACCGGCGGCACCGCAGTGGTGGGAGATCGAGGCGCGCTCCTGCCCGTGACCGGTGGCGTCACTGTGCCGGCCAGCGTTTTTGCCGCCAACGACACGTTCTCAATCTACAACAATTCGGCCTCGAACATCACGATTACCCAGGGCTCGGGCCTGACGCTGCGCCAAGTCGGCACGGCCAACACTGGCAACCGCACGCTCGCGCAGCGCGGCCTGGCTACGGTGGTGTTCATCTCGGCGACTGAGGCCGTGATCTCGGGTGGGGGCCTGACCTGATGGCTGGCATTCACAACCTGCTGGCAGGTGCCGCGGGGGCGTCCGACTTCTTGTTCAACATCTCGTCGAACCAGAC
>JACCDX010644999.1_pt1 | contig 10523 bp, 14 predicted proteins | sample 7449681 | NCBI WGS metagenome assembly JACCDX01 (sample SAMN15323450, study PRJNA562643) | freshwater metagenome | isolation source: river surface water | place: USA:Blue River Watershed | collected 2017-08-18
ATGAGCGCCTTCATGCTGCTGCAGGGCGTGGAGACGCTGCACCTGCGGATGGAGCGGCATTGCAGCAATGCGCTGAAGATTGCGCAGTTCCTGAGCGAGCATCCGAAGGTGTCATGGGTGAATTACCCGGGCCTCGCCGACAACAAGTATCACGAGCTCGCGAAGAAATACCTGCCGAAGGGCGCGGGCGCGGTGCTGTCGTTCGGCATCAAGGGCGGTGCTGCAGCCGGACAGAAATTCATCGAAAATGTCGAGTTCCTGTCGCACCTGGCCAATATCGGCGATGCGAAGACGCTGGTGATCCATCCGGCGTCGACCACGCACCGGCAGCTGTCGGAGGAGCAGCAGCTTGCGGCGGGCGTGCCGCCCGACCTGATCCGGCTTGCAGTCGGCATCGAGTCGGTGGACGATATCCTGTGGGACATCGACCAGGCGCTGTCGAAATCCTGATTTTTTGTTTAACCCAGCAACAAGAGTGAGAAGCAACATGAAAAAACTGTCCACCTCCCTGATCGCCCTGCTGTTGTCGGCATCGATCGCGCCGGCGTCGATCGCAGGCGCCCCGCCGAAAACCGACCCGAACGCACCGCCGCCGGTCTATTGGGAGCCGGAGCCGGAAGCAGGCGCACCGGCGAAGAAGGAAAAGAAGGTGAAGGTCAAGAAAGAGAAGAAAGAGGGTGCGGAGCAGCAGTAATCCATTCCTGACCTGCCTCCCCTCACCCGCCGCATCCGGGCCCGGCCCGCGCGGCGGGCGCTTCCCGCCTGCCGGATTCCGCCCCCCCCCTCCCTCCCGCATCAGCGCATCACAGCCTCTCCCCAGCGCCAGCCTCGCACCGAACACTATACTGAAATATATTTTGTTTTGATGTATAGTGTCGACATCCAGAGCCCATAGACACGACCGTGAACGCCGCCACCGATTTCGACCTTCCCGCGCTGCGCGCGGCTTCCAACCAGGCCTGCGCGCTGATGCGCGTGATGTCCAATCCTGACCGCCTGCTGCTGCTGTGCCAGCTGTCGCAGGGCGAGCGACGCGTCGGCGAGCTGGAGGAATTGCTGGACATCCAGCAGCCGACGCTGTCGCAGCAGCTCGCGGTGCTGCGCGATGAGGCACTGGTCGAGACGCGCCGTGATGGCAAACAGATTTATTACCGGATCGCCAGCGACAAGGCGCTCGCGATCCTCGACCTGCTGTACCGCATGTATTGCAACCCCGAAGCTGGAAACTGATATGTACATAGACTGGCAACATTTCACCCCCGGACTGTCGCTGATCGGCGGCGTGCTGATCGGCGTCTCGTCTGCGCTGTTCATCCTGGCCAATGGCCGCATTGCCGGCATCAGCGGCATTCTCGGCGGGCTGCTGCGGCCTTCGGCAGGTGACGTGCGCTGGCGCATTGCCTTCCTGCTCGGGCTGCTCGCAGCGCCGGCGCTGGCCTACCTGTTCATTCCCTACGAAGCGCCGACGATCGATGCCGATAGCGGCACCCTGATTGCAGCCGGCCTTCTGGTTGGCGTCGGCACGCGCTACGGCGGCGGCTGCACCAGCGGCCACGGCGTCTGCGGGCTGTCGCGGCTGTCACCGCGCTCGCTGATGGCCACGCTGGCCTTCATGGGCGCCGGCGTCGGCATCGTGTTCGTGATGCGTCACCTGTCCTGAATCGGAGGAATCCATGCGCAAGCATTTCGATACGCTGTCTTCTTTCATCGTCGGCCTGATCTTCGGCATCGGCCTGATACTGGCCGGCATGACCGACCCGTCGAAGGTGATCGGTTTCCTCGACATCGCCGGGCGCTGGGATCCGTCGCTCGCGTTCGTGATGGGCGGCGCGATCCTGGTCGGCGTGGTCGCGTTCAGCTTCGCCCGCAAGCGCAGCGCGAATTTCTTCGGCGGCGCAATGCGGCTGCCGACCAAAAGCGACATCGACCTGCGCCTCGTTGGCGGCAGCCTGGTGTTCGGCATCGGCTGGGGCATGGCGGGCTTCTGCCCCGGCCCCGCGCTGACTGCGCTCGGCACCGGCAACGCGAAGGCCGCGATCTTCGTGCTGGCGATGGTGGCCGGCATGGCGATATTCGAATTTGCAGAGCGGTTCTGGCATGCGCCGCGCCGCGACGGCAAGCCACAGTCATCCCACTGACCCACCCAAGGAGGTCTTCATGAAAGCCAATGTCGGAAATCTTGACCGCGTACTTCGCATCCTCGCCGGCGTCGTACTGATCGCTCTCACGCTGGCCGGTTCGATCGGCCCGTGGGGCTGGCTCGGCGTCGTTCCCATCCTGACCGGCCTGTTCCGCTTCTGCCCGGCGTACACGCTGCTGGGCATCCGCACCTGCCCGGCGGACAGCGCCGGTTCGCACTGAGCATGGGCAAAGGTTTTTCCAACCCGCGCGAGACCTGGGACGGGCGTTTCTCGACCGACGACTACATCTTCGGTACCGAGCCGAACGCCTGGCTGGCTTCGCAGGCGAAGCTGCTGCAGCCCGGCATGCGCGTGCTGGCCGTCGCCGATGGCGAGGGTCGCAACAGCGTCTGGATGGCGAAGCGCGGCCTGACGGTCGATGCGTTCGACATCTCGCCGGTCGGCGTCGGCAAGGCCGAGAAGCTGGCGCGGCAGGCCGGCGTGCCAGTCAATTACCGCGTCAGCGGGGTCGAGGACTTCGACTGGAAGGTCGGCGAATATGACGCGGTCGTCGCCATCTTCATCCAGTTCGCCGATCCTGCCACCCGGGCCACGCTGTTCCAAAGGATGAAGTCGGCACTCAAGCCCGATGGGCTGATCCTGCTGCAGGGTTACTCGCCGAAGCAGCTCGAGTACAAGACCGGCGGGCCGCCGAATGTCGATCACCTGCATACCGAGGCGCTGATGCGCGAGGCCTTCGGCGACATGGACATCGTCGAGTTGCGTGCCTACGAAGACGTACTGGACGAAGGCACGCAGCACAGCGGGCAATCTGCGTTGATCGGGCTGGTCGCCCGCAAGACTTTCGGCTGCAACTTCCGTTAAGCGAACCAACTACTTTCAGCCATCAGGGGCCGGACAATTGTCCGGCCGTTTTTTTGGTCCTTTGCGGATTCAAGGGAAAGCGTGGGATTGACGGCAGTTGATCGTCGCCCAACAAAGCAGCCAGCAGAAAACACCAAAATTGGCACAACTACTTGGCCCGGGGGTTCATCGCCGCGGCAAAAGAATGAGCAATGTTTGCATCAAAAACCTCAGGATTTCTGTAGAAAACAGGGCTGATATCAAGTAAAGTTGGCGGGCAATGTTTGCATCAAAACGGAGGTCTCCGTGAGCCGACTCAGCATCAAGGAAAGGATGGTTCGCTCCATCGCCCTGCGCAAGGGCGAGGTCGTCCTGCGCGCGGATTTCGAGGGCATGGGCAGCGCCAGCCAGATCAGCCGGGCGATCAAGGAGCTCATCAAGGCGGGCAAGATCGTTCGCCTGGGCTATGGCATCTATGCCAAGGCGCGTCCCAGCGTGCTATCAGGCAAGCCTGTGCCGCGCGTTTCCCTGGAAGAGCTGGCGCAGGAAGCGCTGCAGAAACTGAGCGTACCGGTGCAGCCAGGCCGCGCCCAGGCAGACTACACTCAGGGCAAGACCACCCAGATTCCGGTGCATACGACGTTCAATACGGGCCAGCGCCGGATTTCTCGCAAGATTACCGTCGGCATCAGCACCGTGCGCTATGAGAACAATTACAGCGCGCGAGCATGACCTGATACTGGATCTGCGCAACGAGGGACTCACCTCATTGCCGCCTGGCCTCTTCGAGAAAGACCTGCTGATCACCGAAGTGCTGCGCACTGTCGTGGCTGTGGACAGCGATGACATCCGGTTGGTGTTTTGCGGGGGAACCTGCCTGTCCAAGGCCTACGGACTGATCGAGCGGATGTCCGAAGACATCGATTTCAAGCTCGTTCTGCCGCAGGGCTTGTCGCATGGTGCGCGCAGTCGCTTGCTCAGCCAGTTCAAGAAGCGTCTGGCCGACGCACTCACGGCAGCTGGCTTTGCGGTGCCGGCAGACGAGATCATCGCCCGGGACGAGAACAGCTATGTCTCACTGAATCTGCATTACGAGAGCCGCTTCGCACCAGTGGCCAGCCTGCGTGCGGAGATCAAGGTGGAGCTCAATGCGCGGCCGCCCGTGCTGCCTACGACGTCACAGCCCATCGCATCGATGCTGGATGTCCTGATCCAGGCACCCACGACGAATTTGCTGGTGGAGTGCATCGGTGTCGAGGAAACCCTTGCTGAAAAGCTGCTGTCCTTCCTGCGCCGAACGGCAGAAGCGCGCGCGGGACGAAATCGTGCCGACTATGAGCCTCTAACAAAATGTCGATGGCTAGGCGCGCCGCCGCAGACAGTACGACCTGTACGGCAAGGCGGCGCAACAACGCCAGCGGCGTTTTGTTAGAGGCTCTATGACGACCGGCTGGTTCGTCATCTGTATGACGTGAGAGCCATCGCCCGGGGACGCGAAGGAATGGCACTGCCGCACGAACTCTTTGCCGCCCTGGTGGCTGGCGATGCGGCTCGGTACCGCAACCAGTACCCGGAATTTGAAGTCGACCCCGTGGGGCAGATGCGCATGGTCCTGAATGCCCTGCACCACGAGGCGGACGCGTTCGAACGCGACTACCTTCGCTTTGTTGATGAACTCGTGTTCGGAGAGCCGGTGCCGTTTGCCGAGGCCCGGGCAGTATTCGTCGAATTGGCCGAGCGCCTGATCGGTCAGCTGAAGGCATAAAGCAAAAACGCGGCAGCGATGTTCCGCGCTCCATCCTTGCCTGAAAAGTGACGACAAGCTTCGAACAAAACATCATGTTCGCTCAGCGAGACAACCTGTCGATGAAAACATCAGCAGGATCGATACGTTGTTCTGTAAGCGATCACTTGATTGATTCATGCAGCCCACCCTGCTGCAATCTCTGCTGTTGAGTCCGGATAGAGGACATCGGATTTTGTACCCATGAGCTCGCGCGCCAACCGCGGCCATCCGATTTTCACTCGACAAGGACCTCGCTGATGTACTCCACGAATTCCAACCTGCCGATCACCTCAACCAACGTCGTCAACGTCAATCCGCCAACCCAGCCGCCGCAGACGTCCACAGCCGATACCTCCACGCCCCTGGTCGGTAACCGATCCGCGCAGGTGGACCCGCGTGGCCATAGCACCTCCGGGGCCGACTTCGACAGTTCGAATCCCCGCGTCGAAGTGCGCCACTTCCCCGACGCCACCGACTCCGCCGATGAAGTCATCGTCATCGACGGCTCGAAGCCGGTCGCGGACGGCTCTGCCCGGGCATTGCAGGATGCGCTGGTCGATGCCAACCTCGATCGCCTGATGGACATCCTCGCCGACCAGCCGACTTTGCTCAACCAGCCGATCGCCCTGCTGAAATGCACACCGCTGGTCGCTGCGATCGAAATGAAGCGCCCGGACATCGTTGATTACCTGCTGTCCCTGCCCGGCATCGACCTCGATGCACGCGGCAGTTCCGGACAAACGCCGCTGCACGCCGCCTGCGCCGGCGGCGAGGTCGCGCTGGCCCGGCGGCTGCTGCGCAGCGGCGCCAAGGTCAATACCTGCGACGGCTACAGCACGCCGCTGATTGCCGCCTGCAAGCTCGGCGATCCGGCGCTGGTGAAGAAGCTGCTGAAACGGACCAGCAAGGCCCTGCTGGACTTCCGCCCTTCGGGCGGGCACACCGCGATGACGACGGCGATCGAAACAGGACAGCTCGCCACAGTGAAGCTGCTGCTGCGCAAGGGCGCCAACCCGAACCTGCGCAGCCTGAGCGGCATGACTCCGCTGCATCATGCGGCGAAACACGGTCACACGAAAATTGCCAAGCTGCTGCTCAGGCACGACGCAATTCAGTTATGCACCGAAGCCGGCATGCCGGCGAACCTGTGCTGCACAGGCAATCACGCGGCCACGCTGACGTATCTGCTGAAAAAAGCCAGCAAAGACCCCGCGGCCTTCGGCGGCATGTGGATGAGCCACGCGATGATGGAGTCCGTGGCGAACGACGCAACCGACTGCGTCAAGGTACTGCTCGCCACCGGTGTCAGCATCTTGCCCGAAACCGGCGGGTTCAGCCTGCTGATGGGGATCGTCCTGCTCGACAAGCCACGCTCGGTGGAAATCTTGCTCAAGCATGGCGCCAACCCGAATTACCTGACCACGACCGGCAACTCCGCGCTGTCCATCGCAGTCAATAACGGTGCGTCGATGGACCTGCTGCTGTTGCTGCTGTCGGCGATGAAAACGCGGATCACGCTGGACCATGAGGTGGCGCTGAGGCTGGTGCAGCGCGCGCGGGACGAGCAGGATTTCCGCATCCTGAACGAACTGGCCACCCGGAGGATAGAGGACCGGCTGGGCCAGTCCTTCGATCTGAAAAAGGCGCTGAATTAAACCTGCTTGCCGCGCATGCCGAGGCGTCCCAGCAATGCGCGGTCTTCCTCGACTTCCGGGTTGCCGGTGACGAGCAGCTTGTCGCCGTAGAAGATCGAGTTCGCGCCAGCCAGGAAGCACAGCGACTGCACGCCGTCGCCAAGCTGGCGGCGGCCTGCCGACAGGCGCACGCGCGCCTTCGGCATCGTGATCCGCGCCACCGCAATCGTGCGCACGAATTCCAGCGGATCGAGCGGCGCCTGGTCGGCCAGCGGCGTACCTTCGACCGCCACCAGGTGGTTGATCGGCACCGAATCCGGATACGGGTTCAGGTTCGCCAGTTGCGCGATCAGGCCGGCGCGCTGCATGCGCGATTCGCCCATGCCGACGATGCCGCCGCAGCAGACCTTCAGGCCGGCTTCACGCACGTGGCCGAGCGTGTCGAGCCGGTCCTGATAGTCGCGCGTGGTGATGATCTCGCCGTAGAACTCGGGCGCGGTGTCGAGGTTGTGGTTGTAATAGTCGAGGCCGGCCGATGCGAGGCGCTGCGCCTGCTCTTCCTTCAGCATGCCGAGCGTCGCGCAGGTCTCGAGACCGAGCGCCTTGACCGCCTTCACCATTTCCTCGACCGCGTCGATGTCGCGGTCCTTCGGCGCGCGCCACGCGGCGCCCATGCAGAAGCGCGTCGCACCGCCGTCCTTCGCGGCCTGCGCGGCGGCGACGACTTCATCAACCGCCATCATCTTCTCCGCCTTCACGCCGGTGTCGTGATGCGCCGACTGCGGGCAGTAGCCGCAATTTTCCGGGCAGCCGCCGGTCTTGATCGACAGCAGCGTGGCCAGCTCGACCTCGTTCACGTCCCAGTTGGCGCGGTGCACCTGCTGGGCCTTCCACAACAGCTCATTGAACGGCAGCTCGAAGAGCGCGGCCACCTCGGCCACCGGCCAGGTCTCGTTCGCCTTCGCCAGGTCGGCGACTTTCTTCGAGGCGGCAAAAAATTCGATGGTTTGCGACGACATGCGGGAATCCCAATTCAAGAAACAAAAGGCTGGCGCGCCGGCGTCGGCCAGCGGTCCAGCAAGGAAAAATCGATGGCGCCGGCCGCCTGCGCCGGCGATGGCACCGCCATCCACGGCACCGCGCCCAGCAGCGGCGCGCTCAGCCGGCCCTGCAGGGCCAGCACGTTATCGGCCTGGTGCGGCATCGCCGGATCGATCTGGTTCGCGACCCAGCCGGCCAGCCGCAGGCCGCGCGCGGCAATGGCCTCGGCAGTCAGCAGCGCATGGCTCAAGCAGCCCAGCCGCAGGCCGACCACGAGGATAACATCAAGTTGCAGTGCAGCAGAAAAATCGGCGGTGTCGTAGTCATCGGTCAGCGGCACGCAAAAGCCGCCGACGCCCTCCACCACCACCGCCGGCGCCTGCGCGGCGACCTGCCGCCACGCGTCGAGCAGCACCGCCGGATCGATCTGCACGTTCTCCAGCTGCGCCGCAATGTGCGGCGCGCAGGCCTCGCGCAGCAGGTAGGACGTGGTCAGTTCGGGCGGCACGTCGAACGTGGATTCGGAAGCCAGCAGCGCGACATCTTCGTTCCACAACGCGCCGTCTCGCAGCTCGGCGCCGGCCGCGAGCGGCTTCATGCCGACCGCCGGCAGGCCGGCCTTGCCAAGCGCGTGCAGGAAAGCCGCCGACACCAGCGACTTGCCGACGCCGGTATCGGTGCCGGCGATGAAGCAGGCAAAGCGCGGGGTGCTGCCTGCGATATTCGTTTCAGCGGACATCTCGGGACTCGGGTACTTGCCGCGAGAGCGCGGCGGTTTCGATTTCCATCAGTGCCTCGGCCAGCGCATCGACCTGCGCGAGCGTATGCGCGGCCGACAGCGTGATGCGCAGCCGTGACGTGCCCGGCGGCACGGTCGGCGGACGGATCGCGCCGACCCAGAGGCCGCGCGCCAGCAGCGCTGCGCCGGTGGCCATGGTCTCGGCGTTGTCGCCGATGATGACCGGCTGTATCGGCGTCTGCGATGGCAGCAGCGACCAGCGCTGCAGCACGAGCCGCTCGCGCAGCCGGTCGATCAGCCGCTGCAACTGCGCGCGCCGCTGCCGGCCTTCGTCGCTGCCGATGATGTCCAGGCTCGTCAGCAGCGCATGCGCGACCGCCGGCGGCGCGGCGGTGGTGTAGATGTAGGGACGCGCGCGCTGCACCAGCCAGTCGACCACGGTCGCATGCGCGGCAACGAAGGCGCCGGCCACGCCGGCGGCCTTGCCGAGCGTGCCGACATAGACCAGCTGCGGCGACGACAGCGCCAGCTGCTCGAGCACGCCGCGGCCGTTCTCGCCAAGCACGCCGAAGCCATGCGCATCATCCACCACCAGCCATGCGCGGTGGCGCTCGCACAGCGCCAGCAGTTCGCGCAGCGGCGCGATGTCGCCGTCCATGCTGAACACGCTGTCGGTGACGACGAGCCTGTCTTTCGCCGTGCTCTGCTGCAGCAGCGCTTCCAGCTGCGCGAGATCCTTGTGCGGATACACGCGCAATGTCGAGCGCGCCAGCCGCGCGCCATCGATCAGCGACGCATGGTTGAGTTCTTCGGAAAAGATCTCGGCATCCTTGCCCGCCAGCGCGGACAGCACCGCAAGGTTGGCCATGTAGCCGGTGGAAAAATACAGCGCGCGCGCGGACGGCACGAACGACGACAGGCAATCTGCCAGCCGTTCCTCGAGCGCCGCATGCGCGGCCGAGTGCCCGGAGATCAGGTGCGATGCGCCACTGCCGGCGCCATAGCGCAGCGCGCCGTCGCGCAAGGCCTCGACCACGCGCAGATCGGCGGCCAGGCCGAGGTAATCATTGCTGCAGAACGCCAGCATCGCGCGGCCGTCGACCGTCATCGCCGGCGCATGCGGCGTGTCGACCAGGCGGCGCTGCCGGATCAGGTGCTGCCGCCCGAGTTCGTCCAGCTTGTCTTGCAGGCCGGACAGCAGCGGGGATGTTTCAGGCATGAGAGGCTTTTAATCGGTGAGCCAGGACGGCTTGCGCTTTTCAAGGAAGGACTGTATGCCCTCGCGACCCTGCGGCGACACACGGATCTCGCCGATGCGGCGCGCAGTGTCCGCGATCAGCGCGGCATCGATGGTCTCGCCGCCGATCTCGCGCAGCAGCCGCTTGCATTCATCGTGCGCATGCGGGCTGCCGGCGGAGAGGTGATGGGTCAGGCGCGCAACTGACGCATCGATCTCGTCGCCGGAAACGAGCTCGTGAACGAAACCAATGCGCAGCGCTTCCTGCGCGGAAAATCGCTCGGCGGTCAGGAAGTAGCGATGCGCGGCGCGCTCGCCCATTGCGCGCATCACGTAAGGCGCAATCGTTGCCGGTATCAGGCCCAGCTTCACCTCGGACAGGCAGAATTCGATGCCCTCCGCCGCGACCGCGATGTCGCAGGCGGCCACCAGACCCATGCCACCCGCATAGCAATCGCCCTGCACGCGCGCGACCGTCGGCTTGCTGCACGCATAGATCACCTGCAGCATGTCGGCCAGCGCCTGCGCGTCGGCGCGGTTCTCCTCTTCGGAGTAACCGGCCATCTTCTTCATCCAGTTCAGGTCGGCGCCCGCGCAGAAGGCGGTGCCGCGCGCGGCCAGCACGATCGCGCGGACGGCGCGCTCGCGATCCAGCGCACGGAATGCATGCGTCAGCTCGGCGATCGACTGCTCATTGAACGCATTGCGTACATCGGGGCGGTTCATCCAGACCGTGGCGACATGGCCGTCGCGCACGATCTCGAGGGTCTGGTAATCCATGGTTGTTCAATCGGCTCCGTCGGATTTCGGTTTGGCCATGTCCTGCGGATTGTCGATGCGCAAGCGACGGCGGTCAGGCTCGACCTCCGTCAGCGGCGCCACTTCCTCCATCTCGCGCAGGCATTGCACGGCCAGCTTCTGGTACTCCAGTGTGCCCTTGCGCTTCCACGCCATTTCCTTGTCGGTCAATTCTCTCACCACCCGGGCCGGCGCGCCCATCACCAGGCTCTTCGGCGGCACCTGCATGCCGGTCTTCACGAAGGCCATCGCAGCCACGATCGACGACTCGCCGATCACGGCGGTATCCATCACCACCGCATTC
>JACCDX010724336.1_pt1 | contig 10522 bp, 13 predicted proteins | sample 7449681 | NCBI WGS metagenome assembly JACCDX01 (sample SAMN15323450, study PRJNA562643) | freshwater metagenome | isolation source: river surface water | place: USA:Blue River Watershed | collected 2017-08-18
CTGTCGGCCACCGCCTGTGCGGCGGCCGCGATCCCGAGATGGATGAACCTGTCCATGTGCCGGGCTTCCTTCTCGGGGATGTACTCCCCGATGTTGAAGCCCTTGACCTCGCCCGCGATGCGGCAGGCCATGGCGGAGGCATCGAACTGGGTGATCAGGTCGATGCCGGATTGACCGGCCAGGAGGTTGGCCCAGGACTGCGACACCGTGTTGCCCACGGGGCTGACGCAGCCCAGACCGGTCACGACAACACGGCGACGGGACATCGGCAATCAGGCTTTCTTGTGCTGCTGGGCGTAATCGATGGCGTTCTGCACGGTGGTGATCTTCTCGGCGTCTTCGTCGGGAATCTCGATGCCGAACTCATCTTCCAGAGCCATGACCAGTTCGACCGTGTCCAGGGAGTCGGCGCCCAGGTCGGCCACGAAGGCCTTTTCATTGGTCACCTGTGACTCTTCCACGCCGAGTTGCTCGGCGATGATTTTCTTGACACGTGCTTCGATATCGCTCATTGGTCCCTCAAAGGGTTGTAAAGGAATCCGGGATTTTAACGGGCGCGGCCTCAGGCCATGAACATGCCGCCGTTGACGTGGAGTTCCTGGCCGGTGACGTAGCCCGCCTGGGGCGAGGCGAGGTAGGCCACGGCGTGGGCCACGTCCTCGGGTTTACCCAAAGCACCCAGCGGAATCTGCGACAGGAGTGCTTTTTGCTGATCTTCCGGCAGGACGGCGGTCATGTCGGTGGCGATGAAGCCCGGGGCCACGCAGTTGACGGTGATGCCCCGGCTGCCCAGTTCGCGCGCCAGGGCACGGGTCATTCCGGCCACGCCGGCCTTGGCGGCGGCGTAATTGGCCTGTCCCGGGTTGCCCGAGGCGCCCACCACCGAGGTGATGCTGATGATGCGGCCATAGCGCTGCTTCATCATCGTGCGCATCACCGCACGGCTCATGCGAAAGACGGCCTTGAGGTTGGTGTCCAGCACCGCGTCCCAGTCGGCATCCTTCATGCGCATGGCCAGGGTGTCGCGGGTGATGCCCGCGTTGTTCACGAGCACGTGCAGGGCGCCGTGCTCGGCGGCGATGGCGTCCACCAGGGCCTCGCCCGCGGCCGCATCGTTCACGTCGAGCCGGGCGCCACGGCACCCGGGAAAGGCGGACAGCGCCTGCGAGATGCGCTGCGCGCCCTCGTCAGTGGTGGCGGTACCGACCACCTTCAGGCCGCGGGCGGCGAGTTCGGCGGCGATGGTCGCGCCGATGCCGCGCGAAGCGCCGGTGACCAGGGCGACCTGGCCTGCGAATTGATCTGCGCTCATGCGAGTTGGCCTTTCACGTCGGCGAGGGTGGCGGGGTCGTAGACGGCGAGTCCCGTCAGGGCGGCGTCGATGCGCTTGGTCATGCCGGCCAGGACCTTGCCGGGGCCGCATTCGACGAGCGTGTCGACGCCGCGCGCCTGGATGGCGCGCACGCACTCGACCCAGCGCACCGGGCCGAAGGCCTGGCGGACCAGCGCATTACGGATGCGGTCCGCGTCGGACTCGACGGCCACATCGATGTTGTTCACGACCGGGATGGCCGGTGCGGCGATGGCCGTGGCCGCCAGCTTCTCGCGCAAGCGGTCGGCGGCGGGCTTCATCAGGCTGGAGTGGAAGGGTGCCGAGACCGGCAGGGGCAGCGCGCGCTTGGCACCCGCGGCCTTGAGGATTTCGCAGGCCTTGTCGACCGCGGCCTTGCTGCCGGCGATCACGGTCTGCGCCGGATCGTTGAAGTTCACGGCCTCGACCACTTCCTTCGAGCCCGCGCCGAAGAAAGCCGAGGCCTCGCGGCAACCGGCGATCACACCGGCCGCGTCCATGCCCAGGATGGCCGCCATCGCGCCCACGCCCACCGGCACGGCTTCCTGCATGGCCTGCGCGCGAAAGCGCACCAGGGGTGCGGCCTGAGCCAATGTGAGGGAGCCTGCGGCCACCAGCGCCGCGTATTCACCCAGCGAGTGGCCGGCCACCACCGCGGGGGCCGCGCCTCCTTCGGCGCGCCAGGCGCGGTAGGCGGCCACGCCGGCGACCAGCATGACGGGCTGGGTGTTGGTGGTCAGGGCCAGGGCTTCCTTGGGGCCTTCGTGGATCAGGCGGGCGACGTCCTCGCCCAGGGCCTGCGAGGCCTCGGCCAGCGTCTCGCGCACGGCGGGGTGGTCCCCCCACGCGTCAAGCATGCCCACGGCCTGCGAACCCTGGCCGGGAAAGACAAAGGCAAACGGTTTCATGGTGTTGTTCTTCCGTCGTCTAGAAATCGGAGGTGGCCCTGCGTGGGCGCGGGGTCAGAAATCGAGCAGCACAGCGCCCCAGGTGAAGCCGCCGCCCACGCCCTCGAGCATGAGGGTGTGGCCGCGGCGGACCTTGCCGCCACGCACCGCGGCATCCAGGGCCAGCGGGATGGAGGCGGCCGAGGTGTTGCCATGCTGGTCGACGGTGACGACCACCTTGTCCAGCGGCAGCTTCAGGCGCTTGGCCGTGCCTTGCATGATGCGGATGTTGGCCTGGTGCGGAATCAGCCAGTCGATGTCGGCCGCGGTGCGGCCGGCCTTGGCCAGCGTGGCGCGGGCGGCATCCTCGAGCACGCCCACGGCCAGCTTGAACACGGCCTGGCCATCCATCTTCAGCAGGGGCTGGCCCAGGACCTGGCCGCCACTGACGGTGCCGGGCACGCACAGGATGTCGACATGCTTGCCATCGGCATGCAGGTCGGTGGCCAGAATGCCAGGGGTGTCGCTGGCCTCCAGCACCACGGCACCGGCGCCGTCGCCGAACAGCACGCAGGTGGTGCGGTCGTTGAAATCGAGAATGCGCGAGAACACCTCGGCGCCGATCACCAGCGCCTTGCTGGCGGCGCCGGTCTTGATCATGGAATCGGCCACGGTGAGCGCATAGACGAAGCCGCTGCACACGGCCTGCACGTCGAAGGCGGGACACCCGGCCATCGCGCCTTCGGCGCCCATCTCGATCCCGAGCTTGTGCTGCAGGATGGCGGCCGTCGAGGGAAACACCATGTCCGGCGTGGACGTGGCGACGATGATCAGGTCGATGTCCGAAGGCTTGGCGCCCGCGGCTTCCAGCGCATGGCGCGCGGCCTGAACGCCCAGGTCGCTGGCGGTGACGCCCTCGCCCGCGAAGTGGCGGGCGCGGATGCCGGTGCGCTCGACGATCCAGTCGTCGGAGGTCTCCAGCCCGCGCTGCGCGAGTTCGGCGGCCAGGTCGGCATTGGTCACACGCCGCGGCGGCAGGTAGCTGCCGGTGCCGGCAATGCGGGAGTAGCGTGTCATGGAGATCCGATTCAGCTGGCTGTCACGGCAGTCGCAGGCTGCGAGGCCCCTTCCACCAACAGCGGCGCGGCATGGGCGATGCGGGCCTGCACCCGCTCGAGCAATTGATTTCGGGCCGCATCATACGCGCGCACCAGGGCCTGGCTGAACGCGAATTCGTCTGCTGAACCGTGGCTCTTGAACACCAGTCCGCGCAGGCCCAGGAGGGCCGCGCCGTTGTAGCGGCGATGGTCCACGCGGCGCTTGAAGGCGGCCAGCACCGGGTAGGCCACGAGGGCGGCAAACCAGGCGTAGGGGTTGCGGCCGAATTCCTGCTTCAGGAAGCCGCCGATCATGCTGGCCAGGCCCTCGCTGGCCTTGAGGGCCACGTTGCCGACGAAGCCGTCGCACACCACGATGTCGGTGGTGCCCTTGAAGATGTCGTTGCCTTCGACGTTGCCGTGGAAATTGAGGTCGCCGGCGCTGGCGGCGGACCGCAGCAGCTCGCCGGCGCGCTTGATCACCTCGCTGCCCTTGATGGTCTCCTCGCCGATATTGAGCAGGCCCACGGTGGGCGCCTCGACATTGCGCAAGGCCGACACCAGGGCAGACCCCATCACCGCGAACTGCAGCAGGTGCTGCTCGGTGCAGTCGACGTTGGCGCCCAGGTCCAGCACCGTGGTGGCGCCGCCCTTGGCATTGGGCATGGGGTAGGCGATGGCGGGACGGTCGATGCCCTCGACGGTCTTGAGCAGGTAGCGCGCCAGCGCCATCAGGGCGCCGGTGTTGCCCGCGGACACGGCGGCCTGGGCCTGGCCGTCCTTGACCTGGGCGATGGCCACGCGCATGGACGAATCCTTCTTGCGGCGCAGGGCGGTCTCGACCGGATCGTCCATGGCCACCACCTCGGTGGCCGCCACGATGCGGGCGCGCGGGTGATTGAAATCCTTGAGCGCCTCGGGCTGTCCCACGAGCAGCAGCTGCGCGTCGGGGTGCTCGTCCAGGAAACGGCGGCAGGCAGGGAGCGTCACGGACGGACCGTGGTCCCCCCCCATGCAATCGACAGCCAGAATGGTCATGGACTCAAATGTAGAGCGGTTTGCGGTGCACGGCCGGCACCCGCAAAAACAAGGGCCCGTGCCACGCTAGCGGCTCCGGGCCCTGTATCCGACTCGACGTACGCGACTCGACGCACGCAGGCGCGAGGTCAGGCGTCGTTCTTGGTCTTGAGCACCTTGCGGCCACGGTAGAAGCCGTTGGGGCTGATGTGGTGACGCAGGTGGGTTTCGCCCGTGGTGGGCTCGACGGCAATGCCCGGAACATTCAGGGCATTGTGCGAACGGTGCATGCCCCGCTTGGAGGGCGACTTCTTGTTTTGCTGGACGGCCATGGCGGTCTCCTGGAAAGGAACGCGCTGCAACGGGTGCAGCCACGAAAAAGGGGTGGGCGGGTACGCGATCCCGGGCGATGCCGCCCGCTCAGATTGCGCAAAAGCCCACGATTATAGCCCAAGCGGCCTGGATCACTGCCTCAGGAGGCGCCGCCCTTGAGCCGGCCCAGGACCGCGAACGGGTTTTCCTGAGGACTTTCCGCCTCAAAATCCGGATCCGACACACTGAGCTTGACCGGCTGGGGGCAGGTTTCGTGCAGGGGGACCAGGGGCATTTCCATCAGGAATTCGTCCTCGATCAGCCCCGGCAGGTCGAAGGCGCGGCTGGTCACGAGCAGGTCCTCCTCGGAGGCATCGTCCTGCGCCTCGGCGGTGGCCTCGTCGGCCACGAAGCGAAAGGACCGGTCGATCGCCACCGGCACGTCGACCGGGGCCAGGCACCGCTGGCAGGTCAGGGGCAACACGCCCTGGGCCTGCAGGTGCAGCCAGACATCGGGCTGGACATGGCGCGGATCGCGCAACTCGCCGCGCACCGACCAGGCCAGGGTCAGGTCCGCGCCACGGCCCTCGGTCTCCACCAGCAGCCGCTCGTGGTCGCCAAGCCTGGACACGCCGGACAACTCGCCCGCCGCCTCGGCAAACGCCTTGACGTCGAGGCTGGGGGCACTGAACTCCTTGGGCATCCGGGCAGTGTAAGAGAATCGCCCCATGTCCAACCCGCTTCAGCCCGCCTCCGGTGAGCGCCTTTCAGGCGCAGGCCGCGCCGTGGTGCTGGGGTCGACCTCGGTGTACCGGCGCGAACTGATGTCGAGGCTTCGCATCGCGTTCGACATCGCCGCACCGCAGGTCGACGAGACCCCGCTGGCAGGAGAAGCCCCCGAGGCGCTGGCCCGCCGGCTGGCCCTGGCCAAGGCCCGCGCGGTCGCCGCGCGGCATCCGCAGGCGGCGGTGATCGGCTCCGACCAGGTGGCCGACCTCGATGGCGAGCCCCTGGGCAAGCCCGGCACGCATGAACGCGCGGTGCGGCAGTTGCAACGCATGCGCGGTCGCACCGTGATCTTCCAGACGGCGGTGGCAGTGGTGTGCGCGGACAGCGGATTCGAGCAGATGGATCTCGCGCCCGTGCGCGTGCGCTTTCGCGACCTCTCGGACGCCGAGATCGAGGCCTACCTGCGGGCCGAAACCCCGTACGACTGCGCGGGCAGCGCCAAGAGCGAGGGCCTGGGCATCGCCCTGCTCGAGTCCATCGACAGCGACGACCCCACCGCCCTGGTCGGACTGCCCTTGATCCGCACCTGCCGGATGCTGCGTGCGGCGGGCGTGAGGCTGCTGGCGTGACGGCTCCACCGGGCGCCCGCGGCCGCCTGTTCCTGGTGCCCGCGCCGCTGGATTTCGGCTGCGACACCCAGGCCCCGATCGGGGACGTGCTGCCGCAAGCCACCCTGGTGGCCGCCGCCCGCCTCACCCACTGGGTCTGCGAAAACGCCAAGACCGCGCGCGCCTGCCTCAAGCGCATCGGCGAGCTTCACGCCCTGGCGGCGCCCCTGCAGCAGCAGCACCTCGCGCAGCTGCCCCGGGACCTGCACAAGAAAGGCGACGCCGGCACAAGCCCCGATGTAGGCGCTCTCCTGCAACCCGCGCTGGAAGGCCATGACATGGGCCTCCTGAGCGAAGCGGGCATGCCCGCAGTGGCCGATCCTGGCGCGTCTGTGGTGCGTGCGGCGCACGCGCTGGGATTGGAAGTGGTGCCCCTGGTGGGGCCGTCGTCGCTGCTGCTCGCCATGGCGGCCAGCGGCCTCAACGGCCAGAACTTCGCCTTCGTGGGCTACCTGCCGCAGGACGCGGCGCAGCGCCTGCAACGCGTGCGCGAACTGGAGGCGCTGGCCTTGCGCACGGGGCAGTCGCAGCTGTTCATCGAGACCCCCTATCGCAACGAGGCCTTGCTCGGCGCCTTGCTGCAGGGCCTGCAGCCGACGACGCAACTGGCCATCAGCAGCGGGTTGACCCTGGCAAGCGCGCGCACGCGCAGCGCACCGGTGAAGGCATGGCGGCAGCAGGCGGATGCAGCGTTCGGCGACGGGCCCGCGGTGTTTGCCATCGGGCGCTGAAGGCCGCGGCGGCCCGCGCCGTTCAGCGCAGTTGCATGCCCGAAGACTGGATGGCGCGCACAGCGCCCTCACCCATCGCAGCGCCAAACTTCTTGGCCAGGCGCTCCGCGACGTTGTCACGGCGGGTGTAGTCGATCAGTTCCTCGGCCTTGATCACCTCGCGGGCGACGAAGTCCAGGCTTCCCAGCTGGTCGGCCAGGCCCAGTTCGATGGCCTGCTGCCCCGTCCAGAACAGGCCACTGAACAACTCCGGGTTGTCCTTGAGGCGGTCGCCCCGGCCGGCCTTCACCACCTCGATGAACTGGCTGTGCACCTGATTGAGCATGCTCTGGGCAAAGGCCTTCTGCTGCGGGGTCTGCGGGCTGAAGGGGTCGAGGAAGCCCTTGTTCTCGCCCGCCGTCATGAGGCGGCGCTCGACGCCGAGTTTCTCCATCAGGCCGGTGAAACCGAAACCGTCCATCAGCACGCCGATGCTGCCGACGATGCTGGCCTTGTTCACGAAGATGCGGTCGGTGGCGGCGGCGATGTAGTAGGCCGCCGAGGCGCAGGAGTCCTCGACCACCGCGTAGACCGGCTTCTTGTGCTTTTCGCGCAGGCGGCGGATCTCGTCGTTGATGATGCCGGCGTGCACCGGGCTGCCGCCGGGCGAGTTGATCAGGAGCACCACGCCCTGTGAGCCCGAGTCCTCGAAGGCCGCGCGCAGGGAGGTCACCAGGAAATCCGAGCTGGCCTCCTGGCCGGCGCCGATCTCGCCACGGATCTCGACCACCGCCGTGTGGGGCGCGGCCTTGTCGGCGTGCGTGGCACTGCCTCCCTCCGTCCTGAAAATGAGCCAGGCCATGGTCACGAAGAACACCAGCCAGGCCAGGCGGATGAAGCTGCGCCAGATCCGCGCCTGCCGCTGCTCCTTCAGGGTGGCGAACATCAGGCGCTCGAGGGTGTCGCGCTCCCAGTTGGGATTGCGTGCCGCAGGCGCGGGCGCATCAGGCGTCGAGGCGGAAGGGTCGCGCGGCGAAGTGTCGTCGGTCATGGGCAGGATCGTCAGAATTCGACGGGTTGCAGGTTCCAGTCAGTATGCCAGCGGACCACGCCGTCTTGCTCGCTGAGGGAGATCTTCACCAGGCCACCCCGGCAAGGACCGCCGGCGCATTCGCCGGTGTCCGGTCGGTAGGTCGCCCCGTGGGTCGCGCATAGCAGCCACTGGCCGCTGTCATCAAAGAAGCGATCCGGCTGGTAGTCCATCTCCATCGCGACATGGGTGCAGCGATTGAGGAAGGCATGGACCCGCCCCTCGAACCGGATGGCGAAGGCGCGGCAGGTCTGGCCCGCATGGACCACGTCAAAGGGAACGGCCAGGCCGCCCTCGAGCAGGTCGCCGGAGTTGCACAGGGGTATGGCTTGTTCCTGCATGTCAGGTCCTCCTGCCGGGGAATCAGGCGTTTGCCAGCAGCCAGTCGTGCAGTTCACGCACCGAGTGCGCGATGTGCCGCGGCTTGAGCGCCTCGAACCCGGCTGGCTCGTGCGCGCCATAGCTGACGCCCACGCTGGCGCACCCGGCGTTCAGGGCCATCTGCAGGTCGTGCGTGGTGTCGCCGATCATCAAGGTGCGCCCGGGTTCGGCGCCGAACTCGCGCATCAGCTCGTGCAGCATGCGCGGGTGCGGCTTGCCGGCGGTCTCGTCGGCGGTGCGGCTGCCGTCGAACACGCCTTGCAGTTCCACCGCGTGCAGGGCCTCGTCCAGGCCCCGGCGCGACTTGCCGGTGGCCACGGCCAGCCAGTGGTGTCGCCCGCGCAGGTCGTGCAGCAGGGGCAGCACGCCCTCGAACAGGCTCAGGTCATCCTGGTGGCGCGCGTAGTGGTGGCGATAGCGCGCGCCCAGTTCGGGGTATTTCTCGGGCGGGACATCCGGCGCGGCATGGGCCAGTGCCGTGCCCAGGGCCATGCCGATCACGTAGGCGGCCGCCTGGTCAGTGGGGCGGGCACCGCCCACATCGACCACCGCGCTCTGGATGCAGCGCACGATGATGGCAGTCGAATCGAACAGGGTGCCGTCCCAGTCGAAGGCGATCAGGTCAAACTGGCGCGGGCGCATCGTGTGGGGCAAAGGCGTGCAGGTCGGGCGGCAGGGGCGCGAGCAGCTCGATGCGCTCGCCGGTGGCCGGGTGGTCGAACTGTAACCGCCAGGCATGCAGGAACATGCGTTTAAGGCCTTGCCTGTGCCAGGCCCTGTTCGCCTCGAAGTCGCCGTACTTGTCGTCACCGGCGATGGAGTGCCCCGATGAGGCCAGGTGCACCCGGATCTGGTGGGTGCGGCCGGTCTTGATGGTCACCTCCAGCAGGCTGGCGCCCTCCAGGTGGCGGGCCACCCGCACCAGGGTGATGGCGCGCATCCCGTCCGGGTCGTCCTTGGCCACCACCTTGACCCGGCGCTCACCGGTGCCGGGCGTGCCGTCCTCCCCCGCCAGCAGGTACTTGTGCAGGGGGGCGTCGATCACCTTGCGGTTGCCGGGCCAGCGGCCATTGACCAGGGCCAGGTAGGTCTTGCCGGTTTCGCGCCCGCGGAACTGGTCCTGCAGCCGGGTCAGGGCCGAGCGCCGCTTGGCCACCAGCAGGATGCCCGAGGTCTCGCGGTCCAGGCGGTGCACCAGCTCCAGGAACTTCGCCCCGGGGCGGGCCTGGCGCAGCTGCTCGATCACCCCGAAGCTGACCCCGCTGCCGCCGTGGACGGCCACGCCGGCGGGCTTGTCGATGGCCAGCAGGTGCTCGTCCTCGAACAGGACCGGGAACTCGCGGGCCGGTGCCGGACGCTCCTTTTTGGCCTCGGCCCGCTCGGACAGGCGCACCGGCGGTACCCGCACCAGGTCCCCTGCCTCAATACGGGTGTCCGCGGCGGCACGGCCCTTGTTCACCCGCACTTCGCCGGAGCGGATGATCCGGTAGACATGGGTCTTGGGCACGCCCTTGAGGTGGCGGATCAGGAAGTTGTCCAGGCGCTGGCCGGCGGATTCCTCGTCCACCTGCAGGGTCTGGACCGGGGTTGCCGGGCCCGGGCCCTTGTCCCCTATAATGTGTTTCACTAGCGCAATGCTGTAAGTGGTTGATTTTCCATGGAAGTTTAGTCCACCACCACGGACGGCCGCGCTGGTAGGTCGATGCCACCGGCGTCACACCGGTCAGGAGCGTCACAGGCCAGAGCCTGGGGCGGCCCGACGGGACGCAGGTCACAGCAAGACTTTGAAGCACCGAAACGGAATACCCAAGCCAGACAGCCGCATGCGCTGTCCGGCGGATTGAGACGAGAACACCTGTGTTGATGGCGATCTGGCAACTCCTGTGGCAAGCGCTGTGGCGCCTTGCCCCCGGCGTGCCCGCGCCCGAGACCCGCGCCACCCGCGCGAGACCTGCCGCAGCCCCCGCTGCGGTGCCACAGGGGCGCCCCACCGGCCGCCACCCTCTCGTGACCTTCCACGCGCCTTGGCCCCATTCGCCGAGCTAACGCTCGGCGTCTGCGGTCACTCCGGCAATTCCCTCTCGCTTCAAAGCCTCGCCCGGCATCGTGGACCCGAATGGGTCATATCGATGTTTAGAGAAATGAAGGTCACGCGATGAAGCGGATGCTGATCAACGCCACCCAGGCTGAAGAACGCCGGTTGGCCATCGTCGACGGGCAAAAGCTCCTCGACTACGAAATCGAGATCGAAGGGCGCGAACAGCGCAAGGGCAATATCTA
>JACCDX010217805.1_pt1 | contig 10518 bp, 7 predicted proteins | sample 7449681 | NCBI WGS metagenome assembly JACCDX01 (sample SAMN15323450, study PRJNA562643) | freshwater metagenome | isolation source: river surface water | place: USA:Blue River Watershed | collected 2017-08-18
ATCTACCTGCAGCAGGTGATCGGCCCGGACAAGCTGATCATGCGCTGGCTCGCGCCTCGCGGCGGCGCGCTCGACTACAGCGAGCATTGCCTGGCCAACCCGGGCCGGCCTTATCCGATCGCGGTCGCGCTCGGCGCCGACCCCGCCACTATATTAGGAGCGGTCACGCCGGTGCCGGACAGCCTGTCGGAGTATCAGTTTGCCGGACTCTTGCGCGGCAGCCGGACCGAACTGGTGAAGGCCATCGGCCGCGAATCGCGGGTACCGGCGTCGGCCGAGGTCGTGCTGGAGGGGCATATCTATCCGGATGCCGCCCACCCGAGCGGCTACGAGCATGCGCTCGAGGGTCCCTTCGGCGACCATACCGGTTATTACAATGAACAGGACTGGTTCCCGGTGTTCACGGTCGACCGCATCACCATGCGGCGCGACCCGATCTATCACTCCACCTACACCGGCAAGCCGCCGGACGAGCCCGCCGTGCTGGGCGTCGCGTTGAACGAGGTGTTCGTGCCCTTGCTGCAAAAGCAATTCAGCGAGATCACCGATTTCTACCTGCCGCCCGAGGGCTGCAGCTACCGGATGGCGGTGGTGCAGATGAAGAAGGCGTATCCGGGCCACGCGAAGCGGGTGATGTTCGGCGTCTGGAGCTTCCTGCGGCAGTTCATGTATACGAAGTTTATCGTCGTCGTCGACGAGGATGTGGACATTCGCGACTGGAAGGAAGTGATCTGGGCGATCACGACCCGGGTCGATCCGGTGCGCGACACCACGCTGGTCGACAATACGCCGATCGACTACCTCGACTTTGCATCGCCGGTCAGCGGGCTGGGCAGCAAGATGGGCATCGACGCGACCAACAAGTGGCCGGGCGAGACCTCGCGCGAATGGGGCCGCACGATCACGATGGATGCGGACGTCAAGGCGAGGGTGGACAAGCTCTGGGAGCAGCTCGGCTTCTGACGCGCGCATTGCCGCGCGTCGTGATGACAAAAGCCTCGAAGCGCAGGGGGGAATGCTGGTAGAATTCGGGCTGGCGGGCCCCTGCGCATTGTGGCATGGTCAACCTGGTCAGGTCGGGAACGAAGCAGCCACAGCCATTTCCCGCAAGTGCCGCAGACAAGGCTCGCCTCCTCGCATACTTCCTTCCGGTTTCATTCTGCTTCCCGCGGCGTTCGCGCGCGCGTGTCGAATCAATCCGGCCACGCGCGGCTGATGATCCTTGATCCGTCGATGCCCGCCAGCGTGCCATGCACCCGACCGTGCTGCGGATCGCAGCGACTGCCGATGAAGGCTTCCGCGATCGCGGCCGGCGCCTGTTCGAGCAGCAGCGCCGCCTGCGCCAGCAGTGCCGCCGCTTGCGCGATGCGCCGCGCCTGTCGCTGTTGTTCTTCTGGCGGCAGCCGCAGTCCGGACAGGATTTCGTCCAGCAGCGGCTGCAGCCGCCGGTCCGTGTCCGCGGCCGCCTGCAGCCAGTCCAGCAGCGGCAGCAAATCGTCACCGGCCTGGCGCGCAGCGCGCAGCAGGTCGAGGCACATCACGTTGCCCGATCCTTCCCAGATCGAATTCACCGGCGCCTCGCGATACAACCCGGCCAGCGGACCGTCCTCGATGTAGCCGTTTCCGCCGAGGACTTCCATGCACTCGCCGACGAACTCCGGCGCGCGCTTGCAGATCCAGAACTTGGCGGCTGGCGTCAGCACGCGCAGCAGCGTCGTCTCGCCGAGGTCGATCGCGCGCGCCAGCCGCAGCGCCAGCAACAGCGCCGCCTCGCTTTCGAGCGCGAGGTCGGCCAGCACGTTCATCATCAGCGGCTGCTGCGCCAGCGCGAGGCCGAAAGCGCAACGATGCCGCGCATGATGCAGCGCCTGCGCCAGCGCCTGCCGCATCAGCGCCGCGCTGGCGATCGCGCAGTCAAGCCGTGTCAGGCTGGCCATCTCGGCCAGCGTCGCGATACCGCGTCCGGCTTCGCCGACCAGCGTGCCGTGCGCGTCGATGAACTCGACCTCGGCGCTCGCATTCGAGCGATTGCCCAGCTTGTCCTTGAGCCGCTGCAGCAGTACCGTGTTGCGGCTGCCGTCGGCGCGCCAGCGCGGCACGAAGAAGGCGGACAAGCCCTGCGGCGCGCGTGCCAGCACGAGGTGGGCGTCGCACATCGGCGCGGAGAAGAACCATTTGTGCCCGGTCAGCAGGTAGGTCGCGCCGGGTTCGTCGCCCGCCAGCGGGACCGCCTCGGTCTGCGTGCCGCGCAGGTCCGATCCGCCCTGTTTTTCCGTCAGTCCCATGCCGACGAGGATGGCCGACTTGCCGCCGATCGGCAGGTCGCGCGGGTCATGCGTCTCGCAAAACAGCTTGTCTGCCAGCGACGCAAACATCGGCTCATCGCGCAGCAGCGGAATCGATGCGGAGCTCATCGTGATCGGGCACAGGCTGCCGGCCTCGACTTGCGCATGCAGATAGAACGCGATCGCGCGCTCGACATGCGCAGTACGGGACGGCAAGCGCCAAGCGCGGCCCTGCAGCCCGCTGGCGCGCAGCCTGCCCAGCAGCGCATGCCAGGCGGGATCGAATTCCACCCGATCCGTCCGGTGTCCTTGCCGGTCGTGCGTGCGCAGCTCCGGAGGAAAACGGTTGGCGCGCTGCGCGAGCGCCTGCGCGTCGGCGCTGCCGGCCCAGCGCCCGAGCGACTGCAGCGCGGTGACCGCTGTCGCATCGAGTTCGCGCAATGCAGCCGACTGCAGCGCCAGGTCCGTGTCGAACAGGTTGACCTGCACCAGGGGCGGTGCCTGGTTGCTCACTTCGTGGGTAGGCCAGCGCATCGTGTCCTCCGGCTTCCGGCACATGCCGGATCAATCGTGTTCAGCGAAGATTACGCCAGCCGCGGGCCGGCTGCGCGCTCGGGTAAAATTCATGCTTCGACAATCACAGCGCCTCCGGACATGTCCTACCAGGTCCTCGCCCGCAAATACCGCCCGAAAAGTTTCGACAGCCTGGTCGGTCAGGAACACGTGGTGCGCGCGCTCACGCATGCGCTGGAACAACAGCGGCTGCACCATGCCTATCTGTTCACCGGCACCCGCGGCGTCGGCAAGACCACGCTGTCGCGCATCCTCGCGAAATCGCTGAACTGCCGGGGTGCGGACGGGCAGGGCGACATCACGGCGCAGCCGTGCGGTCGCTGCGAAGCCTGCATGGCGATCGATGCCGGCCGTTTCGTCGACTACATCGAGATGGATGCGGCCTCGAACCGCGGCGTCGACGAAATGGCGCAACTGCTCGAACAGGCGGTGTATGCGCCGTCGAATGCGCGCTTCAAGGTCTACATGATCGACGAAGTGCACATGCTGACCAGCCACGCATTCAACGCGATGCTGAAGACGCTCGAAGAGCCGCCGGCGCACGTCAAGTTCATCCTCGCGACCACCGATCCGCAGAAGATACCGGTGACGGTGCTGTCGCGTTGCCTGCAGTTCAACCTGAAGCAGATGCCGCCCGGCCATATCGTCGGTCATCTCGAGAACATCCTCGCACAGGAGCAGATCGCCTTCGAGGCGCCCGCGCTGCGCCTGCTCGCGCAGGGCGCGCAGGGTTCGATGCGCGACGCATTGTCGCTGACGGACCAGGCGATCGCGTATGCCGCCGGCAAGGTCACGCTCGATGCGGTGCAGGGCATGCTCGGCGCGCTCGACCAGACCTATCTGGTGCGCGTGCTTGATGCGCTGGCCGCGCAGGATGGCGCGGCGCTGCTGGCGATCGCCGATGACATGGCCGCGCGCAGCCTGTCGTGGAGCACTGCGTTGCAGGACCTTGCGACGCTGCTGAACCGGATCGCGATCGCGCAGTCGGTGCCGGAGGCCATCCCCGACGACCTGCCCGGACATGCCGACATCCTGCGCCTCGCGCAGGCGTTCGCGCCGGAAGACGTGCAGCTGTATTACCAGATCGTCGTACACGGGCGAAACGAGCTCGGGCTCGCGCCCGACGAATATGCCGGCTTCACGATGAGCTTGCTGCGCATGCTGGCGTTCGCGCCGATGGACATCGCCGGATCGGCCACGCCTGCGCCGCCGGCACCGCGCGCGGCAGCACCGGCCCTGGCCGCTGCCCCCGCTGTATCGTCGTCTTCATCGTCGCCTGCATCGTCGGCCGCGCTGCAGGCAGCGCCACCGGTCGCCACCGCAGCGGTATCGTCCCGCACAGCCGCCGTCGTCGCCAAGCCGAGCGCCGCACCCGCTGCCCGGCCGAGCCCGGCGATGGCTGCGCTGGCCGCCGTGCGCAGCGGACGTGCAAAGGGTGCGCCGGCGGCACCGGCGGTACCTGCAGCGCCGGTCGCAGCATCCGCACCCGCAGCATCGGTTGCTGCGCCGGCAGCCCCGTCCGCGCCGCCGCCGTGGGAAGACGATTTCCTGATGTCCGATCCGGTCGATGCAGTCGACCCGGCTCAAAAAAAAACTGAAGCGCGCGCAGAGTCGCCCGCGCGGGCAATCGAAGAGCCGGTCGACGATGCGTGGCCGTACAACGTGCCGCCGCCGGACAGCCTGGCGGACGACCTGCCGTTCCACACGATGCCGCTCGACAGCGACGCGAAGCCGGCCGGCATTCCCACCCAGCCCGCGGACAACGCGCCTGTCGTCACGCTGCCGCCGGCAGCCGACGGCAGCACCAGCGACTGGCCTCGGCTGGTGCGGCAACTGCCGCTGCGCGGCGTCGTGCATCAGCTGGCGATGCAGAGCGAACTGCTGGGCTGCAGCGAAGACGGCAATGTACTGGCGATCCGGGTTCGCGTGCCGGTCGACACCTTGCTGTCCGCCGGCAGCGGCGACAAGCTCGCCTCCGCACTGACTGCGCACTTTGGCCGTCCGGTGCGTGTCGACAGCGAGATCGGCACGGTCCGGCGCACCGCGCATGCGGCCGACGTGGCCGAGCAGGCCGAGCGGCAGCGCGCGGCCGAACGCATGATGCAGGACGATCCCTTCGTGCAGACACTGATCCGCGATTTCGGCGCGACCTTCGTGCCGGGATCGATACGACCGGCATGATTCGCGCTTTGCTGAATCATTCCCCACCCGACATTCACTTTTGAGGAGTTCACCATGATGAAAGGCCAATTGGCCGGCCTGATGAAGCAGGCCCAGGCAATGCAGGACAACATGAAGAAGATGCAGGACCATCTCGCGACCATCGAGGTCGAGGGGCAGGCCGGCGCCGGCATGGTGAAGGTGGTCATGACCTGCAAGAACGACGTCAAGCGCGTGTCGATCGATCCGTCGCTGCTGGCCGACGACAAGGACATGCTCGAAGACCTCGTCGCCGCCGCGTTCAATGATGCCGTGCGCAAGGCCGAAGCCACGTCCGCCGAGAAGATGTCCGGCCTGACCTCCGGGCTGCCGCTGCCGCCGGGGTTCAAGCTGCCGTTCTGATTGCCGCGTGAAGAATCCATCCAGCCTCGACTTCCTCGCCGAGGCCTTGCGCCGCCTGCCCGGCATCGGCCCGAAGTCCGCGCAGCGCATCGCCTACCACCTGATGCAGCACGACCGCGAGGGTGCGGCACTGATCGCGCGCGCGATGACGCAGGCCGTCGAGCGCATCCATCACTGCACGCGCTGCAACACCTTCACCGAGAGCGAGGTCTGCGAAACCTGCGTCGATCCGGAGCGCAATGCGACGCAGCTGTGCGTGGTCGAGACACCGGCCGATCAGTTGATGATCGAGCAGACCCTGACTTACCGCGGGCTGTATTTCGTGCTGATGGGCCGGCTGTCGCCGCTCGACGGCATCGGCCCGAAGGATCTGCAGCTCGACAAGCTGGTCGCGCGCGCGACCGACGGCATCGTCGCCGAGGTTGTGCTGGCAACCAATTTCACCAACGAGGGCGAAGCCACGGCGCACTACATCAGCGAGACGCTGAAGGCGCGCGGACTGAATGTGTCGCGGCTGGCGCGCGGCGTGCCGGTCGGCGGCGAACTCGAGTATGTCGATGCCGGCACCATCGCGCGCGCGATGCTGGATCGCCGCGCCACCTGAACTTCCCGGACCCCTGTCATGCAAGAACAAAACAAGCCCGCCGGCCCGCTCGCCGGCATCAAGGTCCTCGAGCTCGGCACGCTGATCGCCGGCCCTTTTTGCGCGCGCCTGCTGGGTGAGTTCGGCGCCGACGTGATCAAGGTCGAGTCGCCCGACGGCGGCGACCCGATCCGGCAATGGCGCGTGCTGAAAGATGGCAATTCGCTGTGGTGGACTGTCCAGAGCCGCAACAAGAAAAGCATCACGCTGAACATGAAGGACGAGCGCGCACAGGAGATCGCGCGCCGGCTCGCGCTCGAGGCCGACATCGTCATCGAGAACTATCGTCCCGGCGTGCTGGAAAAATGGAATATCGGCTACGAGCAGCTGAAGGCGATCAATCCGGCGCTGATCATGGTCAGGCTGTCGGGCTATGGGCAGACCGGGCCGATGCGCGATGCGCCGGGTTTTGGCGCCATTGGCGAGTCAATGGGTGGCATACGCTACGTATCCGGTCATCCGGATCGGCCGCCCGTGCGCATCGGCATTTCGATCGGCGATTCGATCGCATCGCTGCATGGCGCGATCGGCGCGCTGATGGCGCTGCGCCATCGTGACGTGACCGGCGGCCGCTGGAATGGCAAGACCGGTGCCGACTGCGTTGCCGGGCAGGGGCAGGTGGTCGATGTGGCGCTGTACGAAGCGGTGTTCAACCTGATGGAATCGCTGGTGCCCGAGTACGACCAGGCGGGCGTGGTGCGCGAGCGCACCGGCGGTTCGCTGCCGGGCATCGTGCCGTCCAACACCTACACCACCGGCGATGGCGAGAACATCGTCGTCGCCGGCAACGGCGACGCGATCTTCAAGCGGCTGATGAAGGCGATCGGCCGCGACGACATGGCGAACGATCCGCAGCTGGCGAACAATGCGGGGCGCGTGCAGCGCACCGACGAAATCGACGGCGCGATCCAGGCCTGGTGCAGCGGCCGCGACATCGATGCCGCGCTCGAGATCCTGAAGGCGGCCGACGTGCCGGTGTCGAAGATCTATTCGGTGCGCGACATGCTGCAGGACCCGCAATTCCTCGCCCGGCAAATGTTCGAGCAGCACCTGTTCCGCGACGGCACGCCGGTCAAGCTGCCGGCGGTCACGCCGAAGCTGTCCGAGACGCCGGGCGGCACGCGCTGGATCGGTCCTGCACTCGGCGAGCATACCGATGAAGTGCTGGCCGGCCTCGGCTACAGCGCCGACGAGATCGGCGAATTGCGCCGCAGCGGCGCCTTGTAAGCTCTCTTGTAAGCCCGCCACGGAAATGCGTCGCCGGTGTACCAGCCGGCGTGCGCGTGCGAACCCGGGGCCTCCGGCCGGGTACGCAAAGCTGACCCAGCAGGTTTCTGCGCACTTACGGAGGCGCCCGCGATGTCCATCCATTCCCCCAAGTCACCACGCTCCGGTGAAACGCCGCCCAACGCTTCGCAGGAAGAGACGGCGGATGTCGAAGAGGTCGAGTCCCTGTTCGACGCCCGACCGGCGGACGAGGCCGAAAATCGCAGCATCCTGACGGCGGCATTCGAAGCCCTGTCGAAGGCCTGTCGCGATGCGGCGGCGTGGATTGCGCAGGTCTTCTCCGGCATCGGTGGCCGTGACGGGGCCAGCGTGGCCGTGTCCGCGCCGCGCAACTTCAAAAAAGGCACGCTCCCTTCGGACTTGCAGAAGGGGATCGATGAGGCGCTCGCGAGCCGGAAGGCCGCTGTCGCAAGGAATGAATTCGTCGAGAGCGCAGACATGCCGCCAGCGGTCGATTCCGCGACGACGGATCCGGACCGGGAAGCGTTCGATGCCTATGTGCGCCTGTGCAAACGCGAGGGCCGCGAGCCGGGGTCGGAGCAGGGCGCGTCCAGCCATCGCGACATGGCGGTCCGGCATGCGCGTTCCTATGTTCAGCTGGTCGCCGAGCGGCAGTCCCGGGCGGCGCAGGAAGGGAAGGAATTCTGGCTCGGCAGCGACGACCAGGAAAAGCTGCGCGCCGCCCAGGCGCTGCTGAAGCGGCAGGACGGCGGCGCAAAGCCCGCGCTTGCGCAGCGACCGATCCAGTCGAATTCCACGCAGCAGCTGACGAGCTTCATGGCCTGGCGCGACTGGAGCAAAAATCCTGAACAGCCGCCGGTTGACGCGGGCTTCAGCATGGATGCCGCTGTCGCCTATGCGCATGAGCTGTGCGCAAATCATGCAGGCAAGGATGCCGCAAAGGATCCGCGCGCGAAGGACTTGCTGGGCAGTGCCTACGAATTGATCACGAAGGAAGATCATTACCGGCGCAACTTCGAGATACAGCGCGAGGCAGTCGAGCTGGTCCGGGAGCTGGATGAATTGCGAGAGCCGGTGGCATCGCCGGCGCCTCCCGGGGAGGTGTCCGCCGACGAGGTGATCGCTCGCCGCGCGCCGCCGGCACCGCCGCCGCCGCGCGTGCGCAGTACGCCGAACGGCAACGCAGCGGCACCGGCCAGCGATGCTCCGCCGCCGCCCCTGCGGCGCGTCCCGTCAGTGCGGCCCATGCATGCGTCGTGGAACGAGCTTCCCCAGTTGTCGAGTCTCGACGACGCATTGCAAAGCCAGGCGGCCGGCTTGCTGCACCTGTTTTTCCAGCGCTATGTGGAAAAGCTCGACAGCGGCATACTCGATTTCGACGACCACCCGGAATATTTCTCGCCGCTCGCCGCGGCGGCGGCCGTCGACTTCCTGCAGCAGGCGGACGCCCGGCCCGGTGGCACCGATGTGCGCAGCTATGCGGCGGCGAACTATATCGTCCGCGAATACGAGCGCCGCTGGCGGGCGCCGGGCAGCTGAAGCCGGCTCAGCCGGCCGACGCGACCAGCTGTTCCAGCTTCACCGCATCCGCGCAGAACAGCCGGATGCCTTCGGCCAGCTTTTCCGTGGCCATCGCATCGTCGTTCAGCGCCATCCGGAAGGCCTTCTCGTCAAGGCTGATCTTCTGCAACTCGGCCTGCGCCGCCGACGCCGGCGACAGCTTGCGCTCGACCGCACCTTCGGTGTCCGCGAGCTTCTGCAGCAGGTCGGGGCTGATCGTCAGCAGGTCGCAGCCGGCCAGTTCGAGAATCTGCGAGGTATTGCGGAAGCTTGCGCCCATCACTTCCGTCGGATAGCCGAATTTCTTGTAGTACTCGTAAATGCGCTTGACCGACTGCACGCCCGGATCGTCCGCGCCGCTGTAGTCGATGCCGCTGGCCTTCTTGTACCAGTCGTAGATGCGGCCGACGAAAGGCGAGATCAGCTGCGCCTTCGCCTCGGCGCAGGCAATCGCCTGCGGCAGCGCGAACAGCAGCGTCATGTTGCAGCGTATGCCTTCCTTCTCCAGCACCTCGGCCGCGCGTATGCCTTCCCAGGTGGACGCGATCTTGATCAGCACGCGCTCGTGCGCGACGCCGGCGGCCTCGTACAGCGCGATCAGCTGGTGCGCCTTCGCAATCGTGCCTTCGGTGTCGAACGACAGCCGCGCATCGGTCTCGGTCGACACGCGGCCCGGGATGATCGCGAGGATCTTCAGGCCGAACGCGACCAGCAGGCGGTCGATGATGTCCGGCACCGGCATGCCGCGGTAAGCGCGCACGGTTTCGTCCAGCAGCGGCCGGTATTCCGGCTTCTGCACCGCCTTCAGGATCAGCGACGGATTGGTGGTCGCATCATGCGGCTGGAAAACTTCCATCGCATGGAAGTCGCCGGTGTCGGCGACCACTGTCGTGTACTGCTTCAACTGCGCGAGCTGGTTCATGATGTACAGCCAGAGATAGAAGAGTGGGTGGGTTGGGTAAGCCTGCCATTGTACCCAGCCCCGCCGGAGCCGGGCAGGCACGTCATTCCAGCGCGGCCGAGGCTCGCGCGATCAGGGCCGTCGTCGAGCTGTCATGTGCATGCGCTGCGGGCGAACCGTCGAGCTCGGACAGGATGCGCGTGGCCAGGGTCTTGCCGAGTTCGACGCCCCACTGGTCGAAACTGTTCACGTTCCACAGCGCGCCCTGCACGAAGGTCTTGTGCTCGTACAAGGCCACCAGCGCGCCCAGCGTCGATGGTGTCAGCCGATCCAGCAGCAGCATGTGGCTCGGATGATTGCCCGGGCAGGCGCGATGCGGCGGCAGGTTCGGTGCTGCATTCCCGTTCATCAGCGCTTCGGCCTGGGCGAAACAGTTTGCCAGCAGCACCTTGTGCTGCTGCACGTAGTCATGCGCGGGCTTGAGCACCGCAATGAAATCCACCGGGACGATGTCCGTGCCCTGGTGCAGCATCTGGAAATACGCATGCTGGCCGTTGGTCCCCACGCTGCCCCAGATCACCGGTGCGGTGCGCAGGCCGACCGGCTGGCCGTCGCGCGAGATGCCCTTGCCATTGCTCTCCATCTCGAGCTGCTGCAGGTAGGCCGGAAACAGCAAGAGATCCTGATGGTAAGGCGCGATCAGGTGCGAGCCGGCGTTGAAGAATTGCCGGTACCAGAAGCCGCTC
>JACCDX010861783.1_pt1 | contig 10516 bp, 11 predicted proteins | sample 7449681 | NCBI WGS metagenome assembly JACCDX01 (sample SAMN15323450, study PRJNA562643) | freshwater metagenome | isolation source: river surface water | place: USA:Blue River Watershed | collected 2017-08-18
CAAAGAGGATGGAGATCGGCAGGATAAGGAATACAACTGGAATCATCATTGATATTTCAGCCTTTCCCGCCGCTCCCATTACTCGATTTCTCTGATTACCACGGGCTTCAACTGCGTGACGAGAAAGAACCTCTACAAGCGGTGCACCACGCAGAGTTGCAGTTACCAGCGCATCAACAAACCTTCTAATCATCACCGATTTCACACGACGTCCCATGGCATCCAAGGATTCATGAAGAGGTGCACCAGAACGCACCCCAGCAACAACAATTTGAAACTCTCGAGAGATTGCCCCATCAGCACTATTAGCAATTCGAAGCATCGCACTCATCGGTGTTTCACCTGCCGCGATAGCAAGAGTTAACATCTCAACTACCGCAGGAAACTCCGCTTCAATCAACTCTCGACGCTTCTTAACATCTTGTGTTAGCTGACGATCTATCAGTAAGTAAATTGTTGCTGATGCGGTGGCCGAGCCAATCACAGCAAGAATCAATGATCCAGATAGTGCCAGTAAGAAAGCCAAGGCAATTGCGGCAGCACCTGCGCAGTATCCATACTGTCTGATTCGAAACTCTTCGTAATCCTTGTCGCTGACCTTACCTAACTCTTCTAGCCGTATTCGTAATTGAGTTCTGTCATCACTGGCTCGAGCGGTCTTACGAGAGATTCTTTTGGCCTCTGAGAATGGATCAACTTGATCTCCAACAAGGATCAATATTGCTGCAGGAATAATCAGCAAGGCTGTAATTACAAATGTCATGATCATTGCAAATTACCCCGAACTGAATGAAACGAATCATTTCCTTTTGTGAAAACTCGTGGGGTCTGCGGCAGTCGCCCAAGGCGATTCATCCAGATATATGCGATCGCTGTCATGAACAAGCCAGCCATCAAGATCAACGCACCGGTCGGAGTTGAGTATGCAATCGCGGTGCTTGGTTGAGTTGAGAGAAGAAGTAAGAGAATCCAGGGAGCAGCTGCTGATATATGCGCGGAGTTTTTAATCCAGCCATGCTTCACATCAATCTCGCGACGAAGTGCTAAATCCTGGCGCAGAAAATCACCAAGAGTTCGCAGAATTTGTAATAGTTCACTTCCGCCCAAGGTTTTAGCAATGAGTAGCGCTTCGAAGATTTGATCACTTCCAGGGTGGGCAAAGCTGGCCTTTAACTCTTCGATCGCTTCTGTTAAATCACCGCTGCTAAACAATGTTGCCTTAAACCGAACAAATGAGGGTCTTAACACTTCGGGTCCTCGAGTTGCTAGCCCCGCAAGGGATTCCGACAAAGATAACCCTGATTGAATTCCTGACATTAAGTGATCAATTACTTCAGGCCAGGCGGCAACTAGCGCTGCTTCATTCATCGAATTTTTGGCCTTCACCGTTACAAATGAAATCCCTGCCGCCAAAGTTCCAAAGGCTGCTGCAATTATTAAGGAACGGGTCATAAGTAGAACAACAGCTGTAGCTACAAGTGCTGAAATAGTTATGCGAATCGACAGTTTCACTTATGCCACCATGAACCCAAAGGCGCACCAATATTTGCGAATCTTTCAGGATGGGGCAGGGCTCCAACGCCACGGATGTATTGCGCACCATCCCACTTCCACAGCATTTCGATCTCTGCCCGATCATTTTCATAGCGGCCAGTAACCGCTGCAACCTCATTAATGCGGCGAACTCCAGTTGAATCCAAGGTTGCATGAACTATCAAATCGATCGCAGAGGCAACTGTTGGCGCGATGAATTTGTGTGAAATATTCTCACCGGCAAGCAATGGCAGTGTTTGTAACTTAACAATCGCATCTCGTGGTGAATTTGCGTGAAGAGTTCCCATTCCCGGCAACCCTGAATTCAATGCGATCAATAGATCTAACGCTTCAGCCTCACGTACTTCTCCAACGATAATTCTGGAAGGTCGCATACGAAGGGATTCCTTGATTAATCTGCGAAGTGGAATCGCACCTTCTCCTTGTAAGTTGGCACTTCTCGTTTGCATCTGGACTACATCCGGAAGTTGCGGAGTAAGCTCAAAGACCTCTTCAATGGTGATCACTCTTTCGCTACGAGGCACCGCTCCAGCTAAGGCGTTAAGAACAGTTGTTTTTCCAGCCTGGGTTCCGCCACACACCAATATGTTCAGCCCTGCTTGCACGCTATGGACGAGCGCGGTTCCAATTTCTTGGCTCATTACAGATCGATTGACTAGGTCATTAATGGACAAGCTTTTCAACAAGTGTTTACGGATATTGACCGCCCAATGTGCCGCGGTGATTTCAGGAATTGCAACATGCAGACGGCTTCCATCAGGTAAACGTGCATCCACAAATGGATGGGATAAATCCAGCCTTCTTCCACTCCACATTAAGGAGCGTTCGACAATATTGCGGACCTCTTCCTGAGTCAGCAAGAGGTTTGTTAACTCGCTGCGTCCATTACGTGCGATGAAAACTCTTTCTGGAGAGTTAATCCAAATCTCTTCGATAGTTGCATCATTCATAAATGGGGCGATCGGGCCAAAGGTCACATTTACATCTAGTTCCATGCGGGAAAGGTAGATTGGCAACTGACAAAAACAATTGCCCTGTGGATAGAACCCTTATCGAGTTATTAGCTCAGCTCGATCAAGTCTGCTTAGCAGGTGCAAAGAATCCTCATTCTCTTCGCCAAACACCTGTGAAACCTTAATCTGTAATGAGTGATCAACTGTCAGTGATGTTGAATCCAGAAGCCGTTGAACAAACTTCTCGGCGTTACTGTGGCCATCTCGAAGGATTATGACGACCTCGTTGACGCCTAATCGTCCAACGCACTCTTCCTTACGAGTTAATTGAGTGAGTTCATAGGAAAAGTGCAAGATGTCATGTGCTCGTACCTGATCTGTTTCAGGGTTATCAAAAAGAATTTTTACTAATGCAACGGGTTTATGGGTTCGTGCGGCTAAAGAGAGTTCACGTCGCAACTGCTCGTAGAAATATGAAGGTGAGGCCAAATGAGTTTGTGAGTCATGAATACCATCGTGCGAAAAGAGCATTGTGACCTTCTTTGAGTTAGCCTTATCCCTATGAATCAGGATCCTGCCAAAGCGGCAAAAGCTCGCGCACTAGTGGCATCCCTACTCTTTATTGAGACCGGGGTAATAGGTGTATTGGCGCTGTGGCTAATCGGCTTAACCTTCGCATCCGATTCCTTTGAGTTTCTGCCATTTCTAGGTGTGCTTCTGTTTGCACTCCTTGGAGCAGGTGGCCTTGCAGCATCTGCAATCGGTTATCGCCGAGGCAAGTATTACGGCAGATCTCCAGCGGTTTTGGCTAACTTAATTGCACTAGGTGTTGTCTCATATCAAGTAGAGGCACATTTATGGTGGGTTGCTGGACCACTAGCGGCGTTAGCGGGTGCAACTCTTATCGCGGCATTGCGTGCTATTCCAACTGATATTTAATTACTTCTGATCTTTTACTTTTAGATCAATTCAAAAACTAGAACTACCACTCAACAATCTGATTGTCTTCCCACAAAACTCCAGTGGTATCACCGGCATTAAATTCACGGGTTGCCAACCACAATGCACATGCTGCACCTTCTTCAGCGGTGCGAGGTGCATCAGGACCACCCATATCAGTTTGAGAATGATTAGGGCAGACCGCATCAACTAACAATCCGCGAGCACCTAAACCAGTTTCATGGGCAAGGTTGCGAACCAATGCATTTACTCCAGCTTTACTGATTCGATATGGAGCAAGGCCTCCAGCATTTCCAGGTCCTGACATTCTTCCAAGGCATGCTGAGTAAATAATGACACGACCCTTACGAGCATCGGCCATCGATGGAACCAAACCATTAACAAGAATGAAAACAGAATCAAGGTTGATCGCCATAACTCTGCACCACTCTTCATCTGTGGTGCGTAAAGTCTTTGACATTTTTTCACTCATGACACCGTGAGCAAGAATGAGAACATCAGGAGCAGAATGCTCTGCTGCAATCTGGGCAACGGTTGCGCGGGTAGCTGTTAAATCTTCGAGATCAACGGCATATGTTGAGAAGTGACCAGCAGGGTTATGTCGTTGTAGTGATTGCTGCGCCATCGACAATCGGCTCTGATCCTTTGCCACCATGACGATGTCATATCCGAGAGCTGCTAACCCCTTGGCATTTTCAAAGCCCAGACCTCTGCTGGCCCCTGTCACTATCGCTGTTGGCATGGGTTAAGGGTGGACTAAATGCGATGGATTTGCAGGGCGAAACAGATGTGGCCAATCTCGCCCCATCTGCGCCTAAACGGGTTTATTCATGCGGGCTTTGGCCGATAGGCTAGGCGATGTAACCAATGCAGAAGGAGTTTGCCAGTGTCGGCACAGGATTTTGGTGCAAATGATTGGCTCGTCGATGAGATGTACGAGCATTATCTACAGGATCCTTCTTCCGTAGACCCTGCATGGGTTGAGTACTTCAAAAGTAATAAGCCAGGTTCTCCCGCTCCGCAATCTTCTGCCTCTAGGGGTGTTCCACCAATTCCTAAGGCGCAACAAAAAGCAACAACACCAGCACCGGCTCCAGTTGCACCAGTTGCCGCTCCTGTTACACCTGCACCTGTTGCAGCTTCAGTTGCTCAAGCGGCACCTGCAGCTCCAGTCTCACAACCAATTGTTCGTGAAACAACTGCAACACAACCAACTCCTGCAGATCCAGTTGTAAAACCTGCTCCAGTTTTGATTACACCAGGTGCATCTTCACTCGAACCAATCCGCGGAGTTAGCGCTCGCGTAGTTCAATCTATGGAAGCATCACTGTCAGTTCCAACTGCAACATCGGTTCGCGCAATTCCTGCGAAATTGATGATTGATAATCGAATTGTTATTAACAACCACCTTGCACGTGGTCGCGGTGGAAAGGTTTCCTTCACCCACATCATCGCTTACGCAATGATCAAGGCGGTACGTGCGATGCCAGAGATGAATGCATTCTTTGGTGAACTCGATGGCAAGCCAGCAATTGGAAAGCCAGAGCACATCAACCTTGGTGTTGCGATCGACTTGGCAAAACCTGATGGTTCTCGTCAACTTCTTGTTCCATCTGTTAAGGGCTGCGAAGATTTAGATTTCGGTCAGTTCTGGGCAGCGTATGAAGCTGTAATTAAGAAGGCTCGCTCTGGCGCATTAACAGTTGAAGATTTTGCCGGCACAACAATGTCGATCACCAACCCAGGAACACTTGGAACTGTTCACTCAGTTCCACGTCTTGTTCAGGGACAGGGTTTGATTCTTGGTGTTGGTGCGATGGATTACCCAGCTGAGTTCCAGGGTGCAAGTGAAGAAACCCTCGTAAACATGGCTGTTAGCAAGGTAATTACCCTTACAAGCACTTACGACCACCGCATTATTCAAGGCGCGCAATCAGGAGATTTCCTACGTCGCATGCACGAGTACTTGTTAGGTGCAGAAGGTTTCTACGATGAGATTTTCTCAGCGCTTCGCATTCCATACGAGCCAATCCGTTGGGCGAGCGACTTTGCATTTACACGCGATGAAGAGATCAATAAGACCGCACGTGTTCAGCAGCTAATTCAGGCGTACCGCACATTTGGTCACTTGATGGCAGATGTTGATCCACTGGAATACATCCAGCGCTCACATCCAGATCTTGATGTTGTGACACATGGTCTAACTCTGTGGGATCTCGATCGCGAGTTTGCAACTGGTGGTTTTGGTGGCAAGAAGTTTATGAAACTTCGCAAGATCCTCGGAATTCTTCGTGATTCATACTGTCGCTCTGTCGGCGTTGAGTACATGTACATCCAGGATCCAGTTGAGCGTAAGTGGATCCAAGACAAGGTTGAGGTTGGTTACGCCAAACTTCCTCGCGAAGAACAGTTGCGTGTTTTGCGTAAGCTCAACAGCGCCGAATCATTTGAATCATTCCTGCACACAAAGTTTGTGGGACAGAAGCGCTTCTCTCTAGAAGGTGGCGAGTCTGTAATTCCACTTCTTGATGCTGTTGTATCTGCCGCTGCAGAAACCGGACTAGATGAGGTTTGTATCGGCATGCCTCACCGCGGACGTTTGAATGTTCTTGCAAATGTTGCTGGAAAATCCGCAGGTCAAATCTTCCAAGAGTTCCAAGGACATTACGCAGAGAACCAGGTTCAAGGTTCAGGCGATGTGAAGTACCACTTGGGAACATCAGGCGTATTTACCTCTGAGACTGGCGCGCAGACAAAGATTTACTTGGCTGCAAATCCATCTCACCTTGAGGCTGTTAACCCCGTTCTTGAAGGAATTGTTCGTGCAAAGCAGGATCGCCTGAATGTGAAAAACGCCTACTCTGTCATGCCTATTTTGCTTCACGGAGATGCATCCTTTGCTGGTCAAGGTGTGAACGCTGAAGTTCTACAGCTTTCACAATTGGCTGGATACCGCACTGGCGGAACTGTTCATATTGTTATTAACAACCAAGTCGGCTTCACAACCTCACCACATGCATCACGTACATCGCAGTACTCAACTGATTACGCGAAAATCATTCAGGCACCTGTATTCCATGTAAATGGTGATGATCCAGAAGCGTGTGTTCGTGTTGCTCGATTGGCTTTTGAATACCGTCAAGAGTTCAACAAGGATGTTGTCATCGACATGATTTGTTACCGTCGTCGCGGTCACAACGAAGGTGATGAGCCAAGCTTCACACAGCCGTTGATGTACAAGTTGATTGATGCAAAGCGTTCAACACGTACTTTGTATACAGAGGCACTTGTTGGTCGTGGAGATATCACTCCTGAAGAGGCTGAAGAAATTGCACGCGATTACCAGGAACAACTTGAGTCAATCTTTGCTGCAGTGAACAACATTGAGCCAGAGCATGATGCAAACTTCAAGGCACCAGTTGCACCTGAAGCAGAAGAGATCAACACAGCGATCTCTGAAAATATTGCACGAGAAATCGCCGCAACTCAGCTTGCTGTTCCAGAAGGATTTACCGTTCATCCTAAGTTGACTCCACAGCTAGCAAAGCGTGTTGAGTCACTTAACGATGCAACAATCGATTGGTCAACAGGAGAGATGTTGGCATTTGGATCATTGCTACAAGAAGGTCACCCAATCCGTCTTGCAGGTCAAGATGCACGCCGCGGAACCTTCTCAAACCGTCACGCGGTTATCGTTGATAAGGAAAATGGAAACGAGTGGACTCCACTTCGTGCACTTATCAAGGATGAGAACCAGTTCTTCGTTATCGACTCATTGCTCAGCGAATATGCAGCGATGGGCTTTGAATACGGCTACAGCCTTGAGCGTGAAGAAGCGCTAGTGCTGTGGGAAGGTCAGTTCGGAGACTTCGCAAACGGCGCACAAACAGTTGTCGATGAGTTCATCTCTTCTGCATTACAGAAGTGGGGCGAGCGTTCTTCAGTAGTTCTTCTACTTCCACATGGATATGAAGGACAAGGACCGGATCACTCATCAGCACGTATTGAGCGTTACCTGCAGCTATGTGCCGAGCAGAACATGACAGTTGCACAACCTGCCAGCCCTGCAAATTACTTCCACTTGCTACGTTGGCACGCAAAGAACCCTGCGCGACGTCCACTGATTGTCTTTACACCTAAGTCAATGCTTCGCCTTAAGGCTGCAGCATCTGCACTGTCAGATTTCACTTCTGGTCACTTCCGTCCAGTTATCGGTGATGATTCAGTTCAGAACGCATCACGTGTGATCTTCTGTTCAGGAAAGATTTATCACGACCTCGTTGCAGAGCGCACCAAGCTTGGTGAAACAGGAACTGCAATTGTTCGCGTTGAACTTTTGTATCCACTGCCAATTGATGAAATGGTTGCAGAAGCAAACAAGCATCCGAATGCAAACTTGCTGTGGGTACAGGATGAACCTGCAAACCAAGGTCCTTGGTCACACATCGCATTGCGAACCTCTGATGCACATGGCGGACATGGATTTGGTAATCGCATCTTGCGTCGCATTTCTCGTCGTGCAACAGCTTCTCCTGCAACTGGAAGTCATCACCTGCATGAGGATGAGCAAAAAGCATTATTGCTCGAGGCCTTTACACGCTAAAGACTTACTAAAGATGCCCTCGTGAATACGGGGGCGTTTTTATTTCCCTTTTCGGTTTTTCCGATAACGAAAGAGCACAACACCAACGACCTCATTGCCTGGAATCCATCCCCAGGTGCGTGAATCAGTGCTTTCATCATTGTCGCCTTGAACCCAATAAATACCGCCATGAGATTTCTGCAAACGCTTTATTAAGAAGATCCCTGGTCGCTCTTCTCGTTCTACAACAACAACCTTGCCCAGAATGCGATCTCCAACCAATGGAGCAAGCCCATCTTCAAGCCAAGAAACCAGCAGCCAATCTCCATCCTTAAAGGTGGGGGCCATTGATGATCCTGAGACCCTGACTGTGCCAAATTTGCTCACGGGCGGTAGTCTCGCACTACTAAGTCAGTAAAACTACAAGGCCCAGTACTCGCCTTGAGTCGAGAAGGAGAGAAAATGTTTGCACCAAAGACAACTGTCTACGCACACTGCGATCTTCCATGTGGTGTTTACGATCCAGCACAGGCAAAGATCGAAGCGCTTTCTGTAAAGGCATGCATGGAGAAGTACGCGGCTAACACAGATCCAGATTTCCGTTCACGTTCAGTGGCGATCAAGGAAGAGCGTTCACACCAGGTTAAGGAGCACCTATGGGTGCTTTGGACCGACTACTTCAAGGCTCCTCACTTCGAGGCGTACCCACAGCTGCACTCATTGTTCAATGAGGCAACAAAGCTTGCAGGTGCTGCAGGAACAAAGGGAACTCAGGATGTTGCAGTTGCAGATTCATTGATCAAGAAGATCGATGAGATTGCAGAGATCTTCTGGGCAACAAAGAAGGCGTAATAACAACAATTCTGATTAATGCCAAGCTAATTGCAAGCAATTAGTTTGTCTAAAAAATTAAGACTTATCGTTTTGAATTAAGTGAAGAGCAGCGGTGCGGGCGAGGAAAGATACTCGCTCCACCGCTGATCTTTTTACCAAAGCCGCTGCAATCTGGCGCTCATTTTCATAGACCTCACATTCAAAGGTCAACTCTTTTCCTGAAATCTCAATCACACGAGATGTTGCGCGCAAAGATGCACCAATACCTGCGGGGGATAGTGAAATAAACTCAACGCTAATTGGAATAGTTGTCTCACCTGGCTCTAGGTATAGATCTAAAGAAAGTATCGCTGCATGCTCCATTAAGTTAATGAGCAACGATGGAGCGATGATTGGAAGATCGCCAATACCAATTGCAACTGAGGTGTCTCCTGGGCGAACTACCATCTCGGTAAGTCCAACAGCTCCTAATACCTCATCCTCAGGCAACATGATTAACCACGACCATTGCTTCCACCATTTAATGGATCATCAGTATCTGAAGCATCATTAAGGAATCGAATCTCTTCAGTGTGCTCAATAGTTACCTCACGGTGCTCTATCTGGCCAAACTCATCAATTTCAATAGAAATCTCAGTCATGCTGTACTGCGTAACTACTTCGGTAAATGTGCCAGCCATTTGTGCATGGATCTGTCGATAGATTGAATCATGCAGATCTTGCGGAGCTTTCTCATTGCAACTACGGCGCAATGTTTCCTGCATCAACTGACGAACCGCTTGTTCATGTGCAAGCTCTGCTTCGCATGCAGGACATGTTGAAATGTGGACCTCTACCAAAGCGATCTCTGGCTGCTCCATCTGTCCATCGATTAAAAAGACAAAGGAGTTAAGAACTTCATTACACGCCAAGGCGCTCTTATCATTGAAGAACTGATTGAAACTCATGGTTTAGCCCCCGAACTCTTCTCGGTGGAGTAACCCAGTTCCTTTGCATACTCTGTTAACCGCTCGCGCAGCTGTTTTCTTCCCCGGTGCAAACGTGACATCACAGTTCCCGCAGGGACGCCAACGATGTCAGCGATCTCCTTGTAGGAAAACCCTTCAACATCGGCCAAGTACACAGCGATTCGAAACTCTTCAGGTATTTCCTGCAACGCGCGCTTGATATCGCTATCCGGCAGGTTCTCTAGCGCTTCAACTTCAGCGGATTTTCCTTGATCACTTGTGTGTGAAGCGGCATCGGCCAGCTGCCAATCCTCAATCTCGCCAGCGCTTAACTGTGGTCGGCGTTGATCCTTGCGATAGGTATTGATAAATGTTGTTGTTAAGACGCGATACAACCATGCACGCAGATTTGTTCCTGGTTCAAATTGATGAAAGGAAGCAAAGGCTTTCAAATATGTATCTTGAACTAAATCCTTGGCATCATGTGGATTCTTTGTGTATCGCAACGCAGCTGCGTACAACTGATCGGTGAAGGCAAGGGCATCTCGCTCGAAGCGGACAGCACGATCCGCCGAGCTCTCTTTAACTAGATCCGTTGACATCGCCTAAAACACTATCGCTAAAAGAGGGTTTCTGGCTCTCCCAAAGGCAGTTCGACGATTAAACCTTTTCCATTATTTGCCACG
>JACCDX010447162.1_pt1 | contig 10515 bp, 11 predicted proteins | sample 7449681 | NCBI WGS metagenome assembly JACCDX01 (sample SAMN15323450, study PRJNA562643) | freshwater metagenome | isolation source: river surface water | place: USA:Blue River Watershed | collected 2017-08-18
CTTGCAAAAAAAATATCAAGAACTCATTAAAAAGGGCAAACCTGCGAAACTTGCCCTTAGTGCCATCATGCGCAAATTGCTTGTTGCCATTAATGCTTTGATACATAAACATATCCAGTCTAAACTCCCTACTCAAAGCTTGAATAATTTTTAATTAAGCAAGGCGCCCCTCATCAGGCTGGCCGAAGATTAATTAAAAATTATTCGTTGACAACAGATACTTTTAACCAAATAGGTTTGTAATGGTATCATTTTTAAACTTATTTAGTGTTTCCAGTATATTAAACAAACAAAAAAATAAAAAAAAATGGTAATGTCGCAAGTTTAATAGTTAAGATTCCTTAGTAATGGTAATATGCCCATAACAAAGGAGTTCGCAATGAAAAAAACCCTCGCAACCGGTGCCATTTTGGCCCTTTTATCTGCACAATCACTCATGGCCGACAAAATCAAAGTCGGGCTTATGTTGCCATATTCGGGCACCTTTACTGCATTGGGGGTTAATATTGAAAATGGGTTTCGCCTGTTTGTTAATGAACAGGGGGGCAAATTGGCCGGGCGCGAAATTGAATTTATAAAATTAGACGATGAATCAGACCCGGCCAAGGCGGCCGATAATGCCACCCGCCTGTCGCAAAAGGACAAGGTTGATGTGATGGTGGGCACCGTTCATTCGGGGGTGGCATTGGCCATGGCCAAGGTGGCCAAGGATAATAATAATTTGTTAATTATACCCAATGCCGGGGCCGATGCGCTAACCGGTGCATTATGCGACAAAAATATATTCCGTGCGTCATTTTCCAATTGGCAACCGGGCTATGCCACTGGCTTAATGGCCGCCCAAAAGGGGGCCAAGAAAATGATGACCCTAACATGGAAATATGCCGCCGGCGATGAAACCGTGGCCGGTTTCAAGGAGGCCTTCACCAGCAAGGGGGGCCAAGTGGTCAAGGAATTATCCCTGCCCTTCCCACAGGTGGATTTTGCCCCATTAATAACCGAAATTGCCAATACCAAGCCTGATGCCTTGTTTGTATTTTTCTCGGGCGGGGCGGCCACCAAATTCTTAAAGGATTATATTGATGCCGGTTTAAAGGATAAAATACCCCTTTATGCATCGGGCTTTTTGACCGAGGGCGCATTGGTGGAGGGGGTTAACACCGATGGCATTTATACCACCCTGCATTATGCCGATAATGTGGATACACCAAAGGACAAGGCATTTGAAGCAAGTTACAAAAAGGCCTATAATAATGCCATACCGGACGTATTTTCGGTGCAGGGTTATGATGCCGCCCAATTGTTAAATGCCGGTCTGGTGGCGGTAAAGGGCGATATTAGCAATCGCGCCGGTGTCGTCAAGGGTATGGAGGATGCCAAAATAGCTTCACCACGTGGCGAATTTACCATGTCAAAGGCCCATAACCCAATACAGGATTTTTATATTCGTAAAGCCAAGGGCACCAAAAATATCAGCGAGGGAACGATAGTCAAGGCATTAGCAGACCCGGCGCGCGGGTGCACCATGCAATAATATGATTGAATATTTTTTCATTCAATTATTTAATGCGGTGCAATATGGATTGTTGTTATTCATGGTTGCATCGGGCCTGACATTAATATTTGGCATTATGGGGGTTATTAACCTTGCCCATGGCAGTTTTTATATGGTTGGGGCGTATTTGGCGTTGTTTTTATACCAATTAACCGGTGGTTTTTTATGGAATTTGTTGTTGGGTTCGGTAATGGGGTTGGCCGTGGGTTGGGTGCTGGAATGGCTGTTTTTTAGTTATCTTTACAAACGCGACCACTTACAACAGGTATTAATGTCCTTTGGGTTGATATTAATTATTGACGAATTGCGCAAAATAACCATGGGTAACCAATTTCATTCCATACCCACCCCGCCCATTTTGGATTATAAAATTGCGCTGGGGGCCGATTTAACTTACCCAATTTACAACATATTTATTGCCGTGGTGGGTTTAATAATGGCAATAGTAATGGCTTTGGCGATAAAATATACCAAAATTGGCTATACCATAAGGGCCGTGGCCGAAAACCAACCCAATGCCATTTTAATGGGGGTTAATGGCAAAATTTTATACCGTATTATTTTTGCGGTGGGTATATTTTTGGCCGTTTTGGCCGGTATGGTGGCCGCCCCCCAAAGCACCATTTACCCCGGCATGGGCCAGCAAATGTTAATTATGTCCTTTGTGGTGGTGGTTATTGGCGGTATTGGTAATATACGGGGCACATTTTATGCGGCCATTTTTATTGGCTTTGTTTCGGTTTTTGGCAAATTATTATTACAGGGCTATGCCGGTTCGTTAATCTATTTTATTATGGCCATTGCTTTATTAAGAAAACGGGTGGCATAATGGGCAAATATGACCAAAAATGGTGGGTATGGTTGGGTATTTTGGCCATATTAATCGTCTTTCCGTTTATGGGCGATATGGTGGCCAGCAAATATAATTTTCAATTATTAATCAAAATCTTAATTTCCACCATGGCGGTGTTCAGCCTGCAATTATTGGTGGGTTATGGGGGCATGGTTACCATGGGCCATGCGGCATTTTTTGGGGTGGGTGCCTATATGGCCGCACTGGTTTCACCGCAATATACGGCCGGTAATGGTTGGCAAATGGTGGGGTTGGCCATGGTGGTTTGTGGTTTGTTGGGTTTGGTTATTGGTGCATTGGTGGTGCGGGTGCGGGGTATCTATTTTATTATGACCACATTGGCCTTTGGGCAGGCGATATTTTATATTTTCCACGACAACCCATTTGCCGGTGGTTCGGACGGCATATATATATATGTTAAACCCACATTTTGGGGTATACCCGCCAATACCGGCCAAGTTAGCGGTTTTTATTGGGTGGTTTTAATGTTTTTTGTGGCATCGGCCGGTTTTTGGTTAATGGTGCAAAGGTCAAATTTTGCTGGCCAATTGCGGGCGATAAACGATAGTGAAACGCGCATGGTGGCATCAGGTTATAACCCGTATTTATATCGCTTATCAGCATTTGGGCTTTCCACCATGATGGCCGGTATGGCCGGGGCATTATATGCCATGCAATATGGCTATACCAACCCCGAGGTTCTGGGTTGGCATCAGTCAGCCAATATGTTATTAATGGCCATATTGGGTGGGGTTGGCGGATTTTTAAGTTCATTATTGGGGGTGGTGGTTTTTGTTTATTTGGGCGAGGTTTTGATTGGGTTAAGTGACCATTGGCAATTATATTTTGGCGTTTTTATAGTATTGGCGGTGGCATTAATGCCAGCCGGAATAATTGGGGTTATTGACCAAATAAAGGCCGGTTTGGGGGGCAAAAAACCATGAAATTGCAATGCCATAATATAACCAAAAAATTTGGCTTTACCACCGCGGTTGACCAATTTGGTTTAACATTGCAAACCGGTGATATTCATGGTTTAATTGGCACTAATGGGGCCGGTAAATCAACCATTATAAACATGATAAGCGGTTTATTGGCGGTTGATGGCGGGCACATAACCCTTGATGACCATAATATTACCCATTACCCGGCCCATAAACGCGCCCAGATGGGTTTGGGGCGCACATTTCAAAAAAACACTATTTTGCCCAATTTTTCGGTTTATGACAATATTTTGGTGGTGGCGCAAACCCACCAAAAACGCGCATGGCAATTATGGCGTTCGTTCCATAATAACCCACCGGCCCGGCAAATGGCCGATGAAATTTTACAAAAAATTGGCCTGCAAGAATATAAAAACACCATGGCCCACCAATTGCCCCACGGGGTGAAACGATTATTGGAAATTGGCCTGTGCCTAGCCACCGATCCCAAAATTTTGCTGTGCGATGAACCATTGGCCGGCATGGGCGGGGGCGAAACCCAAAAAATACTTCAAACATTGCAACAATTGCAAAAAAACCACGCCATTTTATTGGTGGAACATGATTTGAATGCTGTTTTTCAATTGGCAACCCAAATAACGGTGATGGTTAATGGGCGGGTTTTGGGGTGCGATACGCCCGATAATATACGGCAAAACCCCGCGGTAAAACAAGCTTATATGGGGGAATTTCATTAATGACATTGCTGAAATTAACCAATATTCACGGATATTATGGCACCAGCCATATCATCAATGGTATTAATTTAACCATCGCCCCCGGCCAAACCATATCCATTTTGGGCAAAAATGGCATGGGCAAGACATCGTTCATTAAAACCATATTAAACCACGGCATTACCAAAACCGGCCAAGTTATTTTTAATGGGGCCGATATATCCAACGCCCCGACCCACCAAATTATTCGGGCCGGCATTGCCATAGTGCCCGAGGGGCGCGGTATTTTTGGCAATTTAACCGTGCGCGAAAATTTATTATTAAGCGCAACCCCGGCCAAAAATGGCTTGCAGGCATGGGGCTTTGACGATATAATTGGGCTTTTCCCGCGGTTGGGCGAACGCATCAACCATGGTGGGTTGCAATTATCGGGCGGGGAACAACAAATGTTGGCGATTGGCCGGGCATTAATGCAAAACCCGCAATTATTAATATTGGACGAAGCCACCGAGGGGCTGGCCCCCCTGATTATCAATGAAATATGGGATATAATTAACCAATTACAGGCCCGCGGTTTAAGTATTATTGTTATTGACCAACGCATAGAAAAAATTCTGTATTCGGCCAGTCATATTATTATATTAGAAAAGGGGCGCATTGCCCACCAAGCCCACCCACAAAGTTTAATAGATAATCCACAGCCATTACATGATTATTTAGGTGTCTAACTATTCCTCGTCAAATTGCAAATTAAAATCAAAGGCTTGGTTTAATTGGTTTTGGCTGTCATTATCAGGGTTATCTAATAAATCCATGGTAATTTGGTCGTTATTATGCCCGCGTTCCAGCAGGCCCATTTGTTGCAATTCGGTAATGCCGGGCAAATCGGCCAAATCGGTTAAGCCAAAATGCACCAAAAATGCCTCGGTCGTGCCGAATGTCAGGGGCCGGCCGGGTATTTTTTTGCGCCCCTTGGGCTTAACCCAACCGGTTTCTAACAAAATATCTATCGTCCCCTTTGACAGGGCCACCCCGCGCACCGATTCAATTTCGGCCCGTGTTACCGGTTGGTGGTATGCAATAATTGCCAAAGTTTCAAGGGCGGCCCGCGATAATTTTTTTTGTTCCTGTTTGAATTTGAATAACATTGGGGCAACATCGGGGGCGGTGGTCATCAAATAACCATCAAGGTGGCGCACAATATGCACCCCGCGGTTTTTATAAAATTCCTGCAATTGTTCAATAATCGGTAAAACCGGCACTTGGGCCGGGATTATCGCCTGTAATTCCTGTATGGTCAAGGGGTTGGGGCTGGCGAACAGGGCCGCCTCTATATATCGCAAATAGGAATTTTCATCACTCATGGCGCATTACCTCTCCGCGGTGGGCGCGAAATTCCAATGGCGATTTATAATGGTTTTGGCGCAATTCGGTGCGTTCATCGCGGGTTAATTCCAACAATGCACATAACGAAGCGGCCAAAGCCGAACGTGCCTCGAGGGTTGTGGGGTATTTTTTGTCAAATGAATCGTCCAATTTTAACCAATCAACCACGCGGGGCAATAATGCCTCTAATCGTTTTAATGCCACCTCGGTTGATTCCAAACGGGTGGGGACAATGCTTAAAAATTTGTTATTGCGCTTGCCCCGTATATAGGCGTAGGCCAAAATAAGTTCGTTAATATCGGCATAAAACAGCGATTTTTTTACCAATGCCAGCGGTTGGGCCATACCGCGCGTATAAAATTCGCGCCCCAATTGCGGGTGGTTGTGCAATAATTGCCCCAATTGCTGTATTTGGTGCAATTGCACCAAGGCCAAACGCGTGTGGTTTATGGTTTCCTCGGCCTCAATATCGGGTTCGGGCAATAAAATTTGCGATTTCAAATAGGTTAAATAACTGGCCATGACCAAATATTCGCTTGCCAAATCAAGCCGGCTGGCAATGGTGCGTTCAATAAATTGCAAATATTGGTCGCATAAATCGGCCATGGAAATTTGCAATAAATCAACTTTTTGTTCGCGGGCGCATTGCAATAATACATCTAATGGCCCTTCAAATTCGCCCAAATGCAACGATAAAAATTCCCCATCCTGCATGGTAAAATTAAGGTTGCCAAATGGGTTGCAGGGCCTGCACCACCCGTTGGTAATAATGGTCAATATCTATTGGTTTATCGGGCATACGTTGGTCGGGGTTAAAGGCAAATCGGTCAGTTTCAACCAAAGGGTCAACCGCATTGGCAATGGCGTTCATTTCGCCCTCGTCGCCATTGCAATGGAGCACCAAGTCGCAACCGGCATTCAGGCATTGGCGCGCCCGATAACCATAATCGCCCTGTAATGCCTGCATTGATAAATCGTCAGACATTATCAAACCGGTAAAACCAATATGTTGGCGAATAATATCATTGATAATTTTGGGCGACATGGTGGCGCAATTTTTATTATCAAGGGCGGTATATTTTATATGGGCAGTCATGGCCAATGGAAAGGCCCGCAAAAATTGAAATGGCATAAAATCATTTTCCAATATGTCCCAATTTTCATGCACCACCGGCAGTTCCAAATGCGAATCGGCCATGGCCCGCCCATGCCCGGGTATGTGTTTTATAACCGGCAAAATACCATTATTTTCTAACGATTGCGCATATTCGTTGGCCAAATTGGCAATAATATTTTTATCGGTGCTTAATGCCCTATCACCAATTATATCGTGTGCCCCCATAATACGCAAATCCACCAATGGGGCGCAATTAATGGTAATACCCAATCGCCAAAATTCACCGGCCTGCCATTTGGCATAATCGCTTATTGCCTGTAAAGCCAATGTTTCATTTTTTTGGTATAATTGGCCAAATACCGCCATATTGGGGGCCGGCAACCAATGGGGGGGTTTTAAACGGCGCACCCGTCCGCCCTCTTGGTCTATCAAAAATTCCATTTTATGGCCCATTAAAACCGATTTGCATTCGTTGATTAATTGGTGTAATTGTACCGGGTCTATAATATTGCGGGCAAATAAAATAATACCCCATGGTTGATGGGTGGCAATAAATTTGCGTTCCCAATATTGCAATTGGGTTGATTTAAGGCCGATAATAATTGGTTTCATAGATTAAAATTAGCAATATTCGTGCATTTGTCAATTGACATTTTTTGTTTTATCATGGTAATAGCCGAATATGAGATTTTTAGACGAAGCAAAAATATTTATCAAATCAGGCGATGGCGGTGACGGGTGCGTGGCATTCCGGCGCGAAAAATTTATTGAATTTGGTGGCCCTTCGGGGGGCGATGGTGGCCGCGGTGGTAATATTATATTCCGCGCGGTTGGCAATTTGAACACCTTGATTGATTTTCGTTATGCCCAACATTTTAAGGCACCACGCGGGTCTAATGGTATGGGCAAGGACCGCCACGGCCCCAAGGGCGAGGATTTGATTATAAACCTGCCCATAGGCACCCAAATTTTAAGCGAGGATAAAAGCGAAATTTTGGCCGATTTTGACCATGAGGGCATGGAATTGCAATTTTTAACTGGCGGGTTTGGTGGGCGTGGCAATTTGCGCTTTAAAACTTCCACCAACCGCGCCCCGCGCCAATTTACCAAGGGCAAAGCGGGCGAGGAACAATGGGTCTGGTTGCAATTGAAATTAATTGCCCAAATTGGCTTTGTTGGTATGCCCAATGCCGGTAAGTCAACCTTAATTAACGCCATTTCGGCCACCAAAGCCAAAACCGCTGATTACCCGTTTACCACCTTAATTCCCCAATTGGGGGTGGTAAAATTGGGCGATAATGTATTTACCGTGGCCGATTTGCCGGGGTTAATCAAAAATGCCCATTTGGGGGTGGGTTTGGGCCTGAAATTTTTGGGCCATGCCGAACGATGCCACGCCATTGCCCAATTTATTGCCGCCAATGATGAATCATACAGCAAAACATTTCATGTAATAAATAACGAACTGGCCGAATATAGCGATGAATTGGCTGATAAACCGCGCTTTATAATTATTAGCAAGGCCGATACAATTGATAAACCCACCCTGCAAAGGCGGATAAAATTTTTGCAACAAACCATTGCCCGCACCGGCCAAAATTACCAAATTATGCCCATTTCGGCCCATTTAAACCAAGGCATTACCGAATTATGCCAAACTATGATGGGTTATATAACCCCGGCAGTGGACGATAATACCATAAAAAATTGGGCACCATCGGTGCATTAAAATATATAAGTTTGTTTCAAAAAGGAAGTATTAATATACTCAAATTACCCAGTATTTTTAAGAATTGACATTTTAATTATTATATGTTAATAACATATTTATTATGAGAAAAACCAATTATTATTTAATAATAATGTCACTTTTACTTGCCCTGTTGACCAACATGGTTGTTGGTGGGGGGCAGGCGTGGGCACAAAATACCACCAATAACAAACAAACCCCGGCCGAGACCAGCAAAAACAAGGAAAAACCTGCCAAGAAGGACGAAAAACCCAGCAAAAAAGAGGAAAAACCGGTAAAAAAAGAGGTTAAAGAGGATTATAAGGAACGAAATATTGGCAATTTTGGGGTTTGGACCGCCAAAATTTATTTTGAAAATAAACAAAAGGTCTGCCATATTTGGAGCCGGGCACAGGGCAAGGATACCGATAAAGTTATTGCCTTCATTACCCACCGCCCCGGTTTGAAACGATATAACGAGGTCAGCTTTACCCTGCCCGGCCCATTAAACAAGGAATTGGGCATTGCGGTTATTATTGATAAAAAGGATAAATACGATTTCTTTGGTTACCAAAATTCGGCATTTTACAAGGAAAATGATTATACAAAAATAATAGACAGCATGAAGCGCGGAAAAAATTTGGCATTGGATGCACAGGGTATAAAGGCCGAAAAATATAAATTTGGTTTTGAAATGAACGGCATTGTGCCGGCATTAAAGGCAATTGACAAGGAATGCCCAATTAAATGAGTGGCGATTTTTTTGTGCATGAATCAAGTTATATAGACGAGGGTGTAACCATTGGGCGGGGCACCAAAATTTGGCATTTTTGCCATATTTTACCCAACGCCACCATTGGTGATGGGTGCAATATTGGCCAAAATGTTATGATAGATAAGGGTGTAAAAATTGGCAATTTTTGCAAAATACAAAATAATGTCAGCATTTACCAAGGGGTGGAGCTTGACGATGGGGTATTTTTGGGGCCATCATGCGTATTTACCAACGTTATAAACCCGCGCGCGCAAATTGAAAAAAAGCACGAATTTAAACCCACCAAAATTGGGCGCGGGGCCACCATTGGGGCCAATGCCACCATTATATGCGGGGTAAAAATTGGCCAATATGCCATGGTGGGTGCCGGGGCCTTGGTGCGCACCGATATACCCGATTATGGCTTGGTGGTCGGCAACCCGGCCCGTTTAATTGGTTATGTTGATGAACAGGGCAACACGATAAGGAAGCCATGATTTTTTGCCATTTTTTCAATTAAAAGGGCAAAGCCATGCACAAGCGGTTATAGGGGCGGGGTGGTTTACCCATGAATCTTGTAAGCACCATATACCATTGCAAGTAGCCGGGCTTCCCCTCACTTTTTACTTTTTAGGGGGAGGGGAAAGATAGCAACTTGCAATTCAATTTTGTGCTTGCATGTTGCTTGTGTGAACCACCCCGTCAAATTCTGCGCTACGCTTGAATTTGCCACCCCTCGTAGAGGGGAAAGCCCAGCATTTTTAAATTGAAATTTAGTGCTTACATGATACAATTTATAATGTTTTTTGCAAGCACAATACAGAATTGCAAGTAGCCGGGCTTCCCCTCACTTTTTAATTTTTAGGGGGAGGGGAAAGATAGCAACTTGCAATTCAATTTTGTGCTTACAGGTTGCTTGTGTGAACCACCCCGCCCCCTATCGTGGGCACCCCTCGCAGAGGGGAAAGACCCCCGCAAAGGGCAGGTAAGCTTGGGGTTTGCAACCGGAAAATTCCCCCGCAAAGGGCAGGCAAGCATGGGGTTTGCAACCGGAAAATTCCCCCGCAAAAGGCAGGCAAGCATGGGGTTTGCAACCGGATAATTCCCCCGCAAAAGGCAGGTTGTATTGTGCGTTTTAAGCCATTATTTCCCGCTTGCTAACCGCAAAAGTGCGCTACATTGTGCTGGTCTTTCCCCTCTGCGAGGGGTGGCAAATTCAAGCGTAGCGCAGAATTTGACGGGGTGGTTTACAAACGCAACCTGTAAGCACAAAATAGCATTGCAAGTTACTGTGCTTCCCCTCCATTGGAGGGGTGCCCACGAAGTGGCCGGGGTGGTTTACCACCGGCCTGTTAATAAAATGAATATGCGTTGTTAAAGATAATATTTCAGATTTAATCATTTTTATAATCTTTCATAAAGCATAACCATTTTATAAGCAACCCAGTGGTAAACCACCCC
>JACCDX010883494.1_pt1 | contig 10512 bp, 8 predicted proteins | sample 7449681 | NCBI WGS metagenome assembly JACCDX01 (sample SAMN15323450, study PRJNA562643) | freshwater metagenome | isolation source: river surface water | place: USA:Blue River Watershed | collected 2017-08-18
ACTGGATCTCAAGGAGCAACTGGATCTCAAGGAGCAACTGGATCTCAAGGAGATAGAGGTCCTTCAGGTTTTATTTCTATATCTGGAACTACAGGAGGTGATTATGTATATTGGAACGGTATTGATTGGACCGTTGGAACTAGTAATATCAGATTAGGTTCAGGTGCAGGTCAAGCCAATCAATTACAAAATACTATAGCAATTGGAAATAATGCTGGTAATATTTCACAGGGTATTCAATCTGTCGCAATTGGAAATAGTGCTGGCCAGACGAACCAAAAAACAGGTGCAATTGCTATAGGAAGTGCAGGTAATATAGATCAAGGGAGTAATTCTATTGCGATTGGAGGCGGTGCTGGTTATAATTATCAAAAAGATAGTTCTGTGGCAATTGGAAATAATACAGGTGCTACTAGTCAAGGGGTTAGATCTACAGCAATTGGTAATTTTGCAGGTCAAATTAACCAAGGTGATGAATGTATTGCAATTGGTAATTTTGCAGGTTATAATATCCAAGGATCTAATTCTATTGCAATTGGAAATAATGCAGGTAATACTAATCAGTCCAAAAATTCAATAATAATATATGCCGGTCCAACAGGTTTAAATGGAAACACTGAAAATTCTTTATTTATTGAACCAATAAGACAAGATAATACTTATTCTTATGGGTTTTTATCATATAATCAATCTTCTAAAGAAATTACTTATAATTCTAATATGTCCATAGGAACAACAAGTAATATAATTTTAGGTCCTGGTTCTGGAGAGACAAATCAAGGTCAAAATTCTATAGCAATTGGAACATATGCTGGACAGATTAACCAAGGAAACTCATCTATTGCAATTGGATATAATTCCGGAAATACAGGTCAAAGAGCTGATTCTATTTCAGTTGGTAGTTTTGCGGGTTATGATAACCAAGGTGTAAATGCTACCAGTGTTGGTACTAATTGTGGTAAAATTAACCAAGGACAAAATGCAACTGCTTTTGGTAATAATTCGGGTAATAGTAATCAAATGGAATACGCTCTTGCTGTTGGATCTTTTTCAGGTCAGACTAACCAAGGTGTAAATGCAATTGCAATTGGTAGAAGTGCCGGACAATCAAATCAAGGTTCTAATTCTATATCAATTGGTCGAGATGCTGGAAGTAGAACTCAAGGTTCTAATTCTATATCAGTTGGTGATTTTTCTGGACAATCAAATCAAGGTTCTAATTCCATAGCAATTGGTAGAAATGCTGGACAATCAAATCAAGGTTCTAATTCCATAGCAATTGGAACATATGCTGGTTATATTAGCCAATATGATAATTCTATCATAATTTATGCTGGTCCTACTGGACTATCAGGTGCAACAGGGAATTCTTTATATATAAATCCAATAAGACAAGATAATACATATAATATAGGATTTTTAACTTATAATAAATTAAGTTCAGAAGTAATATACAATCCAAATATTCCAACAGGTCCAACAGGTCCAACTGGTATTCAAGGACCAGTTGGACCTGCTGGTGGGCCAACAGGTCCCAACTCTACTGTTCCAGGTCCAACAGGTAGTCAAGGTCCAACAGGTCCAACAGGTAGTCAAGGTCCAACAGGTGCCAATTCTACTGTTCCAGGTCCAACTGGTATTCAGGGGCCTACTGGAATACAGGGTAGGACTGGTCCCACTGGTCCCACTGGTATTAGAGGACCCACAGGACCGACTGGATTTTTATCAATTAATGGAATTGACTATGGTGATTATGTTTATTGGGATGGAAATTCTTGGCAATATGATGGTGATAAAATACATATAGGAACTAATGCAGGTGTAACTAATCAAGGATCAAATTCTGTTGCTATTGGAAATCTTGCTGGTCAGACAAATCAAGGAAGTATTACCGGATACTCAGTTGCTATAGGTCCAAATTCAGGTCAATTCAGTCAATTACAAAATAGTGTAGCTATTGGAAGAGCCGCTGGACAGACAGGTCAGTCAAACAGTGCCGTAGCTATCGGTAATAATTCCGGTGCTAATAACCAAAGAGCTCAATGTATAGCAATTGGTAATAATTCTGGAATTAATATACAACAAAGTAATTCTATAGCAATTGGAACAAATTCTGGTAATACAAATCAAGGATTACAAGGTGTATATACCGAAATAGGAAATTGTATAGCTATAGGTTCCAATGCAGGGTCAAATAATCAAATAACTAATTCAATCGCTATAGGTAATAGTAGTGGAAATAGCAATTTAACAGCTTATAGTGTAGCAATAGGTTATTATGCTGCTGAAATTGGTTACGGTAATACAGGAAGTGTAAATAGCGGTGTTTCTATAGGTAAAGAAGCTGGAAGATATTATCAGGGTTTCAATAGTATTGCTATTGGTAGAGAAGCAGGTATGACAGGTCAAGGTGATTATTCTATAGCAATAGGATTTAGAGCAGGTAATAATAATCAACCTGATTCTTCTATTATATTAAACGGTACAAATAATACTTTAACTTCTGGATTAACGGGTAATGCTTTATATATTAATCCTGTTCGACTTAATACAACACTTAGTACTAATGCCTTAGTATATAATACTACTACCAAAGAAATAACCTACAATACAGCTAAAACTTTTGTTATTGATCATCCGACTAAATCTAATAAATATTTAGTCCATTCTTGTTTAGAAGGACCCGAATCTGGTGTATATTATAGAGGAACATCTTCTATACCTGAAAATCAAAATTTTATTGAAGTTCATTTACCCGATTATGTTTCTTCTTTTACAACAGAACCAACTCCTCATATAACTTCTATCTATAATGGCAAGGTTAGAATTCTAAGTAGTTCTTTTATAGAAAATAATTCTTTTAAAGTTTATGGTGAATCTGGACCTTTTACTTGGATTGTTTACGCTAAACGTCAAGAAATTAATGTGGAGCCTCTCAAATCTGAGGTTCAAGTTGTAGGAGATGGACCTTATAGATATATAAAATAATGAATTATCCTTGAATAATTCATCTATAAATTTTAAGTTAAATTTTAAGTTTTTGAAAAACTTAAAATCGAAACTTAAATTAAATCGATATAACTTTTAAACTCCTTTAATATATTTTCCCAATCATATTTCTTCTTCATATTATTGGAAAAATTATTGCTGATAATTTCATATTTCTTATAATAGTTATATATAGTATTAATTTTCTCACTAAAATCTTTAGAGCTACAAATCTCGATAAATCCAACATGGGCATCGGTATGAGTAGGAATATAATATTCTACACTAGGAACAACCATAAATTCATTATATCCTTTAAAGATATCTTTATGAGCTCCAACAGCACTAATAATCTGAGGCTTTCCTAAATAGATATGTTCGAAACTACAAAGTCCAAAACCTTCACCTACACAAGTATTAATTCCCATATCACAAGCATTATATAACTTGTTCATCATTTCATCATCTATCGCATAATCTTTTAAGCGAATTATATGATGATTTATTATATTATCAAAATCCATTTCTTCTTTTATACATTCAATCTTACAAATCTCTATAATATCATACCCGGTTTTAGAATCTAACTCACAATGAAGCAGAAGTTTAATCTTATCTAAATTAGTAGATTTTTCATTCTTTTTCAAAAATTTAATAAATGAAGAGATAGTTAGATAAGTTGCTTTTCTATAAGAATTTCTATTACAATTTAAAATTATAAAATCATCTTCATTTAAACTTAGCTCCTTTCTACATGCCTGTTTATTAAGTCGAGTTAAATGAGAATCTAGACCGTGATATGCGATTTTAATTTTTTCTTCTTTAACTCCCATTTTCATTAAGTTGTTCTTCCAACATTCGGAAAAGATAATAATTAAATCAGTGTGTCTATTAACAAAATCAACATATAAAGGTTTTTCATATTCATAGACTAAATCTAGATAACTTACAACTTTAAAGTTATATCCTTTTTCATATCTTAGAATATTCAGGACATTTAAATGATTACAAGTTACAATAATATCGTTGTAAATTATAACGATATCAGGTTGAATCTGTTCGATAGTCTCTTCGATAATTTTAATACCAAATTCATCTTTAAACTCTCTTCTTTTTTCTTCTTCGATGACATCAATTAGTTTAATATTTGAATGAACCTCTCTTGGTATAAATTTATCTTTGTAATTAGAGAATCCAAAATAATATACATCATAAGATTCCGCTAAATGATTTGTAATTTTATTGGCTACTTTCGCATATCCATTTGATTGATACGGGTAAGTAGCCAAAAATAAAATTTTTTTCATTTTTATTTTGTTAATTGATGTTTAAAGAAATTTAAACATCAATTAACAAAATAAATTAATTGATGTTTAAATTTCTTGAATTAATTGATGTTTAAATTTCTTGAATTAAAAGTTTTAAAACATTAAAAATTAAAAACTTTTAATGTTTTAAAATTAATATGAAATGGAGATTTTAGAATTTATACAAGAACTAAATTCCCTAAAACATAAAAATTTAATATTTAATTATGCTGCCTTTATAACATCACTTTTAAAACTTAATAATCTAATAGGTATGGAAAAAGTTAAACAAACAATTATCTCGCAAATCAAGTATTATTTGATTAATAAAACTAGAAATGTTCATAGTTTAGATTCACATATGTTTCATACTACAGTTTTGGGACCTCCAGGATGTGGTAAGACCACATTAGTTGAAATTTTAGCAGAAATATGGACTTGTTTAGGTATTCTTAAAAATTCAAATGAGTCGAAGAATTCACCAAATTCTTATCTGAATTCTTCGACAAATAAAAATAATGATTTAGATAACAAAATTATTTCTGATAATCTTAAACTTACAGCTGAAAATTTGGGATTAAAAATAAAATCTGTAAATTTTAGAAAACAATTAATTAACGATAGAGCTAGAATAAATGCTACTAAAAAAAGCTTAAACGATATCAATAGGAAACTTAATAATAAAGAATTAAAAACTATTATATTCAACTTAGAAAGAGTTTGTTCTTCTATGAATAAAAATATTAAAAGTAATTTCGAAAATAATCTAAATAATTATATAGAAAAAGTAGAAGATTCAGATTATCATACTACTGAAGATGAAGACACTGAAATGTCTTTCAATGATATCGATATTTCGTTACTACAACAAAATATTAAATTTGACCCATCTGAACATATTATTAAACTAAAGAGAGATGATTTAGTTGGAAAATATGTTGGCCATACTGCTATTAAAACCAAAGAAGCCTTAATGAAAGGATTAAATAAAATTATTTTTATTGATGAAGCTTATGAACTATATAACACCACTAGTGAAAGCACAGGTGATTCTTTTGGTATGGAATGTTTAAGCACTATTTTAAATTTTATAAATGAATATTCTGATAAATGTATTATTATTTTTGCTGGATATGAAGATTTGCTTAATCAAACAATATTTAGAGTTCAACCTGGACTTAAAAGACGTATTCAATGGAGTTTTACACTTGAAGATTATACTCCAAAGCAGTTAGTAGATATCTATGAAAAACAACTCAAAGAAAAAGGATGGATAATAACCGATAAAGATAAACATATTCCTCTGTTCGAAAAGAACAAAAAGCTATTTAAATTTGGAGGAGGTGATTGTTTAAGGTTATGTCTAAAAACTAAGATTATATATTCTAATTATAGTTTTAAAAAGTTAATTACTAATGAAGATATTGATTCGAATATTTCCTATGAAATGACAGAAGAAGCTTTGAAGCTTTTAAAATTTACACAAGATAATCAAGAGAAACCGAAAGATGAACCTCCGTTTGGTATGTATCTTTAAAACTTTAAGTTTTAAAAATTGAATTTTCAAAATTTAATTTTAAAATTTTGAAAATTAAAAGCTAAAGAAATCTTAAAATGAACATCGAAGCTTATCGTCTAGTTTTTATTCAAATTAAATGTGATTTTTGCCATACTACAAATGGAGCTAAATTGATTACTCCAAGTTATGACACTCTTTATGGCGTCCAAGCCTGTCCTGATTGTTATGAATGTGGAAAAATTTCCCTTCAGAAGTCTTTAGATAAAATTGGAGCCATCGACCCTTTAGATTTTAAAAAACATGAAGATATTGAAAATTTTATTAACCTTCTAAATGAAGGAAATTTTCCTATTAAGAGAACCAGCGGTGAAATTGAATACGATTGGACTCTAGATTATAATATTCCAATTAGGAAATATGAAAAAGGTTGGTCTTTTGGAGTTTGTAAAAATCAGATTTCTAAATTGCTTTATATCAATGATTTTATCGACAATTGTCGTTATGAAGAAATTAAATCTGTAGATGAAAGTCGTCAAAATTTAATGAAAAACTTGATTTCTAGCTCACATAAAGTTATAGAGATTTCAAATAAAGGGTTTTATAAGACTCTTTCTGAATCATAAAAAAAATGGATTATTTTTAAATTTCTTAATTTAAAAATTTATTTTAATTTTCTAATTCTTAATTTTCTAATTCTTAATTTTCTAATTCTTAATTTTCTAATTCTTAATTTTCTAATTCTTAATTTTCTAATTTAAAAATTTTCTAATTCTTAATTTTCTAATTTAAAAATTTTCTAATTCTTAATTTTCTAATTTAAAAATTTAAATTTCTATTAATTTAAATTTTCTTAATCTTATCAATCATTCTAACATAATCGTCATACAATTGAAAGAATTTATTAATTAAAATAAATTCATCTTCAGAAAGAAAAAGGCTATCGATATCGGGTAATGTTCCGGAATATTTTAGCAAAAAAATTTCCCTTTGTTGATTTTTAATCATTCTATTAATTGTAGAATATTGTCTTAACATTCCTTTTGATTCAAATTTCGAATGATAATCTTTGATATCGAAAAAAGGGATATCGTAGTTATTCATGATATCCCTTTTTTCGATATCAAAGAATTTATTAAACTAAAAATTGAATCGAATTTCATATTAAATTCAATTTTTAGTTTAATATTAAATTCAATATGGACATTGATTTTTCAAAGTTATCTCTTGAAGATAAATTATCTAACATCAATAAACGAATCAAAAGTGAAATTTGTTTTGATACTATTAAATTACTTTCAGATGAGAACCTACTAGAAGAATATAAGTTGTGTAAATCAACTATCAATGAAATCGAGAAGTTGAAGAAGGTTCTGATTAAAAGGAAAATTCCTGAGGATAAAATCAACGAAATACTTAATGATTATATTCTCGGGAAATTTTCCTTTTAATTAACCCAGGAACTAAGGGTGTTATTAGAGGAAACAAGTTTAATAAAATTGTTCAAAATTATATTCTAAATGAAGTTTCATTGACGTTTCTTAGGAAAGACGACTACGAAGTTCAATTTGAGAAAAAATCATTTTCTTGAATAAAATTAAATTTATTAATTTCCTTTATACATAAATCAACAATTGAACTTTTGGTATAAAACTTATCAATTGTATCGCGATTTAATCCAATCGACATATTTCGATTTTCAAAGTTATAAATTTTAAATTTATAACTTTGAAAATATCAATTTTCTTAAAATATTTTATTTATAATCAAAGTTATATACTCTAGAATTAACTTTAGTTGTACAATAAACTTTATTAATCCAAGAAATATATTCCTTATCGCGATCTTTATTATATTTTATACAAATTTTAAACATTTCTTGTTTAAGCATTTCTGGTTCTATTTTATCTAATACGGATTTTTCAGTTCTTTCAAATAATTCAATAGAATCATCAAAATATTTTTTAAAAATACCATTAAATATTCTATTACCAATATCTTTTGAATTTTTTTCATTAACAGAGTGAAATTTAATGGATGTAAAATTTAAAATATCATCAGTCTCGCAAGAATTTGTATTGAAAATGCAAATATTATAATTTATATTTACGTGTAAAATATAATTAATAATAAAAAGATTTCTAATTAAATTGATATCATAATTGGATTTAATTATATCCAAATCTAAATGATTTTTTAAAGAAATATTATTTGAATTTTCATAAGCTAAATATTTTTCATCTTTGATATAAACTATACCATATTTTACATAATTACAACCTAAAATACACTTGACTTCGTTTAAAATTAAAGGGAAATCGTTCTTATATTTAAATACATTGATAAATAAATTATCTTGAATATTTAAATTTGCTCCAATTATTTTTCTATTTTTATCATAGATTTTATTTAAAATATAATCATCTATAGAACCAGAATTAGTAAAATTGTCAAATTTAATCCCTATTATTTTTACATTTAATATTTTATCAATTTCTATTATATTTTCAAATAATATATCTTTATTTTCATATTTTTCAGGTATTATTTCTTCTTTATTTTTAATTAAATTTATATTTAATAGTTCAATATTTTGTCTTATATTTTTAAATACAATATCTTCCTTATTTTTACACACTTTAGGAAATATATCCTTATTAATTTTGTTTTTCTCAAAATATTCCATAATATAAACATGATTATCTAAATTATCATAAAATTCTTTAATTTTATCCAAAATTTTAATATTTAATATAACTAATTCTTGGTAATTTTTTTCCTTTACATCTTTTAATCCAAATTTAGAACAATTATTTTCACAAGTAAATAATTTTTTAATATTTTTTTCTATTGATATTAATTTACTATGTGTATATTTACCATTTTTTAGTAATTTAAAGATTTTAAAATGACATAATTCGATATCATTACAACCTAATTTAGTAAAATGGCATTTATGCTCTTTAAATCTTCTTTTTAAATCTATAGAAAGACCGAATTTAAATATATAAAAATCTTCATCATAAATATCATTTTCTTTAAATATAAAAACATTATTTAAATCATTAACTTTACCCAATTTAATTAAATAAACACCTGGTGATGATTCCATTTTTTTATTAATTTCATCTACTAAAGTCTTTAAAAATGAAATTTTAAAGACTTTAGTAGATGAAATTAACCCAGAACCATTTAAACAAGAAATGCTAAAGATTTGTAAAGATTATGGTAATGATTATGTCTCTTGGACAAATAGTGTCCGTGATAAAATTATGGAAGCGAAAGGATATTAAATTAAAAAATAAATCTTAAAAATTTTAGATTTTCAAAATCTAAAATTCGAATTTACAACTCTACAAAAATTTGTGTCTCATTCTTTAAATCTTTAAGAATAAATTTTCCTTCTTTGAGTTCTTTTTCTGCTATAATTGCTATATAACGATTATATGATAAACAACAATTAGTAATTACTTTATTAAGTTTTTTACTATCTAAAGATAGATTATAAATAATAGGCATATTCATTGTATCTTGTAGCTTTTTAACTACATTTATTTTATCAAGTAATTTTATATTTCCAATTGTTGTTACGAAACATTTATCAATCCACTCTATTTTCTTAGGAGTTAGATAAGAAGCTAAACGTGAAATTCCAATAGAAATTCCAACGGTAGGAGAATTAAGCAGACCATCATAACGACCACCTGCGCTAATAGTAGATGAAACACCGTCAAGTTTAAATTCCCAAATAAAACCTGTGTAATAATCGAGTCCTCGAGCAAGTGAATTTGTAAAGACAATGTTTTCTTTAAATCCAAAGATATCGGCTAAAATTATTAATTCATTATAATCTATTTTTGTTTGTTCAAACATCGGGTCTTTTGTTGATAAAAATATTTCTAGTTCATTTTGTTTTTCTTTAGAAAAACCTAGAGATGAAAACTCAGGTTTTAAACTCTCAAAGCTTTGTTTATCAAGTTTATCAATTGTAGGACATAAAACTTTCCAATCTTCAATACCTAACTTTGATGTAAGAATATATTTAAGATTACGAATATCATTAATTAAAATATTAAATTTAAGATTATATAATTTTAGAGTTTTAACAATTGTATTCAGAATTGTTACTTCGGCAATCATACCTTCTTGTTTTTCACCATAAATATCAAAATCAGCTTGGATGAATTCTCGATAACGACCAGACTTAATATTTGGTTGATCACGTCGATAAACTTTACCAATACTATAACGTCGCATATGTTTAATATTGTTTTCTTTAATATATCTTGTAAAAGGGATTGTTAAATCATAACGAAGAGCAAGATATGGATTAATTGGATTAAGTTTAAATTAACATTTTAAGTTTAAATGCTTTAAATGAATAAACTTTATTATAAAAAATGAACAAATGAGAAATTATATACCAGCTACTCCTTTTTGGAGTTCAGTTTCTGAGTCCATATCTAAACAAATATGGAATCCAGAAGATTATAATAATGAACTTATAGAAGAGAAAACTTTATATATGACAAAAACATCACATCCTTTTTATGCTAATCAGGTTATTAAATCGAAAACGATAAATCAATCAGATGAAAAAATTATTGTTTCTAAAAAGATAAGATTTTATCCAACAAAGGAACAAAAAGTTTATCTTCATAAATACCTATCTGCTCACCGTTATTTCTACAATAAAACAGT
>JACCDX011037076.1_pt1 | contig 10512 bp, 10 predicted proteins | sample 7449681 | NCBI WGS metagenome assembly JACCDX01 (sample SAMN15323450, study PRJNA562643) | freshwater metagenome | isolation source: river surface water | place: USA:Blue River Watershed | collected 2017-08-18
CTTTCCCTCAGAGCTGTTTACACGATCAGCCGCCTCATTGAGTGACTTTATTGGACTCTCTTTAGATCCCAAATTATCGTCTTTTCCGATTTCGGAGTTGATATAGAGCTGTCTATCCTCAGGTAATGCAATTTTCTGAGCAAGGGTAGTTTGAGTAATGAAAGTCAAAAAAAACAGAGTAAGGATAATTCTAAATTTATTCATCGCTTTTTGATTTAAATGATGAAGTAAAAGTAGAACAAGGAGATAGGTTGAACCCTTAATCTAAATTAAGAAACCAAAGAGATCAAAAGAATTACTGTGCATTTATGCAAACTTAGTGAATATGAATTCCTCCATTTACATCTAAAGTTGCCCCTGTTATAAAGCCTGATAAATCAGATGCAAGAAAAAGACAGGCCCCAGCCAGCTCTTTTGTTTTTCCTACTCTTTTTAAGGGAATGGTCGAAATAACTGAATGTAATTGCTCTTCAGAAAGCCCATCGAGCATAGGAGTTTCAATCATAGCTGGGCAAACAACATTAGCCCTAATTCCCTTAGGAGCAAATTCACGAGCGATAGATCGAGTTAGACTTATTACCCCTCCCTTTGAGGCCGCATAATGTGCTCCTCCAACCAATCCGCCTCCTCTTTGAGCTGCTAAAGAAGCTAAATTTACTATTACACCCGATTGCTGACCATCAAAAATCTTTAATACACTTTTACAGATGTTAAATGTCCCTTTCAAATTTACATCCATGATTAATTCATAATCCTGTTCTGTAATTGACAGCATTCCATCTGATTTCACAATTCCAGCACAATTCACCAAACAATCAATTGTACCAAACTTATCTATGGATTTGTTTACGGCTTGCTCACAATCTGAAGGATTTCTAAGATCACATTTAATGGCTAAGTATTCAGGAGCGAACCCAATTTGTGAAGCTAGGAATGAAATAATTTCTTTTTCAGTCTCCTCATTCATTGCTAGATCAAGCAGAACTAACTTTGCACCATTCGCAGCAAATAATTCAGCAGCGGCATAGCCAATACTCCTAATTGAAGCAGCACCAGTAATTACACAGACTTTATTCTCAAGGAGTAAATGATTGTACTTATTCATGTAACGGGAAGCTTTATAATGTTGTGTTTTCAAGGATCACGGCATAACCCATCCCGACTCCAACACACATGGAAGCAAGAGCATATTTTTTCTTGGATCGGTATAACTCATTGACAGCCGCTTGGATTATCCGAGTACCGGACATTCCTAATGGATGCCCAAGAGCAATTGCTCCTCCGTTTGGATTTACCCTTTCGTCATCATCTGCAATTCCCAAATTTCGGGTTACAGCTAAGCATTGAGCTGAAAATGCTTCGTTAAATTCAATAACATCAATTTGGGAAAGAGTCAACCCAGCTTTTTTCAAAGCTTTTTGTGTCGCATCTACAGGACCAATCCCCATGAATCGTGGCTCGACACCCACTACAGCGGATGAAACAATTCTAGCTTTAGGAATAAGATTGTATTGATTTAAAGCACTTTCAGAAGTGATTAACATAGCAGCTGCACCGTCATTTAATCCAGAAGCATTTCCTGCAGTTACCGTTCCTCCTTCTTTTTTAAAAATAGGCTTGAGTTTGGATAAACCTTCAAGTGTGGTAGCACCTCTAATGAATTCATCTTTATCAAATAAACTGATATTACCTTTCCTATCGATTAATTCAACAGGAACAATCTCTTCTGATAAAATCCCCTTATTTTGAGCTATGTAAGCTTTTTGTTGGGATAATACTGCAAACTTATCTTGGTCCTCTCTATTGATTTGATACAGTTCTGCCAAGTTTTCTGCAGTCACCCCCATAGCATCTGTACCATAGAGCCGTTGCATGGCGGGGTTTATGAATCGCCAACCAAAACTGCTATCAAACATTTGGGCATCATTTCCAAAAGGTTTGGAAGTCTTAGAAATAACCCAAGGCCCTCTTGTCATATGCTCCATTCCTCCTGCAATAAAAATATCACCGTCATCTGATTTAATCGCTCTATTGGCATGGATAACGGCGGACATGCCAGATGAGCAAAGTCGATTAATCGTTTCCCCTGGGACACTGTAGGGTAATCCTGCTAATAATAGTGCCATTCGAGCTACATTTCGATTATCTTCACCGGCTTGATTATGACATCCAAGAATCACATCATCAATCATTTCAGACGGAATAGAAGGATTTCTATTCAGTAATTCTTTAAGTGGTAACGCCGCCAAATCATCAGCTCTGACGGTGGATAAACTACCCCCTAAATTTCCTATTGGAGTTCGGATAGCATCTATTATATAAGAGTCTTTCATAATTTTAGAAATCATAAGAAAACAAATGAATTACCCTAAGTCTGTTATCAATTGATATCCTCAGAATTAGGACCTCCTTTGAGATCTAGTTAGTGTATTAGTATTTTGGGAAGAAGCTTTCTTAAAATCAATTCAACCTTATCTTTTATAAGAAATTGCTGCTTTTTCAGCTAGGAATTTTTCAGTTTGATTGGTTGAATAACCCAAATCAGTCAATATTTCTTTTGTATCCCACCCACAAGGAACCGCCGGAGAGCGAACCTCGCCATACTTACCATTTACCTGGATAGTTGACCGAATTACAGCTGTTCTTCCTTCAGTTGGATGATTTTCAAAATTGATTAATTCAACCTCCTGTAGGTGTTCGTCGGTTATTAAAGTCTCAAGGGTATGACAAGGCATAGCGGGTAAATCAACTTCTCTAAAGATTTGAAGCCACTCATTAGTAGTATTGTTTTCCAGAGCTGCACCTCTGATTTCAAACCACTCAAGAACATATTTAGCCCTACTCGCTACTGTCTGAAATCTTTCATCATTAAGTAACGCTTCTCTTCCTGTTATTTTCAAGAAGGTTTTAACTTGAACATCTGTATTGATGGTAAAAGAAATATAGCCGTCTTTAGTTTTTACAGGTTGATTATGTGGGCTCAAAAGCCTAAGGTCGCCAGGAGGGCCAACGGGCGGTTTAAAGCTGTTTTGAGCCAAATGTTCTTGCAAGACAAAAGATGCCATGGTTTCAAACATTGGAATCTCAAGGTTTAAACCTTCTCCAGTTTTGCTGACTTGAATCAGTGCGGACATGATTGCTCCAGCAGTAATCTCACCCACCACATGATCGCATATCAACATAGGTACATAAGAAGGTTTACCATCTCTTGCGATATTGAGGCCTGCTATTCCAGATGCTCCCTGTAAAACACTATCATAGGTTGGAAGACCAGAATAGGGCCCATCAGTACCGTATCCTGTTATCAAGCAATAAATTTTTTTAGGGTGTTTTGCTAAAATGGTTTGGCTATCAAGGCCTAATCTTTCTAAAGCGTCCACTCTCATATTGGCCACAATGACATCAGCCCAAGTGACTAATTCTTGTATGATTTCTTTGCCTCCAGGTTGTTTGAGATCAAGACAAATATTTCGCTTACCCCTATTCAAATGCAAATAAGCTCCAGAATGTTGGCCAGTAGGTGAAATACCTCCTAATCCACGCATAAGATCCCCTCCTGGACTTTCCACTTTTATGATTTCAGCGCCATATTGACCTAATCTCCACGTTGCAACGGGTCCAACGACAACAGACGTTAAGTCTAAAATTTTTATTCCGTTTAGGGGAGTGAAAATCATTATTTTGCCTCTATTTCTACTGCAAGATTTTTCTTTTCGTCTAAAACCTTTACTCGACAGGGTGCTTCTGCATTATCAGCAACAATAAAAATTGGTCTATTGACAAATAAAGGTGAGAGATGCTTGACCTTAATTTCAGAGATCTCCACTTTAAGTTCATCTCTCAAAAATTCTGTAACAAATAGAGTCACCAATCCACCATTTATTACCAAGTCAGGTAGTCCATCTACTTTCTGAGCAAAATCTCTATCTAAGTGAATCTTGTGGGAATTAAATCCAAGTGCGGAAAATTGAAAAAGCATAGTCTCATCAGGAATGATCTGCTTTTGACACATAGCTTCTATGGAAGGCTTTTCAAATAATTTAGTTTCTTTTTTTCCTGATAGTGGACCAAGTAAAATATAAGTCTGTGTCTCTACAATTGACGGCAAAGAGGTACCGATTGGTCTAAGCTCATGCTGGATTGTAACTAGGGCCATCGGACCAGATTCCGATTTTTTTTCGACAACACTCTTGATTACACTGATTTTCTCAACTTCTGATCCGATAATTATATTCCCCCGGAAAGAAACAGACCTTCCACCAAGCAACAATCTTGGTAATCCAAGATCAGGTAAGGGTACTCCTAGACCTGGGAACCCATCTGACCTAAGAGCTGATTTCTGCGTTTCACCTGCCAACATGAAAAAATGCCACCCTCTTGGTAATGGTTGTCCATTTGAAAAAAGAGAAGGATTGATATCCAACATGGATGCGACCCTCCTCGCCATTGTTTGACTACAACTTTCAAGAGAAATCACGGGGACGTTAATACTTACTTTTTCTATGCTACTCATCAGTTTATAGAAGCTGAAAGTTGGATTTTCATTTAATTCTCCTTCACAAAATTTGACCCAAAATTAATTTTATATTTTCATATATAAAAATATGTTTTCATATTTACAAAATTTAAATCTAAAAGAAATGAAATTCAAATACCATCACATGAATCTTTGTACTGAGGATGTACCAAGACTATCAGCCTTTTATAAATCTGTTTTTGGACTAAATCAAATTCAGGATGAAGAACATGGCTTGACTTCAGCAGACACTGTAAACCGATATGATGGACAGGTAGAATTCTTAACAGATGGCGAAGTGGAGTTTCATATCACCAAGAAAGACCACCATACAGCTTTTCGTATGAGCATGCCCATAAACCCCATTCAAAATGGACATTTCTGCTTTCGAACAAATGATATTGAAGGCTTCAAGAAAAAACTGGAAGAACTAAATATTCCTTATGCAGACTATGGGAAGTGGGCTTTAGCAGGTTGGTATCAAATCTTCTTCTACGATCCGGATGGTAACATTATTGAGGTTCATCAAATAGGAATGTGATTCCTGAAGAAGATGGCTTTACGGTTAAAGGACCAAGATCCTTTCTCAATTCATATTTTTGATTTTCAAAAAGATCAAGACTTATGAAAGAAAAGAGAGAAAAAGACGATACCTCAGGTTATTCAGCACCAGCGCTTGAGAAAGGGTTAGATATTTTAGAAGTTCTTTCTAAAAGTGAAAATGGATTAACACAACAGGAAATTACAACCCAGCTTGGTCGAAAGCTAGGAGAAATCTATAGGATGCTAACCTGTTTGGTTCAAAGGAACTATGTGGCAAATCATGGTAACACTTACCATCTTACGCCGAAACTATTTCAATTATCCCATTTTCATCCGCCAACTTATCGGCTTTTGACCGAGGGCTTGCCTATCATTGAAGAGCTTTCCCGGAAGGTTTCCTTCCCTTGTGATATAAGGGTCTATAACAAAGGCCTACAAACTGTCATTGCTTCTGTTCAGCCACCAAATGGCTTGGGCTTCGTAACACGTGTAGGATCTGAAATAGAAGTAGCTCCTTCTGCTTCAGGAATGGTTTTACTTGCTTTTCAAGATCCACTTATTCAAGGAATACGAATCAATGAGAGTCTTAAAAATAAAACCGAAGATGAAATTCGGGAATTCAAGGAAAGCCTTTTGGAGATCTCTACCAAAGGCTACGCTTCAATTCAAAGTAACCAGTTTGCAGGACTTCATGCGATAGCCTTTCCTATACTGGATATAAATGGATTTGCAATTGCCGCTATTACGGTTCCGATGCTGGAAAGAATTGATGGAACACTACAAATGAGTAAAGAAGAAGTAAAAGAATACCTAAGAGAAAGTGTTTCAAACTTGAATAGAAAATTGATTATCAATACTTAAAAATTAGACCATTGAACAAAAGGGTTTTCAAATTCTTGCTTTATCTATCTATCCTTTTTGGAGCGATTTCAACTTGGATTATCTTTTTGGGTGATAGCCAATTTTCGGCAGGCCACTTTGTGGTACTAGGGTTATTTTGTCTTGCATTAGGTGGAAGGATTGTCCCTATTTTGAATCAAATGTCTTTTAGTATTTGGGTAATATTAGCGGTATCAATTGGCTTTTTTTACCCTCAATATTTTCAGAAAATTGGTGACTTTCAAATTACTGGATTTATCGTTCCACTCATCCAGTTAATCATGTTTACCATGGGAACAGAAATGAGCCTTAAAGACTTTGAGGGTGTAATCAAAACACCCAAAGCAGTTTTAATTGGATTATTGAGTCATTTCACAATAATGCCTTTAGTTGGAGTTACCCTCGCAAGATCATTTGGATTTCCTCCTGAGATAGCTGCAGGAGTTATTCTTATGGGCTCTGTACCAAGTGGAGTTACCTCAAATGTTTTGGCTTTCATTGCTAAAGCCAATATGCCTCTATCTGTAACAATTGCAGCCATTTCGACTCTTGCTGCTCCATTTATGACCCCTTTACTTATGAAATTATTAGCTGGTCAGTATGTGGAAATTGATATACAGGCCATGATGATTCATGTGGCTGAAATCATCATATTACCCATCGTACTGGGATTGATCGTTAATAAATTTCTCCACAATAAGGTTGGATGGATTCAAATACTTTTACCAAAAATTTCTATGTGGGGAGTATTGATGATGATGATTGTAATTGTTTCTTCAGGTAGAGATTCTATTTTACAGATTGGACCTTTGCTCTTTTTATCTTCCATGATTCATCATACCGTTGGTTATTTATTAGGCTATTGGAGCGGAAGAGCTGTTGGATTAGATGAAGCTTCTAGTAGAACAATTTCTTTGGAAGTGGGCATGCAAAATGGAGGACTAGCCTCTGGAATTGCATTACAAATGGGTAAAATCGCTACTGTAGGGTTAGCATCGGTTATAGCCGTTCCTTGGATGACCATTTCTGGTTCAATGTTGGCAAACTGGTGGAAAAACAAAGAAACAGTATCATTAATAGCGCCCGATAAAAATGATAATTCTAAGCTATAGGGTTCGAAAATATCAAAGCCTTTCTAAGTTAATCTTTAAATCATTTTCTTCAAGAAGTCATGGAAGTTGTAAATATTTCGGTAATAGGAGCTGGAAATATGGGGCATCAGATTGCCCTATCCGCTGCGTTAGCAGGTTTCAGAGTTAAATGTACCGATACAAATTCTCAAATTTTAAACCAGGCTATTTCTTTTAGTGAAAACTATTTAAAAGAAAGGGTAGCTAAAGGAAAAATCTCTGAACAATTGGCAAAACAAGCCGGGGAAAATCTTTCCTTTAATTCAAATCTTGAAGAAACAGTGTACAATACTGATTTAGTTATAGAAGCTATAATTGAAAAACTGGAAATCAAACGAGACTTATTTTCGCGATTGGATGAGATTTGTCCAAAGCATACCATTTTAGCAACAAATAGCTCATATATAGTTAGTTCAAAAATTGCAGACGCAACGCAAAGGCCGGATAAGGTTTGTAACATGCACTTTTTTAATCCTGCTTTGGTAATGAAATGCGTTGAAGTGGTGAAAGGACCTCATGTTTCTGATGAAACAGTTGAACAGGTGATCCAAGTAGCTAAAAGGATGGGCAAAATACCTGTACTTCTCCACAAGGAAATTTATGGCTTTTTAGTCAATCGGCTTTTACAGGCCACGAGGAAAGAGGCTTTGAATCTCTTAGAAATGGGAGTGGCTTCCTATGAAGACATAGATATAGCAGCAAAGACAGGCTTAGGTTATCCAATGGGTCCTTTTGAGCTTTTAGACCTCACAGGTATAGACCTAGCTTATCATGTTGGTACAGAAAAGTATATTGAAACTGGAGATCCAACAGACAAACCATCTTCAACTATAGTAGAAAAATATTCTAAAGGAGAATTTGGGAAAAAGGTGGGGAAAGGTTTTTACACATATGGGAAATGATAATATGAAAAATTAATACTTTTTGAAGCCATAAAATCAACCAATTTTAGTTTCTGATTATTAGAAAAGAGTTGATGTAGATAGAATGGGGACAATTCGGAATTTCCCGATAAATATTAACCTAGAAACTTTCTTACAATCATTAGTAAGTCGGTGGTATCTGAGAAGATAATGGAAATTTTGGGCCTTTACAAATCGTATTTTTCACTTGGTTTACTCAATTATATAAAGAATGAGTTCTGTTAATGGATAATCTGGAGCATATTGACCCCTCTTATCCGGAGGGTTTTTGAAGTTGAAAAGTGCCTTGATTGGCTTATTTCGACTGACATTCCGGCAGATGTTGACCCCCTTTGGTTGGGTTTTGCTTCAGAATCCGGAGCATGTTGACCCCTCTTCGGTTGGTTGTTTCCCAAAATTCCGGAGCATGTTGACCCCCAGAGGAGTTTATTCCGGAGCATATTGACCCCCCTTTTGAATGGTTTTTGGATTTTTAGTGCCATACAAAGCACTAAAAAAGAACGCTATGGCCGGAACCTCAAAAGCTATGAGTCAGATCAAACAACTTATCATTTTAAACCGTCAGGGTCAAGGCGTCAAAAGTATTGCCCGTACGCTGGCGATGAGTAAAAACACGGTAAAGACCTACCTTTTCAAGCTGGAAAAGCTTGTCGGCGATCCTGAAAACGGACTGGGCGTTGACCAGTTGCTGGGTATGGAAGAACCTGAGATTTACCATCTTTTTCATCCCGGAAATCCTGCCTACAAAGACAGCCGGTATGAGGATTTTAAAAGCCGTCTGGGATACTTTGTTTCCGAGCTTCGGCGTAAAGGCGTCACCCGTAACCTGTTGTGGACCGAATACCGCCAAAGTCGTCCCGACGGATATGGCTATTCCCAGTTTTGCTTTCATCTGGATCAGCACAGCGCTGCCGCACCAAAGCCTTCTCTTGTTCTTCAACATACTCCCGCAGAGAAGCTTTTCATTGATTTTGCGGGAAAGACAATAGCCTACATCGACAGAGAAACCGGAGAAGAAATCCAATGCCAGCTGTTCGTTGCCTGTCTTCCTTTTTCGGATTATGCCTTTGCCATAGCGGTGCACTCGCAGGACCTGCAGGACTTTCTGTTTGCTCTGGCCCGCTGTCTGGAATTCCTCGGAGGGGCTACAGCAGCGCTTGTGCCGGATAACTTTAAGGCAGCCATAGACAAGGCAGACCGCTATGAGCCTACGGTCAACCGTGCCCTGGAAGAGTTTGCCAACCATTACGGTATGGCTGTTGTCCCTGCCCGTGCGGGCAAACCCAAGGACAAGGCAAGGGTTGAAAATCAGGTAAAGATTCTTTATTCCCGTGTTTATGCCAGACTGCGAAACATGCAGTTTTTTGATCTGGATTCGCTCAATGAGACCATCCTGACCATGATCAAGGCACATAACCAGACACGGATGAAGCAAAAAGAATACAGCAGGGAGGAGCAGTTTCTGGCCTCAGAAAAACCCCTGCTCAAACCTCTGCCTGCCGAAAGCTTTGAACTTCGTTACCAAGCCATGCTACTGGTAGCCAAAAACAACCATGTCTATCTTGGAAGAGACAATCACTATTACAGTGTTCCCTACACACTGATCGGCAAAAAAGTCAAAGTAATCTACACCCGCTCCATGGTTTATATTTATGATCAGGGCAAAAAGGTGGCCGTTCACCGCAGAGGCAGCAAAGCGGGAGGTTACTCCACCTTCGGTGAGCATCTCTGTTCGCAGCACCGGCATTATCTGGACAGGAGCCCTGATTACTACCGGAATATGGCGTTCAAAAAGTCTCAGGTTCTCGGAGAGTTTGTTACGGCTCTTTTTGAACAAAAAAAGTACCCCGAACAGCTTTACAGAACCTGTGACGGCCTGTTTGCACTGGGTCGTAAAACCGATCCCGAGAAACTGGACAAGGCATGCCAACTGGCTATGGACAATGGGGTGTATTCTTACGGTTTCATCAAAAAAGTCCTTGAAAACAAGGCTGCTTTTCAGCAAACCGACCAACCCGAAAAACAGCTCCCCAATCACGGTAACCTCAGAGGAAAAGAATACTATCAACAACAGGAAATTAAATATTAACCCCCTATTTACATGAATAAGATCCAAACACAGATGAACCGCCTCAAACTCTATGGAATGGCCAAGGCATGGACCGCTCTGATAGAAAGCCGCAAAAGCCAAAGCCTGTCCCTGCCCCAGGGTCTGGAACTGCTGCTCCAGTCAGAAGAACTCGAAAAGGATAACCGCCGCTTCAAGCGGCTTGAACAAAACGCCCAGTTCCGCTACAAAGCAACCCTGGAAGAACTCAAACTGGGCCCCTCCAGGGGCTTGGATGACCTGATGATTGCCTCTCTGGCAACAGGTGATTACCTCTCAAAAAAGGGGAATCCATACTCATCACAGGGGCTACCGGATGCGGCAAGAGTTATCTAGCTTCCGCTCTGGGACACCAGGCATGTCTGCTAGGTTTCAAGGCGCTCTACTTCAATACCCAAAAACTCATGCTCAAAA
>JACCDX011724259.1_pt1 | contig 10512 bp, 9 predicted proteins | sample 7449681 | NCBI WGS metagenome assembly JACCDX01 (sample SAMN15323450, study PRJNA562643) | freshwater metagenome | isolation source: river surface water | place: USA:Blue River Watershed | collected 2017-08-18
AGATATATTAAATAATATGCCTGAACTTGAAAATGCGTCAGAAGAAAATAGTAATAATGAAAATAATGAAGGCAATGAAAACATTGAAGTAATACCCACTGAATTTACAGGTTCAAGAAGAACACGACCTGTTGCCCCGCCATCACCTCCTCCACAACCTCCCATTGCCGTTCCACCAAGCCCTATTGTAGAATTGCAACCTTCTGTACCCCAAGAACCTACAGAGTATGGAATAAATCTATCAGATGCTGTAGCCCCAACTGGTCAAATAAGACCAAGAAAACTGTTAGCTCGTCAGAATTTTGCCCCACCTGGGCGCTTAGAAGGGATACCAGAAGTAAATAGGGAAGAAAATGAACCAGTGTATAGTTCTATAAGGGCCCCCCCTCAAGATACTAAATTAGCACCTGCCCCTCCTCCACCCGTTGTATTCCCAAACACGAATACTAGACCCTTTGAGCCATCAGGAGAGGTAAGACAAACAGAGCAACTAGGTGTGCCGGCGAACGAAAATCCTGGATTCGAAACAGTCTCTGTAGAAGAGCCCTTAATTACCAGCCTTGTTGCTACATTGGCACATATGGCAAACAGCGGTAGAAATGTACCCAGCGAACCACCTATGCCAGAAATACCAGCCCCAGAAGAACCAGTAGCACCTGTAGGCGAGGTCCTGAATCTAGACAACCTAATTGCCGTGTTAGCGCATATGGCACAGACCCCCGCGCGACCTTCACTCACAACAACAGCAACAAATGCTTTAATTGAACCTGCGCCGGTCCCTGCCCCATCCACATTACAGTCCATATTAGTAGAGCCATCGGCGCAGTGTGATACACTCCCTTCTAGTACTATAGCGGTGCCAACTTTCCCGCCTGCAACTGCAGCCGCAGCGGCGGCACCAGAGGTCGTGCCATCCACTAATATATCCCCTTTGGTCGCAGTATTATCTAGTATGGCACCACCATCTGTCCCTGGTGCACCTGCTCCTAGTGTTCCTGCGCCAACTCCCGCGGCACCTCTGCCAGCCCCTAGTGATCCATCTTCACTGGTCGCTGCATTGGCTGGTATGTCGCGTCCTACCGATGTGGCCCCTGTGGTCCCTGGTGCTCCATCAGAAACACCTATAATACCCCCAACGCCATCAGGGCCATCATTTGCAAGGAAGTTAGGCAGTTTATTCAAGCGCACAGGGCAAAATCGGCCTCTTGATTCTGAACCCACTATAACACCTCCTGAAACTACAACACCTACAAGTGGCATAGGGAGTCTAGTTGCAGCACTGGCATCACAAAGACAGCAACCAGGAGAACCCGTGCAGACACCACGGAGTTCTAGAGTAATGCCTATTAGGGGTGTAGCACGGGCGGTTGGTCCCGTTGGCAGACGGCCTGCGGCCCCCAGACAACAGCTCGTACAAGGGCTGCCGTCGCTCTTCCCATCACGGCGCCAGATTATGGGCCCTGCTGCTGTCGCAGCACCAACTCCAGAGGCCGCCGCTGCAGGCCCTGAACCAGGCCCTCCACTCGTGGGAACGCCAGCAATGGGCGACGCATTTATGCGCACAGAAGAAGCCGCAATTGCAAATATGGTGGCAGAATTTGCGGCCCTTCGTAAGTCAGGGTCGAACGAACTAGAGCGCCAAATCGCGGCCGTAAAAGCCGAACTCAAGGACGCCGATGCGCTCCCTAAGGACCAGCGCGAAACTGACGTGGTGCGTACGCGCCGCGAGGAACTCAAGGCGCTGATTAAGCAATTCGACGAGCAGCTCAAGAAACTCCAGCGTGAAATGGCCGAGATTTCTGCCAAAGGTATGATAGCAGTCCTCGAGAAGAAGCGAAATGACCTTCAGGCCGAGCTCGACTTGCTGAGCGGCGGCGAGTATTTGGATATTTTCGGCGACCTCTATCACACCCGCATTATTCACCCCACAAATACGGAATACGCCATACCATCCCTCGGTAGCGTAAATCAGCTGTTCATAAATTACCGTATGGGCCTCTACAGGCCCGAGAAAATCAAGACCATACTCGAAATTCTCAGTAAATACTTCAGTCGCAACTCACCGCAGTTTATGATGCTCCCCACTGAATGCCCGCCTGAAGACTTGCGTGTTATCATCCCACTTTTACGACAGCGCCTGGAAACGCTTGATACCCAAATCCGCAAGGCGGCGTTTGCGCCTACCCCAATGTCAGGTGCGGTTATAACACCACTGGCCCACTATTACCGCGAAATCTACGATAAAATACAGGACTTCTTACGCAACCTCGAGTCCGTATGTACAAATAGCATCCCTCGTATAGTGACACGTAGGGAGGCGGTCGAGCTGTTTGTGGGCGAAGTGTTAGCACGTTCGCTCTTCGCCGTCACGGAGGCCTTCTTGCAGACTATCTTTGAGAAGATGGCCGAAGGCACGGTGCGGGGCGAGTTGGCGGCCACAAAGACACAATTAGAGGTGGCACAGCGCGAACTTGCGGAGGCGAAGGCACAGGCAACGGCGTTATCGGCGAAGTCTGATGAGTACGTCAGTACAGTGAAAGAATTGAAGGCGGCAGCTGATAAATCGGCGGAAGAGAAGGCAGAGTTGGCGAAGAAGATAAAAACCCTTAGTAGCGAACAAAAAGAGCTTCTTAATGGACTAAGTGTATTGGTGAGGCGCGTCGAGACAGCCAGACCGTCAAACAACAATGCGGCCAGTGTTAGTTCAACACGTGCGGAGCCGGCAAATGATAGGGAATCTGTCGTGAGTGATATGCAGAGTATTGAGCGGTCTCAAGAAGAGGTAATGGATGAATTGCGAGAAATTATTGCAGATTTGGAAGCGATGCTTGCAACGGAGGACGAACGGGCCGAAATGCAAGAGACTGCAATAGAAGCATTAGAACAAGAAAGAGATGACCTAAGAGTTGCACTGGGTAATGCCCGCCAACAGTTAGCAGATTTAGAGGTGGATACTGTTTTAGTAAGAAGAATTACTCCGCTAGCTCTTCTTGTCGAACAGACGGCTAAACCTCCTACAGGATTACCTCAATCTCCTGTTACACCTCTAGCAGATTCTGGATTGCGGTCATTATCGCAAACTGTACAGAATCCTCAATTACCTACTATAGGTAATATTGTAGGCGCACAAAACAGAGTTTTGGGTATTACACCACCATCCCCTCCAGCATCCCCACTAGCATCTCTCATACCAACTTCGCCATCAGCAACCGGTCAAAATTAGAATGTAGAAAAATGAAAGGATTTATAACAATTAGATAGTTATATAATGGGTTCCTCCGAAATCAGCCTCGCTCTGAAAGCGAAATATAGTTTCTACTCCGCGCTCGTGTTCTTCCTCATCGGTAACCCCGAGACCTACAAATTCACACAGTCTATATTCGGTTCGTTCTCGCCCATAAGTGACCGCGAAGGAACCCCAACGTCGTTTGGCTTCTTTGCCCATACATTTCTCTTCTTCCTGACTATATTTGCGCTTATGATGTTCCCCAAGGATTAAAACCTTACGGTTTTAATCCAGGGTTATAAGTTAATACATGTTTATTTAGCACCATAACATCCGCTCAGCGCACCATAATAGCCCTCCGAAATCCCGCCACACGAGCCATCCAATAGTCTGAATACTGTAGTCCTTCAAGGACTCGCATATTCATACACATCGTCGCTAGGCGAACTGCATCGACCTCCTCATACCCCGCACGTACTCCCGCATCGACCATAGCCGACACGGCCCAGCGGTTCTCTGGATTCCAACGGGGGTCCCAGCCTCCCGGCGGGCTCCAGTCGCAGCGCTCTACATCAGGTCTCCAGAAATTCATCCTGTCCTATCCCTACTTGTCAGCGTGTGAGACTTTTAGGATGGTTAGGAGGATTTTGCCGCCCCCTCCTAAATATCATTAATGATACAGAAACAGTCCATATGAACGCCGTCAATGTCGTCAAGAATATCCTCGCCGCCGCCCTCGAGTTCTACAAGAAGAACAGCAAGCTCGTCCTCATTCTCCTCGCCGTCCTCATCATCGGCTCTTATCTTGCCACTCGCCAGACCGTGAAGCGGGCTGTATGGGGGCCATCAGGGAATGGGATGGAGGGATTCGCCGGCGGTGAGCCCAGTCTCTACTTCGTCTATGCCACCTGGTGCCCTCACTGTAAGGGGGTGCTGCCAAAGATGAAGGAGGCCCAGGCCGCCGGCCCACTCAACATCGGCGGCAAGAAGGTTAATGTTGAAATCATTGAGTCCGAGGAGAAGGACCGCATCAAGTCCCTCGGTGTTCCTGTGGAGGGCTACCCTTCATTCTTCTTCGGTTCTCCTGGTGCTGTTCAGGAGTACCCTGGCGGGGAGCGCACACTCGAGGCTCTCAAGGCCTGGATTTCTACGCTAGCTTAAGGGGGAGGACTTCGCCTCCCCCTATACCCCCTTCTGAATAAATCTGTATGTAATTCTCTAACCCACGGAATGTCGGCGCGTACGCAAAATACGTCCCGTCCGCTCTGCCTTGAAATCCCGTAAATACCGCCGTGCCGCCCGCCGCCCTGCCACCACGAGCGAAATACGTTCGTCCGCCGTCAAGTCGAAATCCGTCGCCGCAATCGTAGAAATCTCAATTACAACCGTCGATTTCCGAAATAACTCTAATATAGGGTCGCTTCGGTGTTCAAATAATACATTCCAACAACGGAACAAATACCCCGTAATAGACCGCTGTGTCCAAGAACGCCTATTAGGGCGCGGAACGATTCCCAGCGTGGATGCCCGCTCAGCCGCAGTTAGAGTGTATATGGGATATGCATTGATAAGTGCCCCATCTACAAGCATTTCGCCCGATGGCCCCGCGACGGGCTCATATACGAGCGGAATACTCATCGACGCCCGCAGGGCGGCCAGGACAGAAAAGCCAGGCGTCGTAGCAGCACTAAATGTACGCAAGCGTCCGCTCTCCAGGTCCGCGCACCAAATGCGGAGCTCTGGTCGGCCCCGTGCAGCCAGCTCGCCAAATGTTATGTCATCACCGAAGCCTTTCACGTGGGCCAACGCGGCACAGAAACGACTCAACATATCCCCCGAATCAAGTCCAAAACACCCCTCTAATAGTCTGATTGGGCTCTGCTCGTCAATGTGTTTCAGGACCCCGAAGTCGAATCGCTCGCAAATCTCACGCAGCTCTGGGTACGTATAACCAAATGCCAGTGCAGTTGCTATTAGGGCCCCGCCGCTGACACCGCACAACGTCTCAACGCCCGCCAAGCAGCCGTGTGTATGCAGTTCTTCCAGGGCGCCGACGTAGGACAACACACGAATGCCACCCGATGCCAGTACTAGGATTTTCGGCCGTGGATAGCCCGTGGGTGTTAAAAACATACTCTTCTGCTACTAGGATTTTTAGGCTCGTCCTTTATGCGCGCCGCCGCTGGTTCCTAAGAAATCTGCGGTGCGAGTAAGATGTCTTATAGACCTGGGCCGGCAAAGGCCGACGAAACCATTGATATTCCTATGCTACAAGTGACGGACCTATATCAAAAACGGCAAAATCGTGATAAGGCCCGGCTAAAAGCGTACAATCAGATGCTGGAGGTGATTTATCACCGCGTACGTGTGACCTCGCAGCTCCCTACCGGTCAGACGTATTTACTCTACAACATCCCTACGTTCATTTTGGGCCTGCCACGGATTGACTTGGAGGATTGTGTGGTGTATTTGGTGTATCAGCTGCGGTCGTCTGGGTTCGAAGTGAGATACACGTACCCGAATTTGCTCTATATTTCGTGGAAGCACCACGAAAAGGACTATTTAGGCAATAATAGTCCAATCCTACAGGCAATGTTGGCGACGAAATCGGCGGCTGAGGAGCGGGCGGCGGCGGAGTCGAAGAAGGCGGGACCAAAGTCGGCCATTAAGAAGTCCGTGCGATTCGACTCGGACCCGACGGCGGGGACGGCGGCTGGTCGTGCGCAGCCGGCGGTCGGTCTGCCACCAGGTCGGCCGAAGAAATCCGTCGATGACTACACTTTGCCGGCGAGTTTCTATAATACTGTGGAACGTCCTACAAATCAGGCCAGTGGGGCCATTTCGGCACTGTGGGGTAGCGGGGCTGGGAATGGAGCAGGTGGTGGGCAAGCTCCACCAGCCCAAAACGACTTTTACAGGTTGAATGGAAGTACAGGTGGGACGATTCCTGGGGTTGGCACACGGCCTCAAGGTGGTAGCGGATTTAGCTATTAGGCGTAGTAGGAGAAGGATTTGATGGTCACATACACGAAACATAGTGGTAGTGCGACGCATACAATTGGAAGTATAATATAAATCATAGTTCTAATTGTATTTTCGAGAACGGGCTTTAACGCCGGCTACAATGGCGACGGCTGCGGCGGCGATGGCTGCGGCGGCGATGGCTGCGGTGGCGATGGCGTCTTTTCATTTTGCGTGTGCCACCTGTTGCATTAAATGCAGCAGGGCTTGTTGCAAATGATGCGGGTATTTCTCTACTTGTCATAACAAGTGTATTTCCTGATGTTTCAAACTTCGTATATGGAGCCAATTTGAATGATTTCATCATTGTACGCAGCGCACCAACATATGCAACTCCTACATATCCTGCGTGACATACTACACTGCTAATATTACGATCACACATATACACTACGTGATTTGGCCCTTGATTTACAGTTTCATCCTTATATGATTTTGTTTCTTTGCGCGAAAATAATGCTCCACCAAGCTGAGCCCCTTCAAATTCTTGAGGTTCAGCAGGTGCTGCCACCGCCGCCACTTCAGTACCAGTAGCGCCTTCGACTACAGGCTCATTTTTACGCAGGTCAGCTACAGCTGAAATATTTGTTATGCTGCCAACAAATGTCTTAATATTTTTCAATACCTGTCCAGTATAGACACGACCTAGATGATTTATCAATATTTTAATTTTATAGGTGTCATATGTCAAATCTGCCACGCTGTCAAAACAGTTGAAATACTCTACATATGTTGGTAGGCCGTTAAAAAAATAACCGCGCTTTCTATCGAGCCCGCCAAACATTGTGCGTATATCCGAAATATTGCGCGACCGACCCGTTGTAGATTGGGTATGTGTTTCCGTTTTCAAAATCATAAAACCAGGATGTACATAAAAGGAAAACGGTGCAATTGGATATTGTGGAATAGGGTCAATAATGGGATTTACAAGTGCAGCGGCGGCACCCAGACCCGCTGTACCAACGGCAGTAAGTGCCCCCACGCCGGTTCCCAACGACCCAAGTGCATACGACGCAACATTATCAGAACGATTCGCAACACGGTCAAGGGTCAAATGGCCGGCAATTAGTAAATCATTAAATACATTACGCGAATAATCTAAGAATAACTTGGGGCCGCCGTATGTTATGCAGTGTAAGCGCACAGGCTGTAATAGCTGTACGCCCGCAGATTTAAAACTAGCAAGAATCATTGCAACCAGCGTCGCCTTTGCAGCGCCAAGACTGTGGCCTGTTATAACAATACGGTCTAACTGATATGTTGTCAAATAACGCCGCACTTCATCACAAATTTCCTGCATTATCAACTCAACGACTTTTATAAAGCCGTCGTGTGATGCAAATCCTTTTTCGTCATAATGGTTCCAAAATGTGTCCTTAAGACGTATAATATTTGGCTGCACCTGAAGACCTGAATTTATAGATGTAGAAGAATTTGCACTAGTAGGAATTGTAGGTTCTACATCTGCAAATTGGCACGACTCGTATAAGCGCTTTAGTGATGACGGGTTTGCACGTAAATCGACAAATACGTCCTTAACACTCGATGTACCACGAAATGCTAAATACAGTACGCGCTCACCTGGATACGGGCATCCGCAGTTATAACCCGTGTAGTCGAGAACTTGAAAATGACAGTGTGCTTCTTTTCCGAAGATGCCACCAGATTCGCTGCGCTTCGATATAACAGAGCCTTCACCGACGTATTTTGCGACTTTATTTACAGACGCCTTACCAGATTTACTAAGAGCTCCATAAATATAGAATATACCTGTATTAAAAATAAGAGGATTCGTGTTTAGCAACTGAATACCACCGAGCTTCACTTCGTTTTCCTCGTAGGCCAATCGGGACAAGTAGGAGGCTTGCGTCAAGGCTGCTTCGTACTGACCGACAAGCTTGGGCTGCGGGTTTGCAATTGTTTTGCCGTTATATGCTTCGGAGGCCAAGTCTATGCCGGCCTTTTCGAAGAACGCCCCTAACAGTGTCGTCAGGGGCTTTACCGCTGTAGCCTTTGGTTTAAACATCTACGACCTAACTATTAGGGCGTGATAATATAGTTTCTGCGCGGGCTAAGGAGAATATGTAGAGAGTTTGTGTAAATACTTATATACATATTCTAATGAACCTTATGCGAAGGGGGATAGGGGGTACCACCCCCTGGGGGTATAGGGGGCGCGAGCGTCAGCGAGGCACCCCCTCCCCCTTACCAGAGCGACTTGAACCGCTCCGCGACCGCCTTGCCAACCCGCCGTGAGCCCACCTTCAAGTCCGCTAGAACTGCGGCGTCGGCCTCCAAGATGGCCTTAATGGAGCCACCGTATGCTGTTAGCCACGCCTCCGCAATCTTGACACTAACACCGGGACACTGGCACAGTACATTTAGGGCATATGTGTGCGGGTCGGCGTTATTTGTCTTCTTCACCACGTGAATGCCGTCGGCGGCGGTCTGTGTGCGCTCCGTGGCCGCAAACTCGCCGGCTTCCCACATTGCCAGCAGGGTCTCCACAAGCTCAGCGGTCTCCTGTATATTCCGTACGCGAAACACAGGGATTCCGTACAGAAATTCGCACCGCGCAATGAGTTTCGTCAGGGCTCTGGGGCCGAGCGCAGAGCGCCCGATATCCCCTTCGACCACGTAGGCCACTTTCGCGCCGCGCTCTTGACCGTACGCGAGTAGGCGCCCCTTCTGCTCGCGGTAGCGTCCGTCCTTCACGGATGCGTCGAAATCGGCGACCGTTTTGCGCTCCAAGAGAATCCCGCCGGCCCCCACTTCTTCTCCGCTGCAGCCAATCCACACATCCGCAACAGGCAGTGCACAACTCACGTACGGGCGAGTCAGGGCGGCTTTAAGCCCCGTCTCCCGCATATCCACACGTAGGGGCGAGCTGGTGACTTGTAGGGGTGTTGCAGTGGCAGTGGAAGGGGGACTGGCCGCAGGTGTAATCTTCTTTACGACGTAGGCGCCGGCAGGTTCTTCTTCGCCGAGTTGTGCAACTAGATTTGCGGCCCAGGAGTCCATTGATATATCTCCTAATAGTCCTTATAGGGACTTTTAGGACGTTATTTAGAGTTAGGCAGCATTTCGAAATTACGCATTTATAGAGAAATCACGATGGTCGATGAATTTTAGTCCAAGTTGGGCCACGGCCGACTCACGATCATAGTGTGAGCGGTCCGAAATGTGATTTATGGGGAGCTCTGGATTTGGCTGTGCATAAAGAGCAAAATGATAGGTGTGCTTACCTGAGCCTTGTGGAGGAGTTGGGGGCTTATATGGGGCGAGTATTTTCCCTTTTGTGGGCTGTATTTTTCCGTTTGCATCGGCGGGAATATTTTTGACAAATTCGTGTAAATATCCTGGGGCAAGATTTGGATGAGGTATTTCGTCCCAGGCAATGTACGTGTAAAACGTATTTGGGGTGGCTGTGGTATTTGCAAATAAGGATGCTTTTAGGGATGCTGCTTGGTTATTACGCTGCCCGCCATGCTTGCGGGAACGACGCCGCTGTACTTTACGAGGTCGCCGCAATGATTTACGATACATACCGTGCTACTTTTAGGGAGTATTTGTGACGCTAGGGGTATTTATGGTGCCCGTATGTGAAGGGATGTTTCGGGGCGCCTAATGCGAAGCCTTTATTCAAGTGAGGGGGTATCGGGGGACGGAACGTCCCCCGCCTAATGCGAAGCCTTTATTCAAGAGCTAGGGTTCTTAAGGGAGCGCAGCTCCCTTAATACCAAGCTTCCGTGGGATTTGTCGGTGCAAACATACGCTCAAGACCAGGGGTCCAGGCCGTGTAGTCATTGCGGTCGGGGCGCGTGGTCTGGCGGGGCTCGAAGAAAGGGTCAAGACCAGACGCGTAGCGATTTACACCAGAAGGCACCGCGACGGTGTCCGTACCTGAGTCCTTGTCGGCCCGCTCAGGCTCCTCCTCGCCCTCATACCAAATCTTGGGCTCCAGGTCGGTCGTCTCATACACCTCAACGACACCATCATCACGCTTGTAGTAATGTGGCTTCTTGCCCTGGACCTTATAGACCTTGTCGAGGAGCTTCTTCACATCATCGGGGTCATACTCAATCATATCCTTAGACTTCTTGGGGTTGTATGTGGCGAGAATTTTGCGCTCCTCGGCCTCGAGCTTGTCCATATCAACGGGCTGCAAGTTCGACGCATTGATGTCGACATAGGGGGTCTTCTTACCGGTTGCGGAGCTACCTCTCTGGAAACCCTCGCCAGTACGTAGTGCTGGCTTTGGGTTA
>JACCDX010379619.1_pt1 | contig 10511 bp, 10 predicted proteins | sample 7449681 | NCBI WGS metagenome assembly JACCDX01 (sample SAMN15323450, study PRJNA562643) | freshwater metagenome | isolation source: river surface water | place: USA:Blue River Watershed | collected 2017-08-18
CCAATCAGCTTGCAGCTAGGAGGTACGGCCATCAAAAACATCAAATTAAATTTTATTGCGAACCACAAGATTTCGAGGCTGGGAATTATGACGTCATGTCGATAAAAACCGGGTCATCCGCCAATCATCTGCCGAGTTTATAAATTACACGGGTGACTTGATAATAAATTACACTGCAAGAGGGGAAATTGGGCCCAATATGGGACAGCGTTAATTTTCGCGCTTTTTGAAAAAGTTTAAATTTTAGAGGGTTTTTTCATTCAACCGAAGTCTTACGCGCAAAATCGGGTTTGTCAAGGGGTTCATTATTGCGGCTGGGTCCGCTGCCATTGCCGCCACCTCGGCTGTCTTGCTGGCTTTCGCCACCGCTGGGTCGCAGATTGATGGAGGCCAAATCCCCGATGGAATGGGTCAGGGTTCGCTTGATGGCTCGGATTTCTCGCTTGGTCTTGTCGTACTTGTCCCGCATCCGTTTTTGGAGATACAGCACCAGCGCCTGCTTGGTGATCATGACGAGTTGCAGGACCACGGTGACCACGGTGGCCCACGAGAACAGACTCGGCATTTCCGTTTCATCCAGCTGTCGCGCCATGGGTTGGTTCTCCAACCCGTTGTACGGGTACTCGAATGGGTTGAAAACGGGCGTTGTCGTCGTCACGTTTTTAATCAATTCATCGAAAACAAAGTCCATTTTTTTCGGCTCTGCCTGTGTTCGTAACGTCGTTAAATTTTATTCTTTTATAAGGTTAACTTTGAAATGCATTCTTGGGGCGAGCGCCTTCCCCGAATTATTCCCGTAGGTGAAGACGTAGCTTTCCTCTCCAAACTGGTTGCCCGCGTAGAGCTGGAACGGAGTTCCGGCGGGTGTCATGATCTGGATGGCAAAATCGGCCATGTTGGGTATGGCGCACATCTCGTAGATCCCCTTTTCTTGGGGTCGGTAGATCACGACATCGTCCAAGACGTCGTTGAGGTAGAACCGCTGGATGTTGTTGTTCCCGACGCCGTTCTTGTCGAAGCACGGGACCGGCTGGTCGATGGTGATGGCGAGTACGGATGGATAGGAGAAGAGGCGATCGGCGAGTCGCTCGAGCACGATCAGTCCGTCTTCCAGGAAGATGACCATCGTGTTGGTGTATAGGTTGGCGGGTAGCCGCACCATGGTGGGGTACCGATTGTCGGTGATCTCGACGTCGATGGTAATCGAGGACAGCCCGGTGGCGATACGGCTTTCCATGCGGGTTTGGCCAAAATTATAATTATAAAAAATGTACAAGAAGGAATCCGGTGTCGTTTTCCAGAAAGTGGAGACGGATCTGCGCGATACGACCCTGAAGGTGTCGGACGACTTTTTGCAGCCCACATTCTGCTCGACGATTGTCGGTCCGCCGGGGAGCGGCAAAACGACGCTCATTTACAACCTGTTGAGCCAGCCGCGGCTGTATTACAAGCGGTTCCACAAGATCCTGTTTCTGACGCCGTCGCTCATCGGCGACATCGAGCTCATCCACGGGGAGAATTCGTGGCCCACCATCAAGCTGTCTTGGCTGATCGAGATCTTGGAGGAGCAATCGCGGGCGGGCTCCGCGTCGGTGCCACCCCAGACCCGCCACATCCTGATCATCATCGACGATCTGATCGGCGACCTGCAGCGACTGCAGCACGACGAGGCGTTGGTCAAGCTGTTTTACAACCGCCGGCATTACATGCCGAACATCCACGTGCACTTCATCATCACGACGCAGAAGTGGAACATGATTCCGGCGCGGTTCCGCTCCACCCTGACGATGATCTACTGCTTCCCGGTGAGCGTCACGGAGTGGAAGTCGATGATCAAGGAGATCCGCATCGAGAACATCCGGGCCCTGGAGAAGTTCATGACGCTTCTGTGGACGCCCAACACCTTTATAATTTTTAATCTCCTCAACAACAAAATCTTCCATAATTTCGACCAAATTTTACTTTAGCTACCCCAGCTCAACACAGACCAAAACAAAAAGTATTTTTGCCCTTTTCTTTTGACCCCCTGAGACCAACCCGGGTTCGACCAAATACGCAGTGGTATTTTTAGGCAAAGCAACAGGATCATGGCTAGGCGATATCGGAAAAAAAGGGCATCATCTTACGTCAAAGTTCGTTCACGGATTGGGAAGAGGCCTAGGCGTCGTGTCTCGCGTAGGCGCCGTAGTCAACGATTTAACTTCTCTATTGTCGCCCGTAATTCCCGAGCTTAAGCCCATCGGCATGGCGGCGATAGCGATCGGCGACACTGCTGGGGCTCTGTCCCAGGGACTGTCGACCGGTAACATGGGGGAAGCGATTAAAACGGGTCTAGCCAACTTGGCCCGGGACGAATTTGCCTCCCTCAACCCGGTCACCAGCGCCGCCTCCGCTATCGCCGACCTCTCTAAACGGGCCTCCTCTGCTCTCTCCGGAATCCCAACCGCCCAAGCGAACGCCCTTAAACGCAACAAGCTAACGTCATTTGAGATTTCTTAATAACCACGTCGAGTGGGGAATCGATCAGGCCAAAAAAAGATGGTTTTTTGTTGGTGTCAATCTTCCAAAAAAAATAATTCTCTCAAAACCATTCACCCCAATTAGACTCCGAGATATTTGAGGAGTGCTGCGTAGTTTTCGCTCAGCTCCGTGGAGGCTCCGTTGAGCAGATGCAGCTCGTAAAAGTTGGCTTCAAAGGGATCCGTGCATCGGTGCAGTTTGAGCATTTCGGTGCGTTTGCGGGCTTCGTCTTTGTGGATGATGAAGGGAATGCGGTCCCGTCTCCCGAAAAAGATGGTCTTTTGCTTGGTTTGCCCGGCATGGGTGACGTAGTTGATCAGGATCCGCATCGACTTGCGCTTGTACTTGGTCAGCGTGACGTCGATGGCCTGTGGGTACCCCAAACTGACGACTCGTTTGACCGCAGCGCGATCAAAACCACCACCCGTAGCCGACGCCGATCGGCCGTGTCCGCGACTTTTCTCTTCGACGATTCCCACCGAGGCAACGTCCACCCCGTGGTTGCTGCTGGACGGTGGCGCTTGACATTTCGGGGTTTCCTGCTTGTGCTCCTCACAGATCTTGACGCCCCCTTTGCCAGCGAATGCGGACGCGTGGCCGCTCACGACGTCGGGTCGGTTGAGTTGCACCTTTTTGTGGATGACTCCACCACCCGATACCGCGGCTTTCAGCCCACTGCTACCGCCCACGGCTTTGATGCGTTGATCCAGGGCTTTGACGATGTCGGCCACCTGGTTGCGGCTTTGACGGTCTGCTCCCGAGCTCTTGGCGCTTGGATTGCTGGAATTTATTTCGATTTCCATTGCAAAAAAATTATTACAAAAAAAGTTGCCAATTTCCCCCCCCCCTCACGTCATCTTATCTCTCTCACTGCCTCAAAATTAAACCGTAACATCATCGTCGTCGCCGTCATCGTCGTCGTCGTCCTTTTCGGTGTTGCCGCCGCCGCCGCGTGTTTCGATGGCTGTCATGACCTTGGGTGGCAACTTGGGGGCTGGTGGCTTGTTGGGTTTGATTTCGTCGGCGCTTCCCTCGTCGTCCGCACCATCCCACTGGTAGGTGACCTTGCGGACCAGTCGCGCCAAAAACTCTTCTTTGATGGCGGGGTTTCGCCATCCCACACTCACCACGTTGGCTCGGAACCCTCGCCACAGGGGTTGCTTGTCGTTGTTGGCGCCGCTTCCAAACCCAGGTTCCATGACCAGCTTGGAGAAGTGCCGCACCATGGCCACCTGCTTGTCGTTCCACCGGGCCTCCATGATCAGCTCGATGAGGTACCAATTCGGGGAGGTCCCGCCAATCTCGTCGTTGATGCCGCTGTACACCTTGACGCGGTTGGCGAGTGGCTCTTCGCCGGGGTGCACCACGAAGAAGGTGGGCGCCAACTCCTTCGGGATGGGACTGTCCCACAGCAGCAGGCTGGTCGACTTTCGCATGGTTTTCCCCGTCGCGCTTTCCACCACCCGATCGTAGCGGGTATCCTGCGTGGTGGGCAGCACCAGCGGTGCCACTTTGGGCATTTCCTTTCGCATGGCGCCATACAGGTCCTGCCAGCTGCTCTCTTCCGTCTCCTCGGTCTTCGCTTCGTCGCCTTTCGGGGTATGGTGGTTCGAAACCTGCATTTTCCCTTTTTTCGCACGGTAAAAAATAATTATTATAATCGGGCAAAAAAGAGGGGTTTTAGGTCATTGATGCTGTCGATTTGATGGGGTAAAAATTAGGGGTGTGGTTTGATCCAAATAACAAAAAAGTGCGCGCGCGCACGCAAGCGGCCACGGTTACACTCGACCCTCCGCACGCCATCCGTCGCTGGGAGTCCAGGCGATGCGGGCGTCGTAGTACATCCAAATGTAGAGGTAGAAGGGTCGGGGGAAAGCCGTGTCGGAAATGGTGGTGGTGGCCTTGCTGGCGACGGTCACCGGCGTGGTGTGCGCAATCCCGGAGTGCGTGATGACGCCGTTGTCGTTGGTGAGCAGCAGATCGAAGGGTCTCGTGTTGGTGGTGTCCAACCCGCTGCGGAGCTCGGGGTTGACGTCGAACTTTTCCAGGTCGAAGGCGAACACGGATCGTGGCACGATGGTGTTCTCCCAGAACAGACTCATGTCGTAGCCGATGTTGACGCCCTGACTCGTGAAGGCACCGTCCACCTGGTAGCCGGTGGTGTTGAGCGTGTAGTTGGTGGGATTGATGATGCTGCCGGTCCCCATCTTGAGCCACTTGCCGAAGGCCTTCATCGTGTGGACGTAAAACTCGACGTAGTTGCCCTTGTTGGTGCCGAAGGTGGGTGGTCGCAGGTTGCCGGCGTGACCGGTGACGGGCAACGAGGGCACGTAGTCCGTGCCGATGCGGAGCTGCATGGAGGTGAGATTGTTGGAGATCCGCTTGTGCTTGCGCACGTGGCTGTACAGCTGGTAGTCGGCGGGCTGGAAGTAGAAGGCGAGCAGGTTGAGCGAGTTGAAGCCGTTGTTGATCTGGATGGTCGAGTTGAGCGACGTGCCGCCTGGGTACTTGGTCTTGGGCCCGAGGAACCACGTCTTAAAGTCCATTTGGAAGCCCGAATTCTGCACGCGGCCCAGGATCGCGTTGGTGTCGGCGGTGGTGGGGAAGGTGAGTTCCCCGACGATCTCGAACTTGGTGATGCTCCAGTTGGTGCGACTGGGCGTGGCTTCCTTGTCCGCCACGAACCAATCCGCCCAATTCTTGGGCAACCCGGTGGTGCTGGTGGCGTTGCCTCGGTACGTGTGGCTGGAGCGTCCGCCCACGAAGAAGGCGTAGGGGTTGATGGCGAACTCGAACTCCAGATTGTCGAACAACCGCATGGGGATCAGCTTGCCGTGATCCGCCAGCGCCCCGAACACCGGACACAGCAGCGGGATCTGGAAGGTGGCTCGCGTGGATCGCTCGTAGACGGGGATCCCACCCATGATGGTCGGCTTGAGCACGTAGTTGCTCAGGTAGTACTCCATGGTGCCCACTGCCGCCTCCGTGTTGGGCCTCACCATCCCGTAGTTGCTGGTGTAGGCGTAACCCCACCCGTAGTTGCTGTACCCGTGGTGGTAGGTGTCCGAGGTGCCCACCCCAAAGCCCGCACACTCCACGCCCTGGCTGTCCTCGAGGTTGAAGAGATCCAGGTACGACGTGTAGTTGTAATCCAGCAGGGCGTCGGCGCCCTCGTTGTTGGCCTCCATCCCGCCAAAGATCTTGTAGGGCTTCAGGCCGGCTCCCGCCGTCGCGCTGTAGCACCAATTGCTGGCCGTGATCGCCGACGACCCGTCATACGTCGTCCCGCTCCAAGCCGTCCACGAGGGTGGCCAAACCAGGGATTCATCCGCCACCGCCAGCATGCCTTTGCACGTCATGGCGCCACCGCCGCCTCCTCGATTGGCCAGCGCTCGGTGGGTGATGCGGTTTCGGCCCACGCCTTCGCCCACTCGGGTGTCCCGCTCCTCGACCCCGATGTGCAGGTCGTACAGGAGGGCGGCGATCTCGTCGTACTCCTGCAGTCGGATCAGCTCGGTGCCGTTCACCCGCGCGATGTACTGTCCGATGAGGGATTGCGCCGAGTTGTCGAGCTGGTAGACGGTGTTGGCGGGCATGTTGGCCGTGTCCACCTCGATGTGGACGTACACAGACAGAGGGTCCAAAAACCCATCCGACCGGAAGTTGAAATTGATGTAGTTATTGGGGGCTGCCGTGCTGCCCGAATTGTACCAACCCTGGGGTTGGAACCGGATGTGGGTCTGCCTCAGGCGTTCGCCCACCTCGGGCTTGCTCATGAGGTACGAGAATTGGTCCATCGCGGTAATGCTGCTCATTTTTTGGCCAAAAATGTGGTGTAAAAAATTTTTATAGTTGTGTTGGCTGAAAACAAGGGGAATTATTTTGTTTTACCCACACGCACACTTAGGTGTTCAAAAGACTTTCCCGCAGCCCCGCCGGCACCTGCCTCACGTATTTGAGGGTCATCAGCAGCGGGGTGCAATTCACGGGGGTTGTGCCGTTGTACAGGTAGTACGGTCGGTAGGGTTCGGTCGTTTGCGTTTGGATGATGAATCCGTTGTCCGTGAGGGTTGGGTACTGCGTGTTGTTCCCTCGACAAACCCGCAACCTCATCCGGTACGGGGTCGACAAGGGGGAAGCCGCCGTCGCCGCCACCGAGTTGACTCTCAAGAGGCTCGGTCCCACGCTTCGCCAGCGGGTGAAATTGCTGGATCCCCCGGTTCGATCCGACGTGACGCGGGGTTCCAACGTGCAGAACCCGAGACAGTCCGCGTAACTCCAAACGGTGTCTTTCACGTTGCTCACCCGGGTCGTGTTTCCGACGGCCGTGACGACCTCAAAAGCCTCCCCGTCGGCGGTCGCCCGTTCGCTGGTCAAAATCAGGCCAAACCCGCATTGTCGTGTCGATTTGTACGTTTTTTCCATCCATCCCCGCTCCAAATTGTCGCTGCTGGTGGATGTCGGAAAGGCGGTCTCACCCACCTTGATACCGGTCAGCGCCCACGAGAGATCGGTTACCTCCACCGTCCATCGAGTGGTTTCCCCCTCCGCCACCAGCAAGCTGGTGGCAACCCGGTCTGGGACGGTCACATTGATTCGCCCGTTGTCGACCGTGCTGTAAACGACGAGTGGTTGCAGGATGGTTTCAACGGTCGGGGTTGGGTTTACAGATTTAAAGTCCATTTTTGGGGTGGTATTTTTTTAAAAAATTATTAGAGCAACGGGCGCATCGCCTGCGGCACCTGTCGCACATATTTAACCATCATGAACATCGGACTGCAGGAGAGGTTGATCGACGTGCCCCCCTCGACGATCGGGTACGCCGGGCGATACGAGCCACTGGACTCTTGCCCCATGAAGATCCCGTTGGTCGTTTCGGTGGGATAATTGTTGGAAAACCCCCGACAAAGCATGACTCGAAACCCTGCTTCCGTCTTCCCGGCCACGTATTGCAAGAGCATGGGACCCGCGCTTTGCCAATCCCGGAAATCCACCGAACCTCCGAGTCGTGCCGACACGCTTTGCACACCCATCGGGCAATACCCGAGACAGTCGACTTTGGTGGCCAAAGTCGGCGACACCGCCACGTTGCTCACCGTGGTTTCGGCTCCGACAAGGGGTATCACATTGAACGACCGGGATCCGGTGTTCCGTACCCCGGTCATTATCAGACCAAACCCGAGTGCCCGTGTGACCTCGAACACGCGAGCCGTCCAATCCCGCTCCAGCTGGCTGCTGTTGGTGTTGGTAGGGTTGGCGGTTTCGTCGAGCTTGATGCCGGACACCATCCACGCAAAGCTGGTCACTTCCACGGTCCACTTGGTGGTGTTGGCGTCGGCTTGATAGGTCTCCAGCACCCGAGTGGGTACGGGTATGGTGAATCTTCCTTCCGTTGACATAATCCACAGGATGAAGGGTTGAATGATGGTTTCCGGACCGTTAAACCCCGGAAATCCACCCCATTGCGAGCCCAAAGAAGGAGAAGCCATTTTTTGGTTTTTTTTAGCGGAGAATAAAAAATTTATTTATTAGTTTGTAAAGGATGAATTTAGGGCATCGGCGTGGCCGGCGGTGGTGTCGATGCCACCATGGTTGTGATACCAGCGATGGTGGGGGTTATTTTCGTCATCGTTGTCGTCAGCATCGTCGTCGTCGTCGTCGTAGTCGTCGGCGTCGGCGTCGTCCTGGCTGTACCGCCGTCGTCGCCGTGGGGGTGATAGCAACCGGCTCAGGTCGATTCGCTCGGAGGGTGTTGGAGGTCGGGTGGTCATGTTCTCGATTTGCTGCATCAGCCAGCGTTCTCCCTCCGTCGGATCGGTGGTGGCGGTGGTGGTGGGTTGCTCATCCCCGTAAAACTCGATGTCCTCATGGGTGGTGGCCCAATCCGAGGTCGGTGGCAGCCGTGGCGGCGGCAATTCCTCCTCGATTTGGGAGGAGACCGATGACGGCACCACCCACGGGTCTGGTGTCGGGGGCGACGTCAGCCGGTTTTGTTGGTGGTGGTGGTAAGTGGTCGGCGAAGCCTGTGGGGGAGGCGACAAAAAGTCAAAGTCCTCCACCTGCGTGGCCACCGTCGCCTTGCCGGACGACATTTGGTCCAGCAGCTGTCCGCAGGTGACACAGTGTCGGTAGAAGACTTGTCGGACTCCGGCGGCGGCGTCACCGCCATGGGTCGGTGGTGCCAGTGGCGGCATCACTTCGTCGGCGGCCAAGGGCAAGGGTCGGGTTGTCGGCACGACCAGTCCGATCCGGCGAGCCCCCGTGTACATCTGCACCCCCAAAGAAGCCCAAGTCCGGACGGGTCTCACCCGCTGCGCGTCGTACACGAAGAAGGACTCGGTGTCGAGCTGGTATGGGGTCGAGAAGGCAGGTGCCGTCGCCGCCGTCTGTGGGTTGGCGTGTGCGGGATTTGGGATTTGGGGTGATGGCTCGGGGGCGAAAACCTCAAACACGGCGTAGTTTTTCGAGGGTTTGCTGGGTTCGCCGGTCGCCATGCGCCGTCGTCTTCGAATGGGTGCTCCGCTGACCGGATCATTGCCGATGGTGACCTGTTTCCGTCGGACCGGTGCCGGCTGTGCCGGAGTCTGAAACGCGAACAAGGGTTGTTGCTGAGGCGTCGTCGGTTCGGCGGCGGCGGCGGCGGTGGCGGTTCGTTTGCCCAACCACACCGGGCTGTTGAGTCGGGATCTTCGCGTTATCGGCCTTGGCGGCTGCGTCGGAGTAGTCTGCATCCTTTTTTTGATTCTGTGACAATAAAGCTTTTGTTTACACAAAAGTCAACCCTCCGACAAGCCGGCTTTTATGGGGTGTTTTTTTTGAAAAAATGGCGCCAAAAAATGGGTCCATTTAAGCCCGGGACACTGGTCAAAAGTGTATATAAATTTTGGAGTTTTTTGTGTTCCTCAGCAACGTAGAAGAAAACCGCGATGCAAAACAACCGAAACAACGACGACTTTTTCGAGAACGAGAACCGACTGACGGGGTACCGACGACCAGCCCCACCGATGCCGCCGCAGTACCGACAAGCGCCACCGCCACAACCCGCGGCTACCAACCCCCGAATGATGACGAGACAGCAGATGGGTGCCGGTGGCGGAGGTAGCAGCTACAACTACAGCAACAGCAACAACAGCAACAGCAACAGCAACTATGGTCTCCACCTGGCGTCTTCAATTTTCGAGCGAGCCCCACAGGCCATCCTGCGGCTGGGCTTTACGGGTAATGTCGCCACGAGGGTGACCTTTGGCAGCCGACTGTGGCACCGAGACGCTCGCTCCGGGATGCAACCCGTCTTCCAAGTGGATTCCCGGAACGTGGGAGTCATCCGAGAGCTGGCTCCCGTCTTGATGCCGCCACCACCACAGCAACTACGGAGGTTTATGGGCGGCGGCGACAGCGACGTGCTGGGCGTGCAAGCCTTCGACAACTACCGACTGTTCTTGCGACTCGTGCAAGAGGCTTTTCCCGACTTTCGGAGTGGCACCGAGTTGGCCTACTACGAGGTGGCTCCGGGCGTGCGGGTGGTCAATTCGGGGCAAAACCCGCGAAACCTCTTCGGCCAAGACTTTCGCCATCGTGGGCTGACCCCCGCACTGACCGCCTTCGTGCAAGCCCTGTTCGCACCGGTCTTTTACTTGGGTCGCGAAGCGTCCTCCCTGGAAGCGACCCTTAACACCCCGATTTTCTCCTACACGGGTACCTGGATGAGCGACGGAGAAGCCGCCGATGGGATCGGTGGTGGGGGCATCAACTTTTTGAACGACAACATTCCCACCCTGAGCCGGATTCTGGCCCACGTGCTTCGCCGACTGACGAGTGCCTTCAACGAGCGACACCAGGTGGGCGGCGGCGGCGGCGTCGGCGGAAGCCGAAACGCACAGCGACATTTGGCATTCCGATTGGTGCCCATTTTCAACCTGGAGATGCTGCAGCGAGACGCGTTCACCGGCGAGATGATCCCGGTGCGAGAATTCGAGTACCTGACGGGCGAA
>JACCDX011065223.1_pt1 | contig 10511 bp, 9 predicted proteins | sample 7449681 | NCBI WGS metagenome assembly JACCDX01 (sample SAMN15323450, study PRJNA562643) | freshwater metagenome | isolation source: river surface water | place: USA:Blue River Watershed | collected 2017-08-18
TCAAGATCATCAACATCGTGGCACTGCTGATCGTGCCGCTGCTGCCGGCTGGCACGCCCACCCAAGCGGCTACGGCGCATGGAGTACCGCCAGCCGTGGTGGCTCCTGCGGCCACACCGGCGGCTGCAGCTGCTCCGGCTGCACCGGCGGCTTCGGAGGCAACCGCCGCACCGGCGGCGGCACCGGCTGCAACCAAGTAATCCAGCGCTGGCTGGTGACAAGCCCGCTTCGGCGGGCTTTTTTGTTGCCTGTCCAGCGGCTCAGGGGGGGCTGAATTTCACGCTTGCACCCTGCGGTACTGCAGCGTGATGCCCCCATGGCTGAACAGGCCCACCGACCCAGGCAAAATAGGCGTTATGTCTGAACGCATCATCCCCCTCCTCGACCAGCGTCACCAGGGCCTGGCGATGAAGGTCCCGACAATTCCCCTGTCTGGGGCCGGTGTGCTGCACGACCAACTGCATCGCCCTCTGCGCGACTTGCGTATCAGTGTCACCGACCGCTGCAACTTCCGCTGCAACTACTGCATGCCCAAAGAGGTGTTTGATTCGCAATACACCTACCTGCCTCATGGCGACCTGCTGAGCTTCGAGGAGATCACCCGGGTGGCTCGTGTGTTTGTGGGACTGGGTGTGCGCAAGCTGCGCCTAACCGGAGGCGAGCCTTTGTTACGCAAAAACCTGGACGTCCTGATCGAACAACTCGCGGCCTTGAGAACGCCCGATGGCCAGCCTTTGGACCTGACGCTCACCACCAACGGATCTTTGTTGAAACGCAAGGCCCAGGACCTTCGTCGAGCCGGCTTGCAGCGCGTGACGGTGAGCCTGGACGGCATCGATGACGCGGTGTTTCGCGCCATGAACGATGTGGACTTTCCGGTGGCCGATGTGCTGGAAGGCATCGAGGCTGCGCGCGCTGCCGGACTCGGACTGGATGCGCACGGGCGCTACAGCGGTCTGAAAATCAACATGGTCGTCAAACGCACCACCAACCTGGACCAGATCCTGCCCATGGCGCGGCACTTTTACGGTTCGGGCATGACGCTTCGGTTCATCGAGTACATGGACGTGGGCACCACCAACGGCTGGCGCATGGATGATGTGCTGCCCTCTGCCGAGGTGATCCGTCTGTTGCAAACCGAATTTCCACTGGTGCCGCTGGAGCCATCGGCTCCCGGCGAAACCGCCCAACGCTGGGGCTATGCCGACGCGCAGGGTCAGCACGATCCGGCGCTGGGCGAAGTGGGCGTGATCAGCAGCGTGACCCAGGCCTTCTGCCATGACTGCAATCGCGCGCGACTCTCCACCGAGGGCAAGCTGTACCTGTGTCTCTTTGCAGGACAGGGACACGATGTGCGTGGCCTGCTGCGCAACCAGGCCACCGACGAACAGTTGAGGGCCGCCATTGGCCAGGTCTGGCAACAGCGCGACGACCGGTACTCCGAACTGCGTGGCCAGCACACCCCGGGGCAGGCTGCACCGCGTCGGGTGGAAATGAGCTACATCGGGGGCTGAGCGTTGATGAACACCCCCGCGCTGGATCGACACAACATCACCGGGGTGATTCTGGCTGGTGGACGCGGCACTCGCATGGGGGGTGTGGACAAGGGCTTGCAGGAATTCTCCGGTCATCCCCTGGTCTGGCATGCCTTGCAGCGCCTGCAACCCCAGGTCGGGCCGGTGATCATCAACGCCAACCGGCACCTGTCGTTGTATCAGCAATGGGGGATGGAAGTTCACCCTGATCCGCTGGAGGACTTCCAGGGACCCTTGGCCGGCTTTCTGGTCGGCCTGCAATCCGCCCGCACCTCTCATGTGCTGACCGTGCCTTGCGACTCACCGCGCTTTCCACTCGACCTGGCCGCTCGCCTGGGCACAGCCCTGCATGCCGAATCGGCCGACATCGCCATGGTGAGCGCCCCCGAGGTGGACCGCAACGGCACTCCGGTGTTGCGCGCTCAGCCCGTGTTTTGTCTGCTCGCCGTCCACCTGCAAGCCTCGTTGCGAGCCTTTCTGGCGTCGGGTGAGCGCAAAATTGACCGCTGGACCGCACAGCACCGCACCGTGCTGGTGCCCTTTGATGCGCAGCAAGACGACCCTGCCGCATTTGCCAACATCAACACCCTGGCCGACCTCAACACCCTGACCGCTGCCCCCTGACGCCATGAAGCCTCTGGACGACATCGCCGCTGCCTTGCAAGGCTATGACCCGCAAGCCCTGAGCGTGCCCCATGTGCTCGCGTTTCTGGAACAGCTGGTCCACCCCGTGTCCTCTCAAGACGACCAGGAGTTGCCGATCCCGCAGGCGCTGGGGCGTGTGCTGGCCTGTGATGCCATTTCACCGGTCGATGTGCCCCCCCATGACAACTCGGCCATGGATGGGTTCGCCCTGGACGGTGCCGCGCTGTCGACGACCGACTCTCTCACGTTGCGGGTGGTGGGCACCGCCCTGGCCGGTTCAGCCTGGCCCGGCACCGTCGGCCCCGGCGAGTGTGTGCGCATCATGACCGGCGCCATCATGCCCGCGGGACTCGACACCGTTGCGCCCCAGGAATTGGTTCTGGTGGAGGGCGACACCATTTCCGTGCCGGCGGCCCGACTGCGCGCCGGCGACAACCGTCGCCTGCGCGGTGAAGACATACGCGCGGCCAGCGCGGCCCTGGCGGCGGGTCAACGCCTCACACCCGCGGCGCTGGGACTGATTGCCAGCCTGGGGCTGCCCACGGTTCGCGTCAAACGCCGGCTCCGGGTGGCGTATTTCTCCACCGGCAACGAAATCCTGAGCCTGGGCCAGCCGCCGCGCGAAGGGGCGGTGTACGACAGCAACCGCTACACCGTGATGGGACTGCTCGAGCGGCTGGGCTGCGAGATGATCGACTTGGGCGTGGTGCCGGATGACCCGGCCCAGCTGCGCCAGGCCTTCACACAGGGTGCGAAAACAGCCGACGCCGTCATCACCAGCGGGGGCGTGAGCGTGGGCGAAGCCGATTACACCAAGGCCATGATGCGCGAACTCGGCGATGTGGCGTTCTGGAAAATCGCGATGCGCCCGGGCCGCCCGATGGCGGTAGGACGTATCGGTTCGGCGGTGCTGTTCGGGCTGCCGGGCAATCCGGTGGCGGTGATGGTGACGTTTCTCGCCTTTGTGCGCCCGGCCCTGCTCAAGATGATGGGGTGTGTGAACTCAACGCCACCTCTCTTGCAAGCTGCCTGCACCGAAGCCCTGCGCAAGAAACCGGGGCGCACCGAGTACCAACGCGGCATCGTCAGCCGCAATGCACAAGGGGTGCTCGAGGTGCGCACCACCGGCAACCAGGGCTCAGGCGTGCTGAGTTCGATGGTGCAAGGCAACGGTCTGATCGTGTTGCACCACGAACAGGGCGATGTCCAGCCCGGCGACACCGTCGATGTGATGATGTTTGACGGCGTGATCTAGGCTGGCTCGTCAGGTTTTCATGTGCGCCGGCTCATGCACATCGGTGTGTGGGCTGAGTTGCTGATCGTCCACCGCGGTGGTGATGGCGCCCGGCGTGCTCTTGCGGGCAAAGAGGGTGTACATGGTGGGCACCACAAAAATGGTGAGCAAGGTGCCCAGTGACATCCCTCCCACAATCACCCAGCCAATCTGTTGGCGGCTCTCGGCACCAGCGCCCGTGGCCAGCGCGAGAGGAATTGCGCCCAGCACCATGGCGCCCGTGGTCATCAGAATGGGGCGCAGGCGCAGTGTCGCCGCTTCCTGCACCGCCTCAAGCATGTCCATGCCCTCTTGGCGCAGCTGGTTGGTGAACTCGACGATCAGAATGCCGTGCTTGGTGATCAGCCCCACCAGCGTGATCAAGCCAATCTGGCTGAACACGTTCAAGGTGCCACCCGACACACGCAAGGCCCACAAGGCCCCTACCATGGACAGTGGGACTGACAGCATGATCACCATCGGATCAATGAAGCTCTCGAACTGCGCAGCCAAGACCAGGAAGATGAAAAACAGCGCCAGCACAAACACGATGGCCAGTGAACCAGAGGACTTGGTGAATTCACGCGAGGTGCCATTCAAGTCGGTGTAATAGCCGGGCTTAAGCACCTTGCTGGTGACGGTCTTCATGAAATCCAGCGCCTCGCCCAAGGAGTAATCCGGCGCGATGTTGGCGGTGATGGACGCACTGCGCCGCTGGCTGAAGTGGTTCAGTTCGCGCGGCACCACCACCTCGCGAATCTTCACCAGTGCCGACAGCGGGATCATGGCGTCGTTGCGGCCACGAACGAAAATCTTCTCGATATCGTCCGGTGTGTCCCGGTCGCTGGGCTTGGTCTGCACCAGCACATCAAATTGTTCGCCTTCACGCTTGTAGCGAGTGACCTGACGTCCACCCATCATGGTTTCGACCGCCCGAGCAATTGCATCCACCGGCACCCCCATGTCGGCCGCGCGCTCGCGGTCCACTTCCAGGCTGATCTCGGGTTTGTTCAGTCGCAGGTCGGTGTCCACGCTCACAATGCCCGGGTTTTTGGCAATTTCTTCTTGCAGGGTTCGCACCACACCAGCCAGGCTTTGGTAGCTTTCGTTGGTGAGAATCACGAAGTTGAACGGGCGCTCGCGAAAGCCCTGTCCCAGCGATGGCGGTGTGATCGGGAAAGCCGTCACGCCCGGCAAGCTTGATACCATGGGCGTGATCTCACGCGCAATCTCCAGGGTGGTGCGCTTGCGCTCCTCCCACGGCAAGGCGCGATAAAACACATTGCCCTGCGCCACGGTGGGGTTGCCCACCACGGTGAACAGGCGGTCAAACTCGGGGAAGCGCGTGCCCATGCGTTCGATGGCCTGGGCGTAGCGCGTGGTGTAGTCCATGGTGGCACCATCCGGACCGTTGATCACGGTCAGGATCACACCCCGGTCTTCCAGCGGCGCGAGTTCGCTCTTGGCGGATTTGAAGAGGGTGACGGTGCCGACAGCGGCGGCCAGCATCACGGCCACCACCAGCCATCGCCGTGAAAACTTCAGTCGGCCCATCTGCGCGGTGGTCAAGGTCCAGTGCAGAACACGACCATAGCCATTGGTCATGCCCACCAGCACTTTCTCCATGGTGCGATCAAACCAGCCGGGCTTGTCGACATGCTTGAGCAATTTGGAGCACATCATGGGCGAGAGTGTCAGCGCCACAAAACCCGAGACGATCACCGAACCGGCCAGCGCCAGCGCAAACTCTGCAAACAACCGTCCCGTGCGGCCTGGCGTGAAGGCAAGCGGCGCAAACACGGCGGCCAGGGTGAGCGTCATGGCCACCACCGCAAAGCCAATCTCCTTGGCGCCGCGGATGGCCGCCTGGAACGGTTGCATCCCATCCTCGATGTGGCGGTAAATGTTTTCCAGCACCACGATGGCATCATCGACCACCAATCCAATGGCCAACACCAGTGCCAGCATGGTGAGCGAGTTGATGGTGAAGCCAAAAAGCGCCATCAGCGCGAAGGTGCCAATCAGCGACACCGGGATCGTGATCAACGGGATGATGGACGCGCGCAGCGTGCGCAGGAACAGGAAAATCACCAGCGCCACCAGCCCCACCGCCTCGAGGATGGTCTGGTAGACCGCCTTGATAGAGCGGTCAATGAAGATCGAGTTGTCGTTGGCCACTTCGATCTGCACGCCCGCAGGCAGACTTTCCTTGATGCGCGGAATCATGGCGCGCACCGCCGCGCTCAGGTCCAGTGGGTTGGCCGTGGCGTTGCGGATCACGCCCAGGGTGATGGCCTCGCGACCATTCAACCGTGTGGCCGTGCGTTCGGACAGAGGCCCTTGCTCGACCCGCGCCACGTCGGCAATGCGCACCGGCATGCCGTTGACCTGCTTGATCACAATTTGCCGGAACTCGGCCGGTTTTTGCAGATCGGTTGAAGCGGTCACGTTGAATTCACGCAACTGACTCTCAATGCGACCCGCCGGCACTTCCAGGTTGGAACGGCGCAAAGCGTCCTCGACGTCCTGGGTGGTGAGTTTGAACGCGGCGAGTCGATCGGGGTCAAGCCAGATCCGCATGGAGTACTTGCGCTCGCCGTAGATGCGCACATCCGACGCTCCCGGCGCGGTCTGCATCATCGGTTTGGCAATGCGGTTGGCCAGGTCGGAGATTTCGAGGGCGCTCAACGAGTCAGAACTGAACGACAGCCAGATCACCGGGAACGCGTCCGCCTCGACCTTGGCAATCACCGGTTCGTCAATGCCTTGCGGCAAGCGCTGGCGTACCCGGGACACTTTGTCCCGCACATCGGCGGCGGCAGAGTCCGGGTCGCGGCTCAGCACGAAGTTGACCGTGATCTGGCTTTGCTCCTGGCGACTGATGGAGGTGATGACGTCCACCCCTTCAATGCCAGAGAGCGAATCTTCCAGCACCTTGGTGACTTGCGATTCGATGACGGTGCTAGAAGCCCCCAGGTACTTGGTCTCAACGGTGACCACCGGGTTGTCGATCTTGGGATATTCGCGCACATTCAGGCGCATGAAAGACACCCAGCCGACCAGCACAATCAGCAAGGAGAGCACCGTCGCGAAGACAGGGCGCCGGATCGATATTTCGGGCAATTGCATGGAAACTCCGATCGAACGGGATCAGCGTGCAGGAGACGGTGTGGTGGCGCCGCCCGGAGCGCCACCACCAGGACCACCGCGGCTCATTTCGACGGTACGCAGGGGGGTGCCATCTTTTTGCAGGCGTTGTTGCCCGGCAATCACCACGGTGTCACCCTCTGACAAGCCGTCAAGAATCTCGACCCGGCCTGGACGACGAATACCCAGCTTGACCTCTACCCGTTGCGAGACCTGCTGCACATCGGGCGGCAGCGGGGCCGTCGTGGCCACCTGCGACGGGCTCACGGCCCGGATCACAAACTGACGCCCCCCCTGGGGCACGATAGCCTCCTCTGGGATTGACAGGGCGTCGGGGCGCACTTCAAACACGGCCGTGACGCGGGCAAACATGCCGGGACGCAAGGGGCCGCTGCCTGGCCCTTTGGCGGGTGACACGACGGCTCGGGGTTCTGGGCAACCAGCAACAGCGGCTCCCGGTTTGATGTCGCCCTGTGCGGCAGCGGCGGCTGCAGCGGCCGCAGGAACGGCGGCAGGGCTGCGCTTGGCTGGGGCCGCAGCAGAGGCGGACCCTGGCGCTGAGGCTGAAGCTGAGTTGGGCCCACCGCCCGCACGCAGCGGCTCACCCGCCTGGTTGGGCAGCACGGCCCGCACCCCGATGGAGCGCCCGTTGGCGTCAATCAGGGGGTCGATGGCCTCGACTTGCGCCTTGAACATGCGATTGGGCAAGGCATCCAGCTGCATTTCCACGGTTTGGCGGGGCACGATCTTGCCCTGGTAGCGCTCGGGCAGGCGGAAGTCCACGTAGAGGGCACTGATGTCCTCCAGGTTGATCAGGTCGGCGCCGTCTCGGACGTAATCGCCGATGTTGACGCTGCGGATGCCCACCAGGCCGGAAAACGGCGCCAGCAAGCGCATTCTGTCAAGTCGCGCGCACGACAGCGCCAGTTGCGCCTGCGCCACTTGCAGGCTGGCTGCGCTCTCGTCCAGCACCCGTTGAGCCACGAAATTTTGCGCCACCAGCTCCTGGTTGCGCTTGTGGTTGGCCTGGGCAATCGAGACCTGGGCCAGCGACTGCTGGACTTCCGCGCGCTGCAGCGTGTCATCCAGTTGCACCAGGGTTTGCCCCGCCTGCACGGGCGAGCCGTCCCGGAAACCCAGTGACATGATGCGACCCGCCACTTCGGGGCGCAGTATCACGTTCTGGCGCGAACGCAGCGTTCCCACCGCCTGGGCATCGTCACGCAGCGTGAGCTTCTCGACGCGCGCCACCTCCACCCCCACAATGCGCGGTGCCCCGGGAGCACCCGCTGCACCGCCAGGACCCGGCGCGCCACCCGCGGCCACAGGCGCTGAAGCAGGCTGTTTGTTTTGGTACCACCAGGCCGCCGTGGAAGCGGCCCCGATACCCAAAACGGCCACGATGGAATAGATGATCTTGTTAGCCATAAGTCAGGAAACTGCGTGTGATTCAACAATCCAACTCAGCAATGTAACAGTTACACGCCCTTTGGGGCCGATTTCGTGCTGGATGCGGTTCCTGGGGCGGAAGATTCACAGAACCGACAGGTGCTCAGCCGCCCCCCGGTTGGCGAGGGCATCGGCCCGTTCGTTGCCCGGGTCTCCCGCATGGCCCTTGACCCAGTGCCAACGGATCTGATGGCCTTGCTCATGCACCAGCTCGTCGAGTATTTGCCACAGCTCAACGTTCTTGACCGGTTGCTTGCTGGCAGTCCGCCAGCCCTGCACCTTCCACTTGTGGATCCACTCGGTGATGCCTTGTCGCACGTACTGGCTGTCCAGGTACAACTCCACGCGACACGGTCGCTTGAGGGCACGCAAGGCCTCGATCACGGCCATGAGCTCCATGCGGTTGTTGGTGGTCTGGGGCTCTCCGCCCCACAATTCCTTTTCGTTGCTGCCTGCCTGCAACAAGGCGCCCCAGCCGCCGGGCCCCGGGTTGCCCTTGCAGGCGCCATCGGTGTAGATCACCACTGTGTTGAGTTCACTCATTCGTCCGATGCTACACGCCCCGAGCCCACGCTGGTCACTGCTGTCACCCGGGAGGAGCGAGCGCTTCGCCACCCCGGTTGGATGAGGCGCATGCCATGCACCCGCTTGGTGGCCACCAGCAAATACACCGCACCGAAAATCGGCCACCAGCGATCGCCGGCCGCGTCCATCCAGGCAAACCGCTCGAGCCAGCGACTCGACTGCACAGCCGGGCGGTAGCAGCCAAAACGTCCTCCCTGGATCTGCATGTCCAGCAGGTTCATCCAGTCACGCAAGCGCCAATAGCCGATGAATTCCCCCGCCTGAGGCAAAAACCCGCTGTTCAGGCCCAGCCGTTGTTCCCAGTGCACCCGGCGTTGTCGCAAGCCCCACAAGCTGGCTGGGTTGAAACCACACACCACCAGCTTGCCCTCGGGGACCAGCACACGATGAACCTCCCGCAAGGTGGCGTGCGGGTCCTGGCTCAACTCCAGGGTGTGGGGCAGGACGACAAGATCGAGCGACTGCTCAGGAAACGGAAGCGCCGTGGGGTCCAGCACCAGATCGGTATGACCCGTGACCACTTCTTCGGACCCCACCCAGCGGTGCGGCATGCGGTTGGCACGCAGACCTTCCAGCATGGGCATGCCGATCTGCAGGGCATGAAACCCGAACAAATCGGCCACCACACGATCGAGTTGCGCCTGCTCCCAGGCCAGCACGTATTGACCAGGAGGGGTATTGAGCCAGGCATCCAGGCTTTCGATTTCTATAATCCGAGGATCCATGAAACTGTTACCTGTTCCTGCCTTCTCTGACAACTACCTGTGGTTGTGGCTTTCCGGCACGGATGCCATCGTGGTGGATCCGGGTGATGCCGAGCCAGTCCTCCAGGCTTTGTCGCAGCAGGAAGCCACCTTGCGCGCGATTCTAGTCACACACCACCATGCTGACCATGTGGGCGGCGTTCAAGCCCTGCAGGCTGCCACAGGCGCTCGCGTGCTGGCGCCAGCCGCGGAAGGACTGAGCTTTGACCACGAACCCATGCGTGGCGGCGAGTGTGTTGACCTGCTGGGTCTGAGGGTGCAGGTGATGGACGTGCCTGGCCATACGGCAGGCCACATTGCCTACTGGATTCCCGCCTCGCCCCTGGGCCCTGTGCTGTTCTGCGGTGACACCCTGTTTTCGGGCGGTTGTGGGCGTATTTTCGAAGGCACGCCAGCCCAGATGCTGCAATCGCTGGACACCCTGGCCGCGCTGCCGGCCGACACCCTGGTGTGCTGCGCACACGAGTACACCCTCTCCAACCTGGCGTTTGCCAAAGCGGTCGAGCCCGCCAACGCGGCCCTATTGCAATACGACACCGCCTGTCAGGCCATGCGCCAGGCAGGTCGCCCCACCCTGCCGTCCAGTATCGGGCTGGAACGGCTGGTCAACCCTTTTTTGCGCTCGCGCGAGCCCGGCATTGTCGAAGCGGTGCAGCGTCATGACCCTGCCGCGCAAGGCGAGGTGTCGGTGTTTGCTGCCTTGCGCAGCTGGAAGAACAATTTCAAATGACAACCAGGATCTGGTGGGTATGCCTGGCGCTGTGGCTGAGCGGTTGCGCGTCCCTGACCCCGAACACCAGCGTCGCCCCCAACGGGGTTGAGGCTGCTGCGCCTGTGCCTGAGCCAGCGTCCACCGCCAAGACAGGGCCCACGACCGGCAGTCTTGTTCCCTTGTCCACGGGGCAGCCACAACAAACAGCGGTGACCCACCTGGCTCTGCCGCGAGACCTGTGGGAACGCATACGGCGCGGTTTTGCCATACCGGACTTGCAAACCGACTTGGTGGACGACCGCGTGCAATGGTATGCCGCCCGCCCGGACTACATCGCGCGCATGACCGAGCGTTCAAGCAAATACCTCTACCACATCGTTGAGGAAATCGAGCGGCGTCAA
>JACCDX010196379.1_pt1 | contig 10510 bp, 30 predicted proteins | sample 7449681 | NCBI WGS metagenome assembly JACCDX01 (sample SAMN15323450, study PRJNA562643) | freshwater metagenome | isolation source: river surface water | place: USA:Blue River Watershed | collected 2017-08-18
ATACCTCATCAACAACGTTTTCTACGCGACGTGCTGTGGAAATACCTACCTTATTATCATACACTGGAATTACGACTTTGCCAAATGGTTTGGCATAATTCTCAAAGTCGCCAGGAATCAGATCTCCAGTCTTCATACGTTCAGTGTCTTCAGGACTCACACGAATACAACGACCAATACTCTGAACAGTAGATACAAAGTTTTGATTCCTCATAAAGATACAAGATTGAATACCAGGAACACTAATACCTTCAGTTAGGATGCCAATATGAAAGACAATAAACTTACGCTCAGGATCTGCTCCATATTCAGAGAAAGTATTCAAAAATTCAGAGCGACGGACTTTGTTCCCATTGACAAATGCACCGTACTTTGAAGTAATCCACATCACATCATATCCATTACTACGCATCTCAGGAATGAGTGCAGTATCTGATAGCATTTGATTCAGAACTTTAGTATTAGGTGCAACAACCAACACTTTGTTCATGTCATCTTCATTGAGAATAGAATCGCAAAGTGTGTAGAAGTCACGTTCTGCTGCATTCTCTTTGTCTCGTGCTCCAGTAATTTTAACAACAGAAGTTTTGGGAGCAAGGATGCTACCATTTTGAATTAGATCTGGTGCTTTGACACTAAAGATCTTACTACCAAATACTTCAGCATCATTGTTACCAGGACGACTTGTTTGACTGAACTTAGGAGTTGCAGTCATTGAATAAAATCGTTTGGAACTCTTACTGATATTCTTTACAGCATCAAAGAAACGACGATTGACAGCATTGTGCGCCTCATCAAGATAAGTTACATCAATATCAATTTCTGCTTGATGAATCTTATGCAAAGAATGATAAGTTGTAAAGATTACTTTAGATCCAGGAGTTGTTTCGCAGTAGTATGCAAGTTCAAGAAAATTAGTGATTCGAGTATGCTCAGTTTCTCCACTGTGCATATGAATGATGTTGGTATTGCTGATGAACTTTTCAAACTCATTAGAGAGTTGTTGGCACAGCAAAATCTTCGGAGCGACAACAAGAATAGTAGAGTTTGGATTGTTTTGCAGTTGACGCATTGCATCTGCAATGATCATGATACTCTTACCAGCACTAGTAGGAGCAATCGTCAACATACGATCATGCTGACCAGACAGAAGCATAAATTCATTCTGCTGTGGACGCAAAGAAGGAATCATGGAATTCAAATCAATAGATGTATTATAAACAAAAAATCCTGCTTGTGGGCAGGATCATGTGACAGTTTTTAAAGTGTCTTTATTTAATTTTGTCGTACTGTTCTTGAATAAACTTTTCAAGATACTTTACAGGATCTCTCTGTCTGTTTTTTTCAGCAATTACTTGGAGCATTTCATATGTAACTGCTGAAATTTTTAGTGTTTTTGGTTGTGCCATATTTTATTATTTTTTAGATATTTATCAACCACCATTTATGTATGACTTCCAACATATGAAAGAGACCTTACAAACAATTCAGTAAATCTTTCTTGTTTTTTTGGATGAACTGATGCGAGATTTGAGTTTATTGCTTTACGAAGAGCATCAAGTTCTCGAAACTCTTCGTCTGTGAGTTTTTCATTTCCTCTTGAAGGAAGAGTCATAAGTTTGCTCCCATGATTGTGTTCAAATTCTAACACTATTTAAGGAGAATGCGATGTTTCTTAATATTCTCTTTGGGATTGATTAACAGTTCTTAATCATTAAAAAATGATCCAAAATTACCACGACTTCCAGGTTTTCTATCTTCAAGCATATCCATTAGTTCTTCAATTTTTTTACAATTTTCCATATCAAGGAGAAGTTGTGATAGTTGTTTTACTACTAATGGTTTTTCTGATGTTGATGCAACACGAATTGCAGCACGTAGATGACTCTCTGCTTCCAAAATATGATCAAGAGTTTGCTTCGATAATGCCATAATCAACACTCATCCATTCCTAGGGGTTTAGTTACTTTTCTCAACTCAAAACTACCGTCTCCACGGTCAATCCATTCCACAGTTTCTCCTTCTTTTAGATTTGCTGCTTCTAGCAAATCATCAGGAAACTCTACAAAACAATCACCAGAAAGTCCATCTACTTGAACGGGAAGTTGCCATTTCACCACTTTATCTTTTTTTGTAACAGCATCAGGAATCCAAAGATCTCCATCTTCACTTACATGAATGGGATATGGATAATCTTCATTAACGATTTTCCAGTTTTTCTTGACACTCGATTCTGCCTTATCACACATCGCATTTAATTCTTCTTCAGTGTATCGAAGTGCTTCTATATTACTATGACCCCAAGGAGGCATACAATCTTGTTGCCATTTAGGTGTCCTGTCCTCACCATCAGTTTTAAGTGTTATTTTATCATCTTCATCATGACACAGGACTTTGTTTAGATATTCCTCATACTTATTGCTACTATTGCCATTCAACAGTGCAAGAAGTTCATATGCTTGAGATGTTTGGTGTTTGTATATGTAATAATTTTCCTTAACCACACCAACAATCACATCATAAATCTCCTGTGGTGTTGCTTCACCAGCAGACATCGCATCGTGCATCCAGTTCTCAAGATTTTCAAGTGAATACTTTTTATAATCAAAAGTCATAATTAATCTCTGGGTTTAGGTTTAGAGCAGTCGTGACAGTAATAGGAGAAACCATCACGGAAATATTTTACAACCTGATAATGGTCTCTGTCAAGTGGTTTAGTCTCGCCACATTTATCACAAATCCGCATCTTTTTTGAGTTGTTTGCGGATTCGCTTGAGTTCTTTGAGTTCAGATTTAATATTTTTGTAAGCAGAGTCAGCATCTAACTTCCCTCCCATTTCTAGTGCGATGATAATATCTACTCGTGTTCCAAAGTGCGCAAGTGCTTTTTCAAAGTCATCCAAGTCATACATTTTTTTCTGTCCACTTTTCTAGAGTCAGAATATCTATACGTGCATCAACTGCTTCAATAGAATTCATGAGTTCATAAAGAGTATTTGTGGTTTCAATATTCTCTGCTTCCAGAGTTTCAATTCTTTCTTGTAAATCAAGAATAATTGAATAAATGCTAGATTCTTCACACATTTCTTTATCTGTAGGAGAAAACAACCAGCGTAAAAAATTCATTCCTTTATAACAGACTTATAGTATCTATTATAAGCGAGAAATCTATTCATGCTAGGTTTTATCTTCAAACTCTGACAACACTCAAGATATGACATCCATTCGTACCAAGGAGTCGTATGATCAAGAACGTGATAAGGTTGTTCTACAGGAGTTCCTTCCAAAACTGTTCTCCTTTTTGAAGTGCTAATACAACTGTGGTATGTTCTCTTGCGTGCCTATCAAGGTCTTTTTCTTTCAAATAAATGTTAGACCTTTCAACAGAACATTTAAAGATATTTGCCCACATTTGTTGATTAGTGTTTAGTCTTGTTTTCATTGCTCAAGTCAGGATGTGGTGCGTAGAGAGGTCCTTCGTAATCTCCTGCATGAAAGTTTTTAAGAACTTCCAGAACTTCGGGCGTTTCATTCCACTCCCAAGTATTGCCATTCTTGTCAGTAAAAGTGCGTAGTGCCATTAAAGTTTTCCTCCAACTTCTCCAGAATAAGTTTTTTCAGCAAGTTTGTCAAACTCGCCTTCTTGTTTTGATTTTAAATACCAGCGTGTTGATCTCACACACTGTTCTTCAGTAAGTGATGTGATAATACCTTTACCATCAGGATAGTGAGATTGCCATAGTCCATACTTTTTTTCTTCCACATAAAATGCGTCGTCAATTAGTTGTTTTTCCATAATGATTCAGTTGCCTCTGCAGTTCAATTCTTGCGGAAATTAATTTACTGTATAAAAAATCTTGATATTCATTTCCTTCTAGAAGACTTGTGAGATTATCAATTTGCATTAGAGCAAAAATAAGTTTAGTTTGCTCGTTCATTTTTTACGCTTTGTAGTGCGAGAAGTGTTTCCAGAGGAATCCACGCGGGTGGTTCGTCCTTTATTTGTACCAGAACTTCCTTTACTTTTTGGTTTAGGTTTTTGTTCCACACTTCCCTTACGTTTTTTACTGGTGTCAACGGGTTTTCCATCGCGATAATCAATTTTAAGAGTTCTCTTATCTAGTTTATACCTTTCTAGGTATTTGTCAAGGTGCTGTTCACAAGAAAAGAAACAGATCGTAGGATTTTTCTTTTCTCCAAACTCTAAACGATATGGATGATTCTCATATGGAAACAACTCTGTACTAATCATCGCACTGTAATGTCCTCAAAGCCTTGTACTTTTCCGTGTTTGAAATGTATCATACATCGCGGCCAATCTTCCCACTTCCCTTCCCATAATGAAGGATAAACTTCAACATAATCAGTCACATAACACGGTTCTACTTTACCATGCTTTCCTGTAGGAATCCACTCAAAATTCAAAAATAATCTTTTAGAGTCATAACGTTCATCATCTTCTCTAATTTCCGCAAAGTCGTGAGTTTCTCTATAAGTCAATTCATACAAACATCCATCAGGAGAAATCCAATAGCGACACATCGCACAAGCAAGACCTTTGGTTTGCATTTCTACATTGGTAAATTGTTCTCCTAAATCGTAAGAAGAACGAATTTCATCATAAAGTCCCATAATGTTAATCGGAGATACTTTGTTCTTGTTGCACTCTATCTAGGTGATGATAAATCGTAGCATTGGTGTATTGAAACTCTTCAAATCGTTGTGGATTATTATCTCTCATTCTTGAGAGCATATTGATCCAATCATAACGTTTATCTACGACCCAACCATATCTACGTTCATCGTGTACCAAATCAAAGATCGTCATCATTAAGTTCTACTCCATCAGTAAGTTCTTTCATTCTATCAAAGAAATCCTCATCAAGTGGATATACTTTTTCTTTACCAGTTTCAATGTCATCAACCATTTGAAGCAAACTTTCTAAGAAATGTTTGGGATACACATCGTCATCATTTAATCCAAACCAGAATTCAATATAACACTGCTCAAATGGAACATCATCTTTAAGAAGAGTATATTGTTTTTGATTGTCTTCAAACCATACCAAATCCATCCAAGTAATGAAATTGTTGCGAATACTTTGCCATCCAGTCATCCAGCAGTGACCAACCCAATAATCCCACCAACTCATTTTAACTTTATTGGTATTTGTTCCTAGGAGAGGTCTTGAGAATATCATGTTAAGTATCGCGGTTTTTCTGAATCAAACTGGTAGAACTTTACGTCTTTCATATCTAGGCACATACGAATTGTAGTATGTTCTCTCTGTTCTCTTGGTGTTCCTTTATACAGAGTTCTACGTTGATAGGCGCATTTCCAGATATCATAGAAGATTTTAGATTTCTCTGTCATTATCCCAAGGTGCTTTTTTGGACATAATCTCTTTTAATCTTTCAACTACTTTAGGGTCTGGTGGTTCATTGAGTCTTTCCACAAGAGCATCAAAGTTTTCCTTTGGTAGAATAATCTTTTCAGGAGGATACGACCCTTTACCCCAGAACTCTTCAAACTTATGAACATAGTTCATATGATCCCAACCATGATTGAGATTTAACCAGAAATCAGAATAGCGTTGGTGGTCGTCCATTCTCCAATTAGAGTGATTGATAAGACGATACCAATACCATACGGGACGATAACGAAGGTATCTGTTACCGATTATGAATTTGTTTAGAAATACAGGAAAGTCCATCGTTCTTCTTGTAGTACAGATACTATAGCAAAATCTCAATAAAAATCAAGTCTCCTGTTTCTCATTGTATAAGAATAATAAGTGTCTCTACCAGATAGATTGTAAGGGTCAAAGTTTGGTTGAGACATTATGTATTCATCTTGCATTTGAACCCAACCATAGTTTAATTCTTCAAAGAAAGCACAACGATCTATGTTATCATTATACTCTACAAATCTTGAATGAATACAACATTTCCAAGACCACCAAGCATCTTCAATCCATTGTTTCATCAGAATAATTAACATAGAGATTATCACCACCTATGTTTAGGTGAAAGACTTGACCATTGTTGAGATAGATTCCCATCCACACTGCACGACCTTCCTCCATTACCTCATAATGGAACATTTTCACATCTTCCAGAACAATCTCATCTGGATTCTTTACAAAACGTGTCATTTTAGTTTTTGTTGTTCTACATGAGAAGTTGAATTTGAATCTTGTGATCCAACATAAGCAACCGATGTTACAATTACCAAACCACAAATTGCGGCGAGCATTACATCTCCAAGTTTCATTGTTTTCTCCTTAGTTTCGTTTTTATATAGGTTTTATTTCAAAACCTCATCAACATCAACAGCATCATAATCATCAATACCAAGTTTGAATCTTACAAAATCAGTAAAGTCCGTGGCATCCTGTTCATAAACACAGTGACCACCATTATTATCACTTTCTGTGTAATTGGTGAAGTAATCATCAAACACTACCATAATCGCAAGAGCACGTGATTGATCATGTTTTGTGATTGCAGTGTGTGGATGTGCCACAATCTTGGTAATGCACTCAAAGAGTTCCTCACGAGTGTAAGAGAATGCTTTTGCTTCTGGATCAAGTTTGTAAGTCATTTCTTTTCCTCAAAAAATCTTCCTTCAGGACCACAAGAGTAATCAAGTTCTTTCCAACAGTTTGCTCTCAACATATCACAAAATCGTTGCTTATGACCAGTTACAAGGTCATCAGTAGTATTTGGAGAGGCACACATATCATATCTGCTAGTTCTAAAAAAGATATGTTCTATCCAAGATTTACGATACCACTTACAATCCTTACAGAGTTTTTTAGTCATTTTTTAATTTTTCTGAAAGTTCTTGTGGCGTAAATTGTTCTCCTTCATAGTTGTAAAATGTCTTATCTTTTCCAAGAACTTGATGTTGATAATAAGTTCTACCAGATACTTGTGGGAACTCACCTTTTACTCTTTCTTTCACATAATTGATGTCTCCAACATATCCAACAGCAGAAGCATAGCATTCAGAGTCAGAAACAAATTTTGGATTTTTATTGAGGAACTGCACACTTGCTTCTACCAGAGTCATATCTGGTTTTTTATCAACCAACTCAAATCCAAATCGCTTGAGTATTTTATTAAGTAGTTTAATCATTTTGTGCCTGCTTTTTTGTTCGTTCATCTGCTCTTTTCCTCATCATAGCATTTTCCTGAATAATCTCACCAAGTTCCATTAGTTCCTGTTTCATTTCAGATGTTGAAGTCTTCGCAACCTCATCATAAAAATAAGTTGTTGCAGTAGTTAATAAAATTAATTGTCTATATGTGAGGTTCATTGATAAGGATTTTTCATATTTTTCAAAATTTCTTTAAAGAAGGCAATGCGGTCTTTATCATATTCACAGTCCACATTATGAGAATTGCAAAAATCTATAATGTTTTTCTCCGTTGGAGTTGGAGAATAACAATTACGGAACCTAGCATAAGTAATGTGCTCAACAAACTCTTTACGCATAATCTCAAAGAGTTGGAAGAGTTCTTGTTGTGTGAGTTCTACTTCCCTTTCAGTTGCTTGATGTCCTTTGAATTGAATTTTCATTTCAGTTTACTCTGTAAAGTTCAAGAATACGACGAGCAACAACAATCGCAAGGTCTTTATTTGAGATAGACATATCTTCCGTGATGTTTTTGGAACCTTCTTCGTGTCGTTTTTCGCACGATTTGATGTAAACTCCTCCGTTGTCTGCTTGAAGTTCTACGCGATGAGTTGTTCCTTCTACTTCATCAGAAAATTCATAGACATCAGTGGTACTGTGAATAATATCAGTTCCAGGAACGATGTTGTAAGGTTGAAAAGTCATCAGGTTTCTGTGTGTATGAGGATATTATAAGGTATCCTGTGGGTTTGTGGTGAGGTCTTGTGCCAGTTTGGTAAGTGTTTTAACTGAGATTAAAATGCAAATGTGTTTTCCATGTACCAATGGTTTTCTTTTGTAACATATCAGCAATCAGGTTGGGAATAAATCGAGTATACTTATCCAGAAACTCTCGCTCTGTAAGTTCATCACATCCGCGTAGATAATAATCATTATTCACAAAGTTTGCAAATTTTGCGAACTCATAATCACTCTCTTGATCAAGATTATAACGACAGATTTGCAACCACACAGATCTACCTTCACCAGTTGCATAATAATCAATAGCAAAGAACCGATAGGTTGGTTTTTCAGTCATTTTTCAAATTCCTCATTCGTTCCAGAAACTCATTACTCTGCCTATACAATCCTTCAATCAAATCCTTAATATCATCAATCGCAATAGCATTATATTCTACATTCATATTTTCGCATATCAAGGCATTCACCATACATTCTAGTGCCATTGCTTGCATATGTTCTGGTGTAATTGGTGTGCCGTGAGGCATACCAGAGCACTCATCATTATAAAAGGCATTATACCGACGAAGGACAGTATCAGCACGTTCTCTACGTTCACACTCATCTTTTTCAATCTCAGCAAGTTTCAACATAGCATCACCGTGCTTTTCATAAAGTTCATCAAGAGCAGCAAGTGCTTTGTTTTCTGCTTCTCTTCGTGCTGCCTCTTCTAACATCTCTTCGTGTGTAAGATTTTCAAGAACAAGATTTTTTGCAGCATCTTCCATTTTTTTCATATCCTGTTTGTAGATAAGTTCTTTCAACCTCTGTTTGCCGTATTCAGTGAGTTCGTGTTTTTTGTTGCGGAGTTCTTCTACTTCATTTTCAGAAAGAAAGAAACCATCAGGAATGTGTCCGTATTCTTCAGTCATCTCTTATCTCCTTGAACCATTTAGCAAATTCAATCCATTTTGTATCGTTGAATGCTTCTGAACGATTGGCAGCACTGTAATCTTCGTTTCCATTTTCAGCACAAAATTTATCAAGTGCGTGTTTAATCTCACACCTCATAAGGTATCGGTGCCTATTAACCATTTCGCATATTTGTTCGTCAGTCATCGTTCATTTTGCTCCGCAGCATATTCTTCTTGTTTTTCCAACTTCCTTTCAAGTTCTTCAATTCTATCACACAACTCGGTGATAATACAAATCAAAGAAGGATAGCAAATGGTTTCAATATCATTCCCATCCTCCATATCAATATATCGGTGATGGCAAAGTTCTTTTGTAAAATTGCGTTCAGTAGTCATCGTAGCATCCCTTTAATTTTTTCAAGACAATGATTGAAACCATCTACAAGTAGTTCAGTGTTTACGTTCTGACTTCCTGCTGCTGATTGTTCTTTCGGCAACCAATCTTCTACCAAATCTACAACATCATTACAAGCATCAAAATCATAACCAAGTTCATCTACCAATCTATTAAAAAGTTTTTGTGCTTCGTATTTTTTCACCAACCTATTCACAACCTCATCCATAGGTTTTGAGGGTTCATCTATTCTTTGATATTTTACACCACCGATTTCAATTACATCGGGTTTTGGATAAGCATTCTTGATTTTTTCAAGAATAGGTTTAGTAGCAACACTTATCCAAAGATGTTTATCAATCAGTTTGAGTTCATCAAGGGTCAGTTCAAGTGTAATTTTGTTAGTGGTCATAAGAACTCTGTTTTATAAAGTCATTATACAACAAAAGGCACTCTGTTTCAAGTGCCTCTGTTCCAGTTCGTAAAGTGTCCTTTATTCTATTCTCACTCTTTTGGAAGTGTCTATTCCTCTTTTTCGTTGATATTGAGTAAGATTTCCAGCATTAGCAACAAATCCAGTTTCAAGGCACACCCATTTTTGATAGGCAACTTTTTTACTAATTTCACTTCTTTCTTCTGGTGGTATTCCAAATACCCCAGATTTAAGTTCATATGTTTTTTGACCTCCCTTTCTTGCATCTTCCACTTTTTGTTTTTCTGTTCTTCCGTGAACTCCAATACCTATTTCGTAGGTTTTTTGTCCTCCTATTTTTCCCGCATTTGAACCATATTTTTCACCATTTTCTTTTCTTTGTTCTTCTGTAAGACCACAAATACCAATTTTATTTTCTTTGTTTCTTCTTCCACTTATCTTTCCTGATTTTTTTCCATTTTCCCTTCTTTGTTCTGGTGTTAGACCAAATACACCAAGTTTAAGTTCATATGTTCTTTTTCCTGCCTCTCTACAAAGATTGAGTGATATTTTCCCACCACAATTCTCATTAAGGCACCATTTATCCGTTTGATAAAATGGTTTAATTAATCTTTTTTCTACTTCTTGTGCTTCTATCCAACCTTCATCAGTATAAGGAAATACTTCAAGTATTTGTTTCTTTGGAGTATAAAAATTCCACATCCACTTATGAGTATATGGAGACCCCATATAATATTCGTCATATTTCTTTTCTCTTTTTACTCCATAGTAATAATAAGGAACTTCTTCAAAGGTAATCTTATACAAGTATATTCTTGGACTTTGTGAAGTCATAGTTCTGCCTTGTTGTGTGTCGTATTACTATTTATACAAGAAAAGGTGTCCGAAGACACCTAATCTCTGCTTC
>JACCDX011319318.1_pt1 | contig 10508 bp, 7 predicted proteins | sample 7449681 | NCBI WGS metagenome assembly JACCDX01 (sample SAMN15323450, study PRJNA562643) | freshwater metagenome | isolation source: river surface water | place: USA:Blue River Watershed | collected 2017-08-18
CAAAAGTTCTTACTTGACTTGTTGACAAGCAAAGACAGTTTTGTTCGTAAGAAAATTATTGACCAGAACTTGAGTTATCTAAACGCACGACTAACTCACTACCTAGACAAAATCGGACTTCCCCATAATGTTGTCTTTAAGAACGATTTATCAGTTGAAATCACTGAATTGGGTCGTGAACTTGATTTTGACAACTTATCACGTGGTGAACGAAACAGACTGATTCTTGGTTTGAGTTTTGCTTTCCGTGATGTATGGGAGAACTTGTATGCTCCGGTCAATACACTATTCATTGACGAATTGATTGATAGTGGTCTTGACACAATGGGTGTTGAGAACAGTCTAGCAATTCTCAAAGACATGTCTCGCCGTCGTCACAAGTCCATCTGGCTTGTATCACACCGTGAAGAACTCGCAGGTCGTGTACCTAACGTTCTAAAGGTTGTGAAAGAAAACGGCTTTACAAGCTATGCTACATCTACTGAAATGGAATAATTTCTAGTTCTGTTTATTAGTGATAAGTAAGTCTATGCCAAGTCCACAGAAACAAAAAGGTTCCGGTTACGAGCGAGAAATCGCTAAATATCTCTCCGAGTTATACGGAGAGAGTTTTATTCGTGCTCCCGGATCCGGAGCGTATGTGGGCGGGAAGAATCAATCACGCAAAGAAGTATTACACGAAGGACAAATTCGCACCTTCAAGGGCGATGTAGTACCCGGTCAATCATTCAAGAATATGAATATTGAATGTAAATTCTATGCTGACTTCCCATTTCATCTGACGCTTAGCGGAGAATGCAAAGTTTTAGATGGTTGGCTAGAACAACTCATGGATGTAGCAGATCCCGATGATTGTAACATATTGTTTATGAAATTCAATCGCAAGGGACGTTATGTTTGCGTACAAAGCAAGCTAACATGGGTGACTGACAACTTCTGGTATTATACGTCCGCTAAACACGGAGACTGGATACTAATGGAGTTTGACAGTTTCTTTAAAAATAACAGTACTCTACTAAAAACATATTCAAGCACAATAGACACCAAGTCAAATCCTACTGTTACTACAAATAATATTTTAACTATCGATATCTAAAAATTTGTTGTTCCCATTGGGGAACCTCCTTGAGTTTGTACAGGTTGTGCTGTGCTGACGGATCTGGAGTAAGCAAGAGTAGTAATACTCTTGGATATACCGAGAAGGCAATCGGAAAAGCGAACCTTCAACAAGTCTATATCTACTTTATCTTTGCGATATAGAATGTGCGTTACAGAAGAATCAACATTAAAACTTGACAGCTTCACTACAGTCCCATAAACTTTACAGTGTAACCGGTAGCGTATTGTGTCAACAAATAGGCGACAATACGGGGAAAAGATAACAAAGGATGACGGGCATGGCAAGATCCCTAAACCATTGGTAGTGCTGAATAGCACTACCATGGCTTCAAAGCGGCAGAGTATCTCCTCTAATAAAACAATTTAAAGAATAGATAACCGTAAAAATAAGAACTGAGCGATAGCGAAGTTCTAGATGAACGAAGTTCATCTTTAAAGAGAAAAGAAAAAACCCCTAAATTTAATAAATGAATAGTTACGGGTTTGATTAGAAGAATGGCAATTGTGTTTTCTTAGTAGTTTCTAAGTTATTCTCAACTAATTCATTTATTAGTTTTCGTTCTTCACTGGACATGTTTAGGACGTCTTCATAAGACACCCCTCCCCTCATGTACCAAGTTAATGTAAGTGCTGACTTCTTAATATCGGTACATTCTTTTTCCATTCCTTCTATCAGCTTCTGTATGCCCTGAGGGTCAAGGCGTAGAAGCCTTAACCGAAAAAATCGCTAGTATTCAATACGAATGGTTGCTTATATTCATTTGTACAATGCGGGCATTTAATATCTAATGGCTTCAATTCCGTCATTTCTTTCATTTTTGAATGATAATCACGGATAGTAGTATATGTATTTTTGTCACAGTTTTGTAGATAATCTAGAATAAAATTGGTATCTACTACTTGTGCTGAAGGTGTTCGTATATACTCAATTGTTTTAGCTAACACATCCATAGTAGTCTGTGTGATAGAAACGATAGCTTCCTGTGTTTTCTTAATGCGCTCATCTTCATTTTCAATGGATTCAATTGACATGAACATACGCTGTATTTCAAATTGCTTTAGGTTAGCTTCATTCATTTCACGATATGTCAATGGTCTAAACTTGATAGCTAAATCACTAATCTCAAGTTCCTTACCGTAATCTGCTTCCTTCATAGTAGACAATACAGCAACCAAGTTAACGCCAAACTTGCTAACTTCTTCACATTTAGGACATTCTGTTTCAATCTCTAATTCGTTACCTTGGCTAGCAGATTTGATACCAATAAGAATGCTATCCATATCAGTGCTGTGTATTGACCATGGATCCTTGATATCCGGGACACAGCTTTTAATCAATTCAACTACGGCAGTACCGTTATACAGTGAGTCAGGGGTTCTGGCAGTAATTTCATCGATAGCAGTCATGGGGTAGATCGGCAGTTCACCTGATTCAGGCATGTTTACTACTCCGGGTTGATATCCTTTACCCCCGCTAGGTAATCTTACGTATATTGAAGGTCTACGAAAATATTGTTTTAGGGGGTTGTTTGCTATTGCCATATGTTTTCCTTTATCAAAAGTGGGTGTTCGCCCAATACTAAATAATATGTAGACTATTTATTGGTAGAAAATACCCCCTAAAAAAACGGATATCCATATATGAATGACGATTTAGCACAACAGATGGCAGACGCTCTCAGAGAGAACAGCGAAACCCTGCGTTCCTTAGGGCAAACACAAGCTGTCTCTATTGAAATGATGAAGAAGTTAGCACAAGCACAGGGTGTTAACGTTGCCGGTATTAAATCGTTTGATGCTGAATTAAAAGCTGCCGGTGAAACAACCAAACAATCTACAGCATATCAAAAAGCACAGCAACAAGCATTAGAAAGATATCTACAAGCACAACAAAATTTAACAGCGGCTGTAACAGCATCAGTTACTAGTGTTAAATCTTTAGGATCTGCGTTACTAACTACTGAAAAGAGTTTAAGTAAGTTTGGATCAGGATTAACAGCCGCTGGCGATGCTGCATGGTCATTGGGTAAAAACTTTGGCTTAGTTGGTATGGCTATAGGCGGACTTGTTAAGGGCGCTACTATGGCAGCCGACGCTGCCTTAAAACAAACAGATGCATCGCTAAAAGCTACAGATGAATTGTCAGCATTAGGTGCTGCCGGTGGACTGACAGCTAAAGAAGTATTACAGATGGGTCACAATGCGGGACTTTCATCTCAGAATTTAGAAGTATTAACTAAAGCAGCCAATAAAGCTGGTTCAGGATTAGCTGGTTTTGGCAACACAGTAACAGACGGTGTAAAAGCATTTGGTCAAATGACTGCTGTAACTAAAGAACAGCGTATGGCTTTTGAACGCATGGGTATTAGTCAAGAACGACTAATGGAAATGCAAGGTGACTATGTTAAGTTACAAGAATTATCCGGTAAGTCATTACAAGGTCAAGCAGGTGACAGTGCTAAACTAAAAAAAGAATCATTAGAGTATGTAGAAAACTTAACTCGCCTATCTGCTATGACAGGCAAGAGTGCTGATAAGTTACAAAAAGAACAAGAAGCCCGTCAATTAGAATATGAAGAACTAATTCAAACTCGTCAAGAAGATGACAAGATACGTGAATTAAGAGCACAAGGTCGAGACAAAGAAGCTAACTCATTAGAGTTAGAGCAAAAGAAACGTCAAGAATATCTACGTGAAGTCGAAGCCGTATACGGTAGAGACATGGCAATGAAAGTGGGTCGTGTTGCTAGAACCGGCGGCTATGACAAGCAAACAGCCGGTCTTGCTGTATTGGGTATCGATGCCGGTAAGATTCAAAACGACCTCGCTTCGGCAAGAGATGTAGATGAAGCTAGAAGAAATGCAGCTGCCCGCAATCAAGAAATAAAAGGATTACAATCTGAATCGTTAAAATCATTTGGCACTGCGTTACAGTATGGTGGTGAAGATTTAGGTAAACGTCTGGGTGTTACTGGGGAGTCATTGCGTGAATCTGGTAAGTTTATGGGACGTGATGAAGTTGCAGCCTATGAAGCATCCAAGCGACAAACAGGAACTCCTAGTACAGGAAAAACAAGTGATACTGTAGCAAAAGATCCTGCTCAAATTTTCAGAAATGAAATGACCGAAGCAGGTATTGCCGCTAGAAAGAAAGTAGACGAAATAGTATTGGCAATGAATCCAATGATGAGCGGGTTCAATTCTACTACAATAGCAGCCACAGCATTAACTGCCGCAGCCGTAGCAGCGGCCACCGCTTTAGCTGCCATGGCCACAAAAGCTAAACTAGGTGATCTATTAGATAAAGCAGGAACACCTGATAAAGGTAAAGGCAGAGCACGTGATGCTAAAGGTAGATTCACTAAAGCACCTACTCCAACAACAGGCGCAAGTAAATTAGGCGGACTAGCTAGAGGCATAGGTAGTTTAGGTAGTTTAGCTAAAGGTGCTGTTGGTGGTGTAGGAGGCTTAGTCGGTGGCATCGCATTAGATTATGGCGCATCTAAAGCAGAAGCAGCCGGTCACACTAAGACAGCAGCCGGACTAGATATAGGTTCTAGCGCATTAAAATTCGGTGGCACAGGGGCTATGATCGGTAGTGTTGTTCCTGGTGTAGGTACCGCAATCGGCGGAGGACTAGGCGCATTGGCAGGTGGTGCTTATGGCATGTATCAAAACTGGGGCAAATTATTTGGTGGGAAAAGCAGTGAACCTACGAAAGATGCTGCCAGCGCTAAGATGGCAAAAGATGCGGAGGTAGCAAAAACCGAGCTAGATAAAAATCAAATCAAAGCCACTACCAATTTAGATGTTAATACTAAAGAGAATAACAGACAATTAGACATCAATACTAAAGCGTTGTTGGATTTGACCGATGCGTTAAATGACTTAACTATTGTAACTTCTGCTAACACAGCCAGTGGATCTCCTGAACAGATTCAAAAAATGCTAGAGAACATATACAATAAACGAGGTATAGGATCCGGTACACCGTCTAGCGCAGGAACAGTAGGTGGAGTTTCAAGTGGCGGCTCTAGTGGCGGTGGAAGCTCTAGTAGTGGATCTAGTGGCACTGGCTCTAGTGGCGGTGGAAGCTCTAGTAGTGGATCAAGTAGTGGATCAAGTAGTAGCGGAGGATCATCGCCACCAGTCGGAGGCTTAGGTGCTACCGGTTCACCTAGTAAAGCCGGCACACGTGGGTTAGACGTTGTATTAGGTGATGAAGTTCGTAAAGGTGGCACAGTCTCGTGGAGAACAAACAACCCTGGTAACATCTCTTATGCTGATATCACTAAGAAACACGGTGCGCTTGCTCCGTTTATTAATCCTAATGGTGATGCCCAACAGCGTAGTGTAGGTATTGCTATCATGCCAACGCTCGAAGCTGGCGAAAACGCACAGATGGATTTGTGGCGCAAACCGTCATATAATAATTTATCTATTGATGCGGCTGTAAATCGATGGACAGGTCAGCATGCGGGACTAGGGTCTACATATGCTAGGGATTTGGCAAAGGCCGCAGGGGTAGATATCAATACTACTGTAAAAGATTTAAAAGACGACCAACTTAGAAATCTAGTTAAAAAGCAGGCAATTTGGGAAGGTTTTAAACCTGGTAAGATTGAAAAAGCTCGCAATGGAGGTGTGTTCGAAGGACCTGATACCGGATATTTAGTAGAGCTTCATGGCAATGAAATGGTTGCTCCTACTGAAAAATTCCGTCAGTTACTCGACAATATGCAACAGGTAACTAAGCAAGATTTGGGTACAGTGACAAACACAACATCTACTACGGCTTCTACAAGTTCATCAGCCGCAGACCCGGCGATGTTTATCGATATGATGGAAATGATGGAGTCAAAATTCAATGATATCATTGACGCATTGAATGAAGGTAATGGTATTTCTGACAAAATATTAACCTATTCTAAGGTCTAACACTAAATACTAGACAATCTATTATGACTTACAAAAAACGATTTACTAACAAAAGTGGTGTTTCAAGTCCTATTTCTGGCGGCAACAGCAATAGTGGCGCTTGGAACGGCAGTCCAGGACAAAATGGAATGCCTACAGGCGGCTGGAACAATGACCAGTTTGGTTACAAGAACTACGGTAGTAAATTACCTGAAGTCTATACCGGGCACCCAAACCGTATTGAGCGATATAATCAATATGAAATGATGGACGTTGATGCTGAAATCAACGCATGTTTAGATATTATTGCTGAGTTCAGTACACAAAAGAATGAACACAACAAGACACCGTTTAACTTATCATTCGGCGAAGATCCTACTCCTCATGAAGTAGATTTATTAAAGACACAACTACAACAGTGGTGTAAATTAAACGAATTTGACACTAGAACATTTAAAGTATTCCGTAATGTATTAAAATACGGAGATCAAGTGTTTGTGCGTGATCCAGAAAATTTCAAGTTATACTGGATTGATATGACTAAGGTCATTAAAGTTATTGTTAATGAAAGCGAAGGTAAATTACCGGAACAGTATGTTATTAAAGACATTAACATTAACCTACAGAATTTAACTGCGGCACAAAAGACCAATACAGACTTTGCTGCCAATCCAGCGACAGGATTAGGTGGAACAGGTGGTGGAGGATCAAGTTCGGGCTATACAGTTCCGTCTATGCCATATAACACAACTGGTTCTAGATTTACTTTAGGTCAAACTGAATCAGCTATCGATGCCAAACACGTAGTTCATTTAAGTCTTACTGAAGGTCTTGACCGCTTCTGGCCTTTTGGTCAATCAGTGTTAGAAAACATTTTCAAAGTATACAAACAAAAAGAATTACTTGAAGACGCTGTTTTGATCTATCGTGTACAACGTGCTCCTGAACGTAGAATGTTTAAGATTGACGTTGGTAACATGCCAAGTCACATGGCTATGGCATTCGTTGAGCGTATCAAAAACGAAATTCACCAAAGACGTATCCCATCAGCACACGGTGGACAGTCTATGCTCGATGCTACATATAACCCATTGTCAATGAACGAAGATTACTTCTTCCCCGTCACTGCTGATGGACGTGGATCAAGTGTTGAGATATTACCCGGTGGTCAGAATTTGGGCGAGATTGATGACTTGCGCTATTTTAACAACAGATTAGCACGTGGTTTGCGTGTTCCAAGTTCATATCTACCTACTGGACCAGACGATAATCCTACTCCTATGAGTGATGGTCGTGTTGGTACAGCAATGATTCAAGAGTTCCGTTTCAATCAATACTGCGAACGTTTACAGAAGTATATCAGTCAGAAACTAGACGAAGAATTCAAACTATTCTTGCGTTGGAGAGGATTCAACATTGATTCTAGTTTGTTCACATTAGAATTTAATCCACCTCAGAACTTTGCTAGCTATCGTCAAAGCGAGTTAGATACAGCACGTGTATCTACATTCAGTTCGATTGAGCAATATCCATATATTTCTAAGCGTTTTGCTTTAGAACGTTTCTTAGGTCTTACTGAAGAAGAAATCACTAAGAACGAGAAACTATGGCGTGAAGAAAACAATAAAGATCAAGATGCTGATCCTGAAGGTAGTGATTTACGTAATGTGGGTATTAGCGTAGGTGGTATGGAAGCTGATGCCGAAGCCGGTGAAACATTAGAAACCCCACCTGAAGGTGAAGAAGCAATGGGTCCAGAGACAGCAGGTCCAGTACAAGATGCTAACGTTGCTCAAGGAACACCGGCTCCAGCTGGCGTTGGTATGTAATTAAGATAAATAACTATATGAAGCTAATGGAAATGTTCGATGCGCCGGTACAAGGTTATCAAGATGTTGCTAATGACAACAGCAAACCTAAATGGCGTGAATCCCGAAAAACTAAATTAACGCTAAGACAAATACGTAAATTACGCAAGATGTTAGATGTGCGTAACTACGAAAAACAAAAGTATCTTAAAAAAGTACATGAACAATATGGTCCGGCTGCTAATCCAGATGCAGCGGCACCGACAGTATAAAGTGACCAATTGGTCACTTTTTTTCGGTTAAAATTTAAAAAACGCAAAAAATACGTGCTTATTGAGTATATTTTACGACTACTCTATAAATAAATCTAGAAGCCATTCTATTCAGGAGAAACAAACAATGGATAACAAAAAATTTGAACAACTTATTGATTTAATTATCAATGAGAACGAAGACCAAGCCCGTGCTTTATTCCACGACATCGTAGTTGAAAAGTCACGTGAAATCTATGAATCAATCATGGAAGACGAAATGGCAGGTCAAACTGCTGACTTGCTAGACGAAATCGGTGACACAGTTGCTGGTGACGAAGAAGGCATGGCAGAAGGTGAAGACGAAGATTTAGACCTAGGTGATGACGAAGGTGAAGACGAAGTTATCGATCTAGACGGCGGCGACGAAGAACTAGACCTAGAAGGCGGTGAAGAAGACCTAGAAGACCGTGTTGTTGATTTGGAAGACAAACTAGACCAGTTAATGGCTGAGTTTGAAGAAATCATGGGCGGTGAAGAAGAAGTAGCCGGTGAAGAAGATTTTGGCGACGCTGAAGAAGATTTTGGCGCCGCAGAAGAAGATGAAGAAGCTGCAATGATGGAAGCTGTTCAGTTACAAAAAGTTTCTGTAACACACGGTGACAATGGTGCTCAAACAAAGAGCCCTGGTCTAGTAAACAGTGGTCAAGCTGGCATGGATTCTAAGCCAGTTAAATTCAGTGGTGCTAGCGAAGCAGTTCCAACAAGTCCAAAAGGACCAAGCAATGCTTATGCTAAAGGCGAGACACAAGTTAAAGGTGCTGGATCATTTAAGAATGCCCCAGGCGCAGGTAACTTCAAAGAAAAAGGTGAGTCAACACCTAAGCCAGTTACAAAAGACGAAGCAGGAGCAGTAAAGAGCCCAGTAGCTGAGTCAAGAACCGCTAAGAAGCGTATCTAAGGAATCTGAGAGAAATGGCTTTGTATCTCAAAGAACATCTGACATTCGACCGTGCTAGCATGGTCGTTGAGTCGTCAGGTGAAGGCAAAGAAAAATCTCTTTATATGAAAGGGATTTTTATTCAGGGCGGGGTAAAGAACGCTAATGAGCGTGTTTACCCTGTTTCCGAAATTGAATCAGCCGTCAATACTCTCAACGAACAAATCTCTACCGGATATTCAGTCTTAGGTGAAGTCGATCACCCTGATGATTTGAAGATTAACTTAGACCGTGTTTCACATATGATTACTCAAATGTGGATGGACGGCGCGAACGGATTCGGAAAACTAAAGATTTTACCAACTCCAATGGGACAGTTAGTGTCTACTATGTTGGAGAGTGGTGTCAAACTAGGCGTATCTAGTCGTGGTAGCGGAAACGTGAATGACTTAGACGGCCGTGTCAGTGACTTTGAAATAGTTACTGTGGATATCGTTGCTCAACCGAGCGCACCTAATGCTTATCCTAAAGCAATCTATGAAGGTATGATGAATATGCGTCATGGTCATAGAACGCTTGAGATAGCAAAAGATGCTCAGAGCGATGCGAAAGTACAGAGATACTTGAGAGAAGAGGTTACTCGTCTTATCAAGGATCTCAAAATTAAATAAAGGGGATTAAGCATGTTAGATGCTATCAAACCATTACTTGAAAGTGGTCTTATCAATGAGGAAACTAGTGTCGCTATTAATGAGGCATGGGCATCCAAATTGAATGAAGCCAAAGAGCAAGTACGTGCCGAATTACGTGAAGAATTCGCACAACGTTATGAACATGACAGAAGCGTGATGGTAGAAGCCCTTGATAAGATGGTTAGTGAAAGTCTATCTACTGAAATTCAAGAATTTCAATCAGAAAGACAAGCTATGAACGAAGACCGCGTGAAAGCACAACAAAAACTACGTGAAAACGCAGTTAAGTTCAATGATTTTATGGTAACTAAGTTAGCAGAAGAAATCAAAGAATTACGTGCTGAACGCAAAGTTCAACTAGAAAGCCAGCAGAAACTAGAACAATTCATTGTTCACGCATTAGCTCGTGAAATTAAAGAATTCGCCACAGACAAGCAAGCAGTAGTTGAAGCTAAAGTTAAGTTAGTAGCAGAAGGTCGTAAACAACTAGAAGCATTGAAAGCACGTTTTGTTGCTGAATCTTCTTCTCGTTTGAATGCTGCCGTAACTAAACATCTAAAGGGTGAAATGAGTCAGTTGAAGGAAGACATTAAGATTGCTCGTGAGAACAATTTTGGTCGTCGTATCTTTGAAAGTTTTGCTAGCGAGTTCAGTGTTACTCATCTAAATGATAAGGCTGAAACACGTAAATTAATGGCAAAAGTTTCTGATATGGAACAACAACTATCTGAATCACAAGTCAAAGTCGCTGATGCTAAGAAATTAGTTGAAAGCAAAGAAC
>JACCDX011090627.1_pt1 | contig 10507 bp, 8 predicted proteins | sample 7449681 | NCBI WGS metagenome assembly JACCDX01 (sample SAMN15323450, study PRJNA562643) | freshwater metagenome | isolation source: river surface water | place: USA:Blue River Watershed | collected 2017-08-18
CGCCGCGGGTGATGGAGTCGCCGAGGCAGAGGACGCGCACGCGTGGCGGAGCGGCGTCGGGCGCGGGCGCGCGGACATCGGTTTCGCGCAAGGCGATCCGGAGCGGGCCCTGCATGGTGGAGATCCAGAGCACGCCGGGGCTGGGCTCAAAGAGGTAGGGATACGAGATCCAGTGCTGCCCTTCGCGGGCGCCGGCGGGGGTGCGGTGATCGGCGATGACGTGCGGGATCGTCCACGTGACGCCCTCGTTCTCGGAGACGGCGAGCGAGAGTTGTTCGCGGCGGCCGGTGAGGGCGACGGGGTCGCGGAAGCGATTCCAGACGAGGACGACGCGGCCGCTGGCGAGGCGCGCGAGCATGCCGGGGGAATCGCTGGCCTCGATGGGGGACGGGATCGGGGCGGTCCATTTCAGGCCGTCGCGCGAGGTGGATTCGAAAAAGCCGCCGAGGGGCGTGCGGAGGTAGAGTTTCACGTCGCCGCCGGTGCGGACGAGCGCGGTGCCCTCGATGGCGCCGCCGTGGGTGGAGCCGCGGATGCCTTTCAGCGCGGTGCTGTAGTTGCCGGCGGCGCCGAGGTCGATCGGTTCGCCGGCGCGCCAGGTGGCGCCGGCGTCGTCGCTCACGTGGGTGAGCGTGACGTGCCGGGCCGGGTGGGCTTGGGCGAGCTGGCTGATGAGGACGAGGCGGCCGGTGGGCAGTTCGACGATCTGGCGCACGGCGCCGCACCAGCCGTCCTGGATGAGCTGGGGCGTGCTCCAAGTGGCGCCGTCGTCGGTGCTGCGCGTGAGGTAGACAGGCAGCCGGCAGCCCTCCTGCGGGCCGCCGCGGGCGTCGTCCCATTTGAAGGCGCGTTCCTTGTCGTTGAGGAAGGCATGGACGAGGACGCCGGTGCGGGTGCGGTGCGCGGCGCGTTCGGGGCGCGAGACGAAGCGCGCGGCGTCGAGAAACGGCCGCGTTTCCCAGGTGCGACCCTCGTCGGTGGAGACGACCGCGCCGGTGGGGACGAAGCCCCAGATCGCGCCGGCGGCGTTGCGGACGAAGGGGCCTTGCGGCGCGCCGGTGAGAGACGTTGCGCGCGGGTGGAGTTGCGGGGCGGCGGGTGCGGCGCCGGCGGCGACGAGGGGCAGCGGGGCGAACGATGCGAGCAGACAGAGGACGAGGAGGCAGGCGAAACGTATCGGCAAAGCGGATGCGGCGGAGAGTGGACCGCGGATGACGCGGAGGGCGCGGATGAGGAAGCGGTCTCGGGCGCGAGAGGGTGAGGCGCGGGGCTTTGGCGCGATGAAAGCCGCGGTTGCGGCTGCGTTTGCCACGCTCATCGGGACGGTGGCGCGGCGGGGCCTGTTTTTGCGGGGCCGCGCGGGAGCATGAGATAGAGGAGAAACGCGCACACGCACACGCTGGCGGCGCCGGCGAGGAAGATGGTGTTCACGGGGACCTTGGCGTCGCGGAGGGCGCCGCCGGCCCAGATGGTGAGGCCGCCGACGAGGCAGGCGCAGAAATTCAGGATGCCGTAGCCGGTGGCGCGGTAGCGGGCGTCGCAGACGAGCGTGACGATGGGCATCATGTTGGCGTCGGCGAAGGCCTTGGTGAAGCCGAAGGCCATGAGGCCGGCGAGTGCGAGGCCGAGCACGCCGACGCTGCCGGCGAGCAGGACGGCGGGCGCGGCGACGATCAGGCCGATGAGCGGGACGAGCATGGGGGCGTTGGGCTGGGTGCGGCTCCAGCGGTCGGCCCAGATGCCGCCGAGGATAACGCCGACGAGCGAGGCGCCCTGATAGTAGCCGGTGGCGGAGAGTCCGCCTTCGCCCTGGGAGAGTTGGAACCGCTCGGTGAGATAGGTGGGCATCCAGCCGACGACGGCCCACACGCTGAGGCCGAGCAGGCCCCAGTAGCCGAGCGCGAAGAGAAACTGGCGCTGGCCCATGAGCGTGCGCACGGCATCGCCGAAGCCGACGGGCGGGAGCGCGGGCGTCGTCGGCGAGGGCGTGTGGGCCGCGGTGGCGGGCGTGCGCGGGGCGTCGCGGAGCAGCGCAAACGCGACGACGGCGAGGGCGATGCCGCCTTGGCCGAACCACACGAAGGCCTGCGCCCAGCCGTGGCGTTGCGCGATCCAGCCGCCGATGCCGCCGAGCCCGGCGCCGACCATCACGCCGCTGAGGTGGAGGCCATTGGCGAGCGAGCGGGTGCGCGGGCCGTGGAAATCCGCGATGAGCGCGACGGCGGCGGGGATGTAGCATGCCTCGCTCAAGCCCATGAGGGCACGCGAGAGCAGCAACTCGGGATACGTGCGCGCGTGGGCGGTGAGCCAGGTGATCACGGACCACGCGATGAGGCTGAAGATGATGACGCGGCTGCGGCTGAAGCGATCGGCGAGGTAGCCGGCGAACGGGCTGAGCAGGCCGTAGACGACGAGGAAGATCGTCGTGAGCAGGCCGAACTGCGCATCGGTCATCGGGATGGCTTCGACGAGCGACTGGCGCATCGTCGTGATCATCACGCGGTCGAGGTAATTGATGCAGCCGACGAACCAGAGCAGCGCGACGGTGAGCCACGGCCGCCACGAGGAAGTTGAGGAGTCGGCGGGGGTCATGGGAGAGGCGATTGCGTCGCGGGCGACCAACTCCAGACCTGAGGGGTGCGCACGCCGGCCATGATCTCGCCGGAGACGATCCACCAGGCGGAGCCGAGTTGAAACGCGGGTGCGGTGACGACGGAGGCGGGCCAGCGGTCGGTGCGCTCGATCCAGGTGTGGCGGGCGACGTCGAAATCGAGCCGGTGATCGGGCACGCGGGTATCGCGGGGGACTTTGCCGACGCGGCGGCTGTCGACTCCGCCGAGCACATGGATGAGGCCGCCGGCGGGACTCGCGGTGACGGGTGCGGGGCTGGGTGCGGCGATGGCGCTCCACGGCGGGTCGGGAAGTTTCTCCCATGCGCCCTGGCGGAAGCGGTAGGCGTCGGCGAGGTAGCGGGGCGCGGGTTTGCCGTCGGCGCCGGCCTGCATTTCGAGCCCGCTGATGAGATACACGGCGTCGTCGAGTGCCGCCATGACGGCCTGGCCGCGCGTGGGGCCGGGCCAGGTGGGCAGGCGGCGCCAGCCCTCGGCGGCGCGCGCGGGATCGAAGACGAGAAAGTCGGCCGTGCTCGCGCGGAGCGGGCCGGGGGCGTAGCCGCCGGCGACGTAGATTTTCCCGCCGCTGACGACGGCGGCGGCGCAGGTGCGCGGCTCGGGCAGGCTGGGCGCGGGCGTGACGGTGACTTTGCCGTCGAGCACACGGAGCCACCAGACCTCGGCGGTGGGGGCGTCGGCGGATTCGCCGCCGATCGCGAGCACGCCGGCGGGCAGCGAGACCATGGCGGCGTAGCCGCGTTTCTCGGGGAGTCGGCCGGCGGATTGCCACGCGCGGGCGCCGGCGGGGAGGACGAAGATTTCGTCGTAGTAGTGTTTCTTGCCGCCGTCCCACGGCATTTTGTCGGGGAAGTTGGCGCCACCGGCGGCGAGCACGGCTCCGGCGTGGGTGCCGGCGAGGATGCCGGCCATGCCGGGAGGGAGTGGGAAGTCGGCGTGACGCGTCCAGCCGGGGGCGGCGGGAGCGGAAGCGGGGGCGGAGGACGCGGGGGAATTTTCGGCGGCGGACACGGCGAGGGAGAGGAGTGCGCCGAGGGCGACAAAGCGCGGCATGGGGGCGGAGAGAGCGGCGGGAAGGACGCGGGAGCCAGGCGCGGCGCGCGCCGGACGGGGAGCGGGCACGATGGCAGCGCGAACGCCGCGCGGCGCAAGCGTCACGAACTGGTCACAAGATGTGCCAGCGTTTCGCACGTTGTCGGGCCCGGGTTGGCGCGGCTTCATCGCGCAAAAACCTCCCATGCGTTCCTCCCTCATCCGTTCGCGTCTCCGTCAGGATCTGCCCGTGCGCATCGCGTGCATGTATTATCCGAGCACGATGATGCCGGCGCATGCGGCGAAGGCGGGCTTCGATGCGATCTGGCTGGATACGGAGCACAGCACGTGGGAGCGGCGCGAGGTGCAGCGGATCCTGCTGCAGCACCATCTGGCGAACATCGACTGCATCGTGCGCACGGGGAGCCGCAACGCGACGGAGCTGTATCATCTCCTTGAGGACGGTGCGACGGGGCTGATGTGTCCGCTGGTGAACACGGCGGCGGATGCGGCGGCGATCGCGCGGGCGGTGAAGTTTCCGCCGTTGGGCGAGCGCGGGCTGGATGGCGCGGGCGTGGACAACAATTTCTACCTCGACGGCACCCTCGCCTATCCGGCGGCGGCGAATGCGGAGACGTTTCTGATCGTGCAGATCGAGACGCCCGAGGCGCTGGGCAACATCGATGCGATCGCGGCGACGCCGGGCGTCGACGGCCTCTTCATCGGGCCGGGCGACCTGTCGCTGCGGCTGGGCAGTCCGCTCGATTGGGCGAACCCGAAGATGATCGAGGCGCAGGCGACGGTGCGCGCGGCGGCGCAGCGCGCGGGCAAGGCGTGGGGGCGGCCGTCGGGCACGCCGGAGGATATCGCGGAGCTGATCCGGCAGGGGGCGCGGCTGATCGCGCACGGTTCGGATTTCGGCGCGATCATGCGGATGCTGCCGGCGTTTGGGAAAAACTTCGTGGATGCGGCGGGGTTGGCGGCGAAGTGAACGGTGCGCGCGCGCGCAGCGCCGGGCTTTCTTTTTTAACCGCTGATGGATTTGGCCAATGGGCCAAATCTTGGGAGTGCGGCGGCGGCTGATCGCCGCCGCGGGGAGATCGGAGGCGCCCGCTGATCGCGGGCGGAGGGGGTGGAGCGGTGGGAGGGGCTTTATGCCCCGAGGAGTCGCGGGGTAAACCCGCTCCCACAGTCCCCTGCCCTACCCGGCGGCTTGGCGGGCGGCGGTGGCGAAGGCGGCGAAATCCTCGACGCAGGGCGTGGCACTCTCGCCGGCCATACGGACGAGCGAGCGCTCGTCCTTGAAGCCCGTGCCGGTGACGAGGCACACGACGGGCTCGTGCCGCGGGAGTTCGCCGCGGGCGACGGCGGTGGCGACGCCGGCGAGCGCGACGGCGCCGGCGGGTTCGCAGAAGATGCCTTCCTCGCGCGCGAGGCGCGCCTGCCAACTGCCGACCTCGGCATCGCCGACGAGGTGGCCGGTGCCGCCGCTGGCGCGGCAGGCGGCGATGACGGCGTCGCCATCGAGGACGTTGCCGACCTGGAGGCCGCTGACGGAGGTCTGCGAGATGACGGCGCGGGCGTGGCTGGCGCCGGAGCGGAGCGGCGTGGCGATGGTGTCGTTGCCCGCGGGCTGCACGCAGTGGACGCGGCCGAGACCGGCGAGGCCGCGGGCGACGGCGAGCGTGAGGCCGCCGCCGCCGGCGGGGCTGAAGATGTGGGGCCGCGGGCCGGCGGGAAACGCGGCGGCGAGTTCGGCGCCGATGGTGGCGACGCCGGCCATGCCGCGCGGCGAAAAGGCGAAGGCGCTGATCTCGAGGCCGGCGTGAAGTTCGGCGGCGAGTTCGCGCAGGCCGCGCATGACGGCATCGGTGAGGGCGGGATCGGCGCCGAAGCGGCGGATGCGCAGCAGCGTGGCGCCGTGGGCGCGCATCTGGCGGAGCTTGGCCTCGGGTGCGCCCTCGACGATGGCGAGCACGCAGGCGATGCCGGCGCGGGCGCAGTAGGCGGCGAGGGCCGCGCCGGTGTTGCCGCTGGAGGTGCCGAGGCAGAGGCGGCGGCCGTCGGCGAGCAGGTGGCTGACGGCGGCGGCGGCGAAGCGATCCTTGTAGGAGCCGGTGGGATTGGCGCCCTCGCATTTGAACCAGAGCTGGTCGAGGCCGAGGGCGCGGCCGAGGCGCGCGGAGCGGACGAGCGGGGTGTCGCCCTCGCCCAGCGTGACGGCGAATTGCTCCGGTGGTGCGCCCCAGAGTGCGGCGTGGCGCCAGAGGCTCATGGCGTCGCTCCTCCCGCCCACGGGCCTTCGGCCTGCGTGACGAAGCCGGTGCGCAGGCGCGTGGACACGGCGCCGCGCGCGGGCACGCGCAGGACGGCGCCGGATTTCAGCAACTCGGGCCAGCGGCCGACGGGCGAGGTGCTGGGTTGGAGCGTGATGAGGTGACCCTCGCCCCAGAGCGGATACTCGCGGAGGCCGCCGCTGCAGTGCCACGACCACGCCCACGGGAAGAGCTGCGCATCCCATTCGAGGGCGAAGCCGAGCTGGCGTGTTTCATTCCAGATGCAGCCCCAGCCGGAGGGGAAATCGGTGAGTTGCACGGCGTGTTCGCAGCCGCTGCCCGGGGGCGTGACGATGCGGCAATCGCGCGGCGGGCCGCCGGCGGTCACGGGCACGTGCGGCCACGCGCCGCGGTGGCCGGCGACGAGTTGCTGCGCCTCGGGGCGGTCGCTGCGGTAAACCTGCACGGTGCGGGCGGGCACGAGCAGGCGGGCGCCGTCGACGAGCGGGCCGCCGAAGGTCGGGTGTTGCAGCCACGCGACGGGGAGCGGCTCGGACCAGCGGTTGGCGAGCGTTTCCTCCCACTCGAGCCAAGGCTGGTCGTGGCGCAGGGTGAGCGTGCGCGTGTAGACGATCGGCGTGCGGACGGAGCGGCCTTCGAGCGTGACGTGCGCGGCGCGCGCGGTGGCGCGAAACGCGATGACGGTCCAGGGCACGGCGCGAAGTTCACCGTGGGTGCCGAGCGGGGCGCCGAAGTAGTCGCCGGCGAAGAAGCCGTTGGGCAGCGAGACATACCAGCTGCCGTCCATGACGTCGTAGAGATCGCTGCCGCCGGCGGCGGGCTGGTCGAGCGTATGGAGGCGCGGCGGTTGGCCGCAGGGATTGCGCCAGATGATATCGAGGCCGCTGGCGCGGTCGATGTGGCTGACGATGGCGCCGCCCTTCTCGGGCCAGAGCGTCACGCGGGTGAAGCGATTCTCGAGGACGAACAGCCGGCGGTCGCCGTCGCGGCGCCAGCGGGCGACTGGTTTGCTGAGCTGGCCAGTGCGCGACGATTGCCGGCGGGGGCCGGCGGCGGCAGGCTGGGTGGGTCGGGCTTTCTTCACGCGCTCCATGGAAGTCGTCTCCCCTCGCCTCTCACTCGATCTGCGTTCGCTGCCGCCGGGATTCCACCGGCACCGGTTCGAAACGGACATCGGTTTCGACGCGCACATCTGGCGCGGCGGGGACGGGCCGGTGCTGCTGATCAACGGGGCGACGCATGGGGATGAATACGAGGGCCCCACCCTGCTCCGCGGCTGGGCGCAGACCTGGCGGCCGAAGCGCCTGCGCGGCACGGTGGTGGTGGTGCCGGTGCTCAACGAGGCGGCGTTCTACGCGGGGCAGCGCTGTCATCCGGGCGACGGCGGCAATCTCGCGCGGGCGTTTCCCGGCCGGGCGGACGGCGCGCCGACGGAGCGGCTGGCGCATCTGTTCGACACGCAGTTGCTGGCGCAGTGCACGCACTACGTCGATCTGCACAGCGCCGGTGCGGCTTACGAGCTGCTGCCGTGGGTGGGCTACATGAGCCGGGGAAAAAAGGGCGATGCGGTGCAGCGGGCGATGGCCGGATGTTTCGATCGGTTCTGGTGCTGGGCGGCGCCGTATCTGCCGGGCCGGACGCTGAGCGCGGCGCACGCGCGGGGCATCCCGGCGATCTACGCCGAGTGTCGGGGTGCGGGCGGCGTGGCGGCCGGGGATCTGCGCGCGCTGCAGAGCGGGCTGACGTTGCTGCTCCGGCGGCTCGGGCTGCAGGAAGGAGCCTGCCGGCCGCGGCGGCAGCATGAGCGGATCACGCGCGATGCGGACGAGGCGCACCTGCAGGTGCACCATGCGGCGCCGCACGATGGGATCTTTGTGCCGCGGACGCGGCTCGGCCGCGCGGTGCGGCGCGGGGAGATCGTGGGTAGCGTGCAGGCGCTTGGAGGCGTGAGCGAGGCCGAGGTCCGCGCGGAGCGGTCGGGCCGCGTCGTGATGCTGCGCCGGCAGCGTTCGGTGCGGCAGGGCGACGCGCTCTGCGTGCTCGCGCCGCAGTGAGGCGGCCGCGGCGGGAGAGACGGTGGGGCGACGCCTCACGCGAGGAGGCCGCCGTCGGCGAGCCACGTGCTGCCGGTGACGAATTTGGCGGCGGGTGAGCAGAGAAACGCGACGATGTGGGCGATGTCGGCGGGCTGGCCGCGGCCGAGCGGGGTCTTGTCGAGCACGTCCTGACCGGCGCCCTGCGCGAGGAAGGCGGCATCGGTCTGTGCGCCGCCGTCGGTGGCGATATCGCCCGGGGCGACGGCGACGACGCGGATGCGGTGGGGCGCGAGCTCGCGCGCCATCGACTGGGTGACGGACGTGAGGCCGGCCTTGGTGGCGGCGTAGACGAGCGCGCCGTCCTGCGGGCGGAGGGCGTTGACGGAGGAGATGTGGACGATGGTGCCGCCGCCCGCGGCGCGGAGGTGGGGCACGGCGGCCTGGGAGCAGAAGAGGACGCCGCCGAGGTTGGTGCGGACGACGGCGTCGAAGTGTTCCTCGGTGATGTCGGGCAGCCGGGCGATCGCGGTGGGGCCGGTGACGGCGGCGTTGTTGACGAGCACATCGATGCCGCCGAGGGCCGAGGCGGCGGCGGCGATGAAGGCGCGGCAGTTTTCGGCGCGGCTCACATCGACGCGGAGCGGGACGACGCGGTCGCCGTAGCGGCGCACGAGGTCGGCGGCGCGGGAGATGTCGCGCTGGCCGACGGCGACGCGGCCGCCGGCGGCGAGAAAGGCTTCGGAGATGGCGCGACCGATATTCGTCGCGCCGCCGGTGACGACGGCGCGCAGGGGCGGCAGAGGGACGGCGGGAGCGTGGTCGGGCATGGCGGGGAGAGGCGCGGGGCAATCTCCGGCGGGCAAGGAAATTCCCCGCTCGCCAGCCACCGAGCCTGTTCTACTGGTAACGAAACATGAACAGTCACGGTGAAGGCCTGGCGCTGCCCCGGCGGCTGACGCTTTCGACGCAATCGGCGCAGGCGCTGCGCGAGGCGATCGGGCGCGGCGTGTGGCGGGAGTCGCTGCCGAGCGAGCGGCGGCTGTGCGAATTGTTCCGCGTGAGCCGGCCGACGATCCGGAGCGCGCTGCGGCTGCTGGCGGCGGACGGGTTGATCGAGATCCGGCACGGGCGGCGGAACCGGCTGTTGTCGCGGCCCGCGGCGCCGGCGGAGAAGAGCCGGCTCGTGCTGCTGGTGTCGCATCAGCCCTTGGCGGAAACGGCGCACGCGGCGTATCTGGGCATCGCGGAGATGCGCGGGCATCTGGCGGATCATGGATTCACGACGGAGGTGCTGGTGTGTCCGCGGCGGAGCGGCACGGCGCAGCAGCGGCGGCTGGCGACCTTTGTGCGGCAGAACCAGGTGTTCTGCTGCGTGCTGATCTCGGTGAGCGCGAGCCTGCAGCAGTGGTGCGCGGAGCAGCGGATCCCGTCGCTGGTGCTCGGGTCGTGTCATGCGAGTGTGCGGCTGCCGTCGCTCGATGTGGATTACCGCTCGGTGTGCCGGCATGCGGCGGGCGTGTTGCGCGGAAAGGGGCACCGGCGGATCGCGTTTCTCGTGCCGGACGAGGGTGTGGCGGGCGATCTGGCGAGCGAGGAAGGCTTTCTCGAGGGATGCCAGGCGGCGCGGGCTCCGGCGCAGGTGTCGCCGCTGGTCGTGCGGCACAATGGGACGCCGGCCGGGTTGGAGGCGCGGCTGGATGCGATCTTCGCGGCGGGCGATCCGCCGACGGGGCTGCTGGTGGCGAAGCCGGGGCACACGTTTTCCGTGCTGCTGCATCTGCTGCGGCGCGGGCGGCGGGTGCCGGACGAGGTGTCGTTGATCGGGCGCGATTCGGATCCGCTCTTCGGGGAGGCGCTATCGCACTACCGGTTCGAGGAGGAGGCGTTTGCGCACCGGCTGACGCGGCTGATGGCGCAGCTGGTCACGCAGGGCAGCCTGGAGGCGGAGCCGCAGCTGATTTTTCCGCGTTTCGTCGCGGGCGGGACGGTGGCGCGGGTGAGCGGGACGGCGCGGGGAGTTTGACCGCGGCGGACGCGGAGGGCGCCCGTTGCAGCGGTGCCCGGCGGCGGCGGCCGCACGAGGCAGGGCACGCGGGAGACCTGATCAGCCGTTGCGCGGGCGGGCGGCGGGAGTTTCCGAGGTGGCGCCGGGGAGGAAATTGAGGGCGAGGAAATGGAGGGCGGAGCGGGCGTCGGTGTAGACGGCGGAGAGTTCGTCCTGCAGCGGGTTTTCGGCGATCAGGGTGCCGGCGGACGGGAGCACCTGATCCACGAGTTGCCCGGAGAGTGTGCCGACGGTGGCGGCGAAGGCGGCGGCTTCGTCGGCGGGATGGATGCGGTCGGGGCGGAGGCCCGGGGAAAACGTGAACGCGAGGACGGCGGCGGCGGCGAGGCCGGTGGCGAGGGCGAGCCAGCCGCGGGCGGGCATGGTGGAGGCCGGGGCGGGAGCGGCCGCGGCGGCGTGGACGGCGGCGAGGATGCGGGCGTCGAGATCGGCGGCGGCGACGGGACG
>JACCDX010684738.1_pt1 | contig 10506 bp, 20 predicted proteins | sample 7449681 | NCBI WGS metagenome assembly JACCDX01 (sample SAMN15323450, study PRJNA562643) | freshwater metagenome | isolation source: river surface water | place: USA:Blue River Watershed | collected 2017-08-18
CTATTTAATTTACCTTATTGAAGAATGGTTTGAGGACACATACTTGGATAAAATACAAGTGATGTTAAATAGAAACGATTTACATTTGGATTATGTATCGGTATCAACATATAAAAAAGAAGGTAGTATATGCGTACCACCAATTAAAACAACACCTGAAGATGTTACTGAGGAAGATATGATACAACATATTCTTAAAACCACACTTTATAAAAGAAATGAGATACTTAAGCATGAAGAAGAAGAACCAGGGTTTATTGAGAAAACGTATTTACAAAAACTTCGTAGTGCTGAGTATGATAGATTAAATGGACGATAATTATGGAATATAGTGTAGAAAAATTAATAGAAAATGCAACAAAGTCATTTCATACTTTGGGTTATATTGTTGAATCAAATTCAAAAATTATAAAAGAAATTTCAGTTCGTAATGTTACTTACGATGATAGGTGGCAGCAGTTTGAATGTTATTTTGAAGTGTCGGTACATTGTGAAGATCCGGACATGGGACAGTTTACTCACGAAATTGATAGATGTGATACTGAACTATATAATATAATTAAAGATTATGAATTTAAAGTAAATGGGACAATAGTTAAATCAAATGATAGATACCTTCAAATGTTATTTATTGGTTGTAATTGGAACTTAAATAATGACACAAAGGTAACTTTAATTTACCATATAATGCAAGACGAATTTAATTCTTAATGAAAAAACTAATTAGAAACATATTAAAAGAGGAACTCCAAGGACAGGAGTTTATTGATCATTTTTATGAGGAACGTAAAAGGTTTGAAAGAACTAAAGACGAAATTATTAATTACATTAAAACCCAACACCCAAACCTTATTGATGTTGAATATGAAACAAAAAAAGTAATGTTAGCATCAATTAGATTGGGTATGGAAAGTCCTTCAATAGAAAGGATGGTAGTTACATTTAAATTTAAGGGTGTAGAAGGTAAACGATCAGGAGACCCAATAAAAATTGACATCATAAGTATTTTTACCAACTACTTTGGTTTTGATGTTATGGGTTACGGATCACCAATTGATTTAGTGTTCAAAGCACAAGCATGGGTTAATTTTTAATTATGAAACAACTGATTAGAAAAATATTAAAAGAAACAACCATTTCTAATGAACTATTAGATATGATTAACAAAGAAGGTATTTTTTCTGTTGTGAGATATGTTGGCGGAGTCGATAATCTAAAAAGTATATTCAAAGACAACCCAAATATTTTAAAAAGAATTGGAGGTGCAAACGGAAAGGTTAATATTAATTATAATGTTGAAAATTGTCCTTGCATAACTTTAGATTTTGATATTGTAGATGAACATTGGAACAAATGGAGAACCAATAGTTGGGCTGATATAAATGTTAAATACGATGAGTCTAAACTAACAGAAGAAGAAATAGACTTCTTCAACGCATATATAATAGATAGTTTTGAAATATCAGGTTCTTTTGAGATTGCTCATTTTGATTGTCCCGAATTAGAAAAAAGGGGATCTGATAATTATCTTACCTTAGTAGAAATCAATGGTGTGGTTATAGAAGAATCATCTACATTTTACGGAAGAATGGAAAAAGACGATGTTCAAAAAATTATAAATAAGTTAAACAACTAATCATTTCATATTCTTCAATACCATCTCAAGAGAATACAAAGATTCCTTATCCTGTTTAGTTTTAACAGGTTTATTTTTAATGTAATTAATTGCGTTTACTATTTCCTGACGTTTAGATGGGACAGATTTAACCACAACATTAGAAGTCATTCTAAGTTGACAGTCTTTTTTGAATAACTCTTTTTCTAAATCCGATATTACTTGCTCAAGATATTTAATTCTTTGCTCGTACTCGTAAGTTTGCATTCTGATAAGTAAGTCCTTTTCCATACCTCAAATATACAAAATTCATTATAAACCACCAACAAAAAACCCATCAATTAAGATGGGTTTTTGATTTCGTCGTAGTATTTTTTTAACATTATGTTGTTGTTTTCAATCAACCTAAGTGTTTTATTAATACTCTTTCTACTTTTACCTTTTTTACCTTCTTTTTTAGCCTTTGCCATTTAATTATTGGTGTTTTTAAGGTTTATGTTCATTAATAAATATTTTATGGTAGTATTTATTAATAATAAGAAAACCATATAAAAAAATGATTGTAGGATTAAAAGAAAATATTGAAAGGGTGAAGAACTTAATGCAAATTAAAGAAAGTTCTCAGTCAAAAATGTTAGATTTAAAGGCGATAGAGTTTTATAACAACGTTGTTCCTGATTCCACTGATGTAATGCAAGTTGCTGAATCTTGGCAAGGTGGTGGAGATGTTTGGGAATCAGGTACGGGACTATCGATACCGCTTATGTGGACAAATCCTGAAACAGGTCAAGAGGAAGTTTTAAAAGATAAACAAGAAAAAGGAACTTATTGTTCTGGGTACGCATTACAGGTTGGATATATTGTTGCAAAAAATAGAAAACTATTAGATAATAAAACAAAGTCTGAACTTCTTAATTTTATGAAGGAATGGTATCAAGCATCACCAAAAACCTGTGTAACTGCAATCACTAATCTCGGTATAGGAACGGAAATTAATTTTGAAGATGCTCAAGAAGGGGACTTTTGTCAACTTTGGAGAGTCAATAATAAGGGAGGACATAATGTAATATTTAAAAATTTTGTATATAAAGATGATAAAATTGTAGGTATACATTACAGAAGCACTCAAACATTGACAGACGGAATTGGGGATAGAACAGAATATTTTACTAATGGAGGAGGAAGCGTTAATAAGAACGAAACATACTTTGCAAGACTAAATAACTAATAATAAATAAGGTGAGAAATCTGATTAGAAAAATATTAAAAGAGGAGGTTGAAAATAATTATGATCTTGTTGATAAGGGTATTGATATGGTAATCAGTATACTTAATAAAAAATATCCTTTTATTGTTGGTTGGGAATTAAGTGGTGAATACGATGAGAGTAAGTATTTTATCTATATTGATTTAAAAGTTGATGTCAATAAAGTTAAAGAGTATTACAATTTACCATTTAAATACTTTTATGAAAAATACCCTGACGCTATAGAAACGGCTATAGCAACAAAAGAGAAGTTTGCGTACCCAACTAGTATCTTAGATATCGAATCTATTGACTTAGATCCTTGGACTGAAAGTAAAAGTATAACATCATTTGCTGAAGAGATGTATGAATTAGTTCCTGATGAATATAAAATGAAAGAAGAAAGAGAAAACATATTCGGAAAAATAGACGTACACAACAAAGAAATTAATATGTCTTATTATATATTTGTTAGATGAAACAGTTAATTAAAAATATATTAAAGGAACACTCTATTAATGAATCAAAAGATACGGAAATAGAAAGAAATTTAAAAGCAATAAATGTATTGTTATCTTTAGTCAGTTGGGACGGACTTTGTGATATATGGGTAGAATACAATCCTACCGATATGGAATATGAAATAAAATCAAAAAGTACTGCATCTTATTTTGGTGATAATGACGTAGAAGAAGAATTAGAATCTTTAGAAAATTTACTAAGATCTATGGGAATTAGGGTATATATCTATACCCCGTGGTATGTGGAAAATTGTGAGGATGAGGTTAAGTTTATGAACGAATCTGAAAACGAAAAATCAAACTATCTTAATGTAATTAAACAACTTGTAGAACCATTTAAAAATGAGGATTGTGTTTGTGATATAGATGTTTCATATGACGATGAAGATGATATGTATAGTGTTTATGTAGTGGCATCAACAGAAGAATTAAGAGAAAAGTTTTTTTATGTTGATGGTATACAACAGTACTTATTAAAATTAAGAGTTAATATTAACAAAACTATTGTAGGTTATTTACCAATAGAAAACTTATATGTCGGTTCTTACGGAAAACCTAATTGTGAATGGAGCCCAATTAACGAATCTAAAGAAAACAAACAAGAAAAAAAGTTTAATACATTACTTCAAAATATAGAAGATTATTTGAACTCTAATGACTACCCACACGTTAAAAAAATTACTTTAGATTATTTTGAACCAAACGATTCTGTTGCTGTTAATGTGTTTTACCACTACAAAGATGCGGTTAGGTTAGGTGAAAAAATTAATCGTATTATTAGTGATACAGGTGGAAAAATTATGGAAGATTTAAAAATGTTTCCTTTAAAGTTTAGTTACTACATTCATTTTGATAAAGAACTTAACGAATCTAAAGAAGAATCAAAAAAAGAAATCATTGAAACCATATTAAATACTATGGTACTACCTGAGTATGATCACGTAATTTGTGGTTTTAAAGTGAAAGAACCTCACGAAAGGTTCGATACTTTAGGTAATACACCTTTTAAATTTATAAGTGTTACCGTAACATTTATAGGTGGACGTGGAACAAAACTTTGGCCACAAACAGCAAGGGTTCAAGAAATGTATGAAGACATATTAGATGATATTTGGGATGTGATTTATAATTACACAAATGAGGGGGTAGATGTGTATTACGAAACGGTTAAAGATTGTGGTAAAGAAAACATATACCTTAAAGAATCAAAAGAAGAAGGTGATAAGAAAAAATCATTAATTAAAAACATAAGAGATGTTGGGTTATACGATTTTATTAGAATGATGGGTTTATCTTTAAATGAGATTCAGTCACAAGTAGGACAAATACCAAGAGAAATGTTAGAACAATTCATTAAAGACTATGTATCAAACGAAGGTAGTCAATATTCCTCAGTTAAACCTGATGAAAAAATTGTTAGTATTGATGTAATAGTAGGCGGTAACGCAATTATTGATTTTATATATTACGATGGAAAATTTTTATCATTTGAAGTAACTGAACACGCAAATGGTTTTTCAAAAGAAGAAACGGACCAATATATTGAAGGATCAAAAAACTATGGTTACAATACCATATTTAAGATAGTTGAAAAAATTATAAGAAAAATTAATTAATTAGTATTTTATTCCTATATTTGCCATAAAGAAGATTCTAATGGCAGTAGTATACGTAAAAATGTTCCACAACGAAAATGAAGTAACATACTCAACACAAAAAGTATTAACGGTTGTTGACACCGATCAGTATGGTAATGTAACCGCAAAGTGGTACAACGATAAAATCAAAGACTACGAGTTATTAGTGTTACACCCCGATCAATTTTCAGAAACACCATTCTTAATGGACTTTAGTTAAATTATGTATAAGAATAGAGAAGATATGATAAAAACATTCCTCAGTGAAATGGTATTCAAAGATAGGAATGATATTGTTTTAACGGTTAAAAGAATAAGTGATACGTTTTACGGTATTAAAGTTATGGTTACATTAAACCAATTTGATGGGATAATTAGTCGTTTAGAAAAAAGACCTGATATCGGATTAATTAATATACAACTACAATCTTATGGTATTTTAGAAAGAAATGAATATAAACTTGATTTGGGTTATATAGATTACTACCAATATTACATAACATAATATCAAAAATAATTAATCCTTCATTTGTAAAAATGGGGGATTTTTTTTATATTTGTGGTATGGCACAAATTAATGATTTAGTGGGAGTTAAACCAAGTATAGATTCAGCAATTGAAGAGTATGCGAGGATTATCGTACCAAAGCCGATAGAATCATTAACCGTTTCATATATGGGATCTGGAGGATGGAGAATTGATGTTGGTGTAAATGAAAGTGTTTATGATTATTTAAATAAGAGAAGAATAAAAACAATTAAAGAAAGATTTGAAAGACATATACAAAAAGAAATGTCTATGATTTTTCCATTCACGTTTGAAGTGTTCATTGTTTTATCTTTGTAAAAAGTAATGATATGTTAGTAGAATATATAAAAGATATAATAGATAGTGATGAGTGGGATGTTAAACTCACAGACGGGAAATATATTGTTAAACAATTAATTGATTGTAAAGAAAGTAGACTGACAATGGCAGTTAGAGAAACTGGAATGTCGATGGCAGTATCGGGAATTAAAGAAAAGTTAAAACAATACTTACCCAAAGATGTGATTTATGAAGTAAAGTACGAATTAATAAATGTACCAAATCCTAAAATACAATTATATGGTGGTATAGATATGGCAAAAAATGCAGATACGTACATTAATATACATAGAACACACAACCGACACTTAGGTTCATATATTTCATGGGAAACAAATATTTCAGTTATAGGTAATGTCGGAATTGTTTAATGTAGTATTTATTAGTAATGAATCTACAAAAACATATAAGAAAAGTCTTAAGTGAGGAATTCCCACAGGAAGACTACAGCAACCAAATAATTAAAAACGTTAACGCTGTTGATTCCATATTAAAGTCACTGTACCCAAACTTTAATAAAGATGGTGCACACTTAAAAGAAAGACGACCATTGTTTTGGGATGGATTTTTATATGAATGTTTTGATAATGAAACAAATCATATATATGCGTCTTATAACCCTACAAAAAGAGAACTAACTATACATACAGAAATATATAAAACACTTGAAAATTATTTAGGTGAAGATGCAGCAACGCATGTTATAGAATGGTTTAATAGTGAGTTCGATACAGAAGCCGAATATGTAACATTTTAATATGAAACTACAAGAACAAATATCAAAAATGAAATCAATGATGGGATTGAACGAGCAAGCTCAAGTAAAACCAAAAATTGTAATGGATACCGAAAAGGCGTTTGGTACAACAATAACAGGTAAATATAGTGCCAAAGATAAGTCTGGAGCTTATGATGCATTACACTCTTTCCATAAACGAGCGTCAGATGGTTTTGGTGGGAGGATGAACACTATTGTAAAAGATGGCATTAAAGATTATAAAAACACTTATAACATAAGTGCTGTGGATATAACAAGTGTTAGTGTTGATATTGATCCTGACACCTTAGAAGTGAGTTGGAAAGTTCATATAGAACCAAGTAAAGATGGTTATACCTATGAAGAATTTGATAGTAGGGGAAGTGCTGGTGGAGGTGAAGGTGCTGTAGACAAACAATTAAGTGGTATGCATAGTTACCATTCAGGACAACCAAAATTAGTATTTCATTATAATGAAACGATACCTGTTTGTTTTAACTCTAACGGTAAAAAAATGGATAAGTGTAAAGGAACTATAAACATACAACAAAAGTTCTTTAAATACGGTAAAAAGGTATGAATTCACAAGAACACATAAGAAAAGTATTAAGGGAAGAAACAATAAAGAAACTTAATAAAGAAAAGGTTGTTAGAGGTGAATATTCCGACTCCTTAGAAGAATTAACAAAAGTTTATTTTACTGAAGATGAGATATGTGATATGACTGTGATGTATGTAGAAAATACATATGTTGCACTTGTATTATATAATGGTGAGTCAGATTCTTTTGAAGGGGAAAGGTTATCAAAATTTTTAGAATCATATATGCCTGTAAGGGTATTTGCTATTATAACAAACACAAATTGTGATGAGAAGTAAAATTAACATATTAAAAAATATTGCAAATGAGGTATCAGATAAACTTCATTGTGATAGACACGGGTCTTGCGTTCATTTTGCTGAGATATTTGTTGATGAGGTTAATGAACAATATCCTGAATTGTTAAATGATTTTGATGTTATTGAAGGATATGTTAATACAAAAATAGGGGAAGGTATTCCACAACAACATACGTGGATTAGATTAGAAAATGATGAAATAATTGATCCAACATTCATACAGTTTACTAAATACGATACTAAATCATCTTATAGTAAAAGAAAAGTCAAAGTATATTCAGGACAGGAATACTACGATGAAGGAAAAGAAGAGTCTTGGTTTTCAAAAAGAAGAAAGGAACAACCAAACACGGTATTTAAAGAAAGTAAAAAAGAACATATAAGAAAAATATTAAGGGAAGAAACAAACATTAAACCTGCACTACACAACTTACTTAATATGTTGTTTGATGGGTTTGATGATATGTACTACGATTGGGCAGAATTTAATTGTGGTATGGGTGTATGTTGTGATCCGTACGCCATTGGATTTACTCTACCTGACAGTGAATATAATGACTACCTTTTTAAATTAGTTGACGGTGATAACTATGATGTGTTGGGTGAATATACAGAAGAAATTACTAATGAGTTACCTGAAGTATGTTATGAGCAACCCGACATTAAGAATCCACAATTTGATACCATAGTTTTTTATGAAGTGTTTGCTGAAGATATTGAAAACTACTTCGGACCACAAAACAATTGGAAAGAAAGTTTTTTAAATTTAATAAACGATAAGTTTAAGTGTAAGGCTTGGGACTTGATAATAATATGAATCTACAAAAACATATAAGAAAGGTTATTAATGAAATGAGATTATCGTCAGAAACGTTATCAAAAAACCCCATTAAATACTATTTTGTAAACTTTTTAGATCAGAAAAAAATACATTTTGATGGGTTATATTTACACCCACTTTTTTTAGATGATTTCATTAAATGGACAGTAGAAAATCCAAAAGATTATTCATATAACTTTTGGGTTATTAAAGAGCATTTACAAAACGAATTTAAATCTTTTTGTCTTATGACTAATGTTGATTATGAAAAATACCATTATCGATCATCGGTGGTTTCAGAAATACCAAATAACTGTTATATATCAGAAAATGATAAAATGGTAATAGATGAGGCTGGAAAACGAATAAAAAGAATTATGTTTAAAGGAAGAGATAATTCATACGAGTTTGATTTTAATTATGAAAGATTTAGAGTATATACTGATAGTGGTGGAGTAGATTTTGACGTATTTGGGTATATGACAAATTTAAAAATAACAGATAACCGAAGTGGTTATAAACGGGATGCTAACCCAAAAACGTTTATATCTGAAATGTCGGAGTATGATTACGATTTGTGGAGAGAGGAACAGTATATGATTTTATCACCGATGTTTAATGTACTTGGCAATAACAGAAGTTTTTATGACAATGATTACGACTACGTTGATTTAACTATTATCCCATTATAATATGAACTTACAAGAACAAATATCGAGAATACAAGAAATGATGAGCATAAAAGATATGTTCAAAGGGATGTTTGGTAAAAAGGAATTAACAAGCGATGAAAAACTTATTAATATGATTGTTGATTTCATTAAAAGTTATTTCACAATAGAAGAGAGGGACTCAATGGCAACAAAGGGTAATAAAGTATATTGGTTACAACCGAGTAATACAATATTATTTCATTACAACAAAAAAGACAAAAAATTAGAATATAAATGGCAATTCGCAAAAGAAATACATAACTACATTCCTGATGATAGATTATTACATCTTGACAGTAGACTGATGGCTGACGTATTTGAAAAACTATATAATAAGAAAGTCGATGTTTTTTATGGGTATTCTGAAATAAGTTAATTATGTATTTATTACTATGAACCTACAAGAACACATAAGAAAGGTATTACTACAGGAGTCACTAAGACAAACCCTTATGGACGAGATAGAAAGATCCGGCATAAGAGACACGGGAAATTTAATGAGTGTGGATGTAGAGGAACTTTTAAAAATGGTGGGGATAAGAGGCACAAAAGACGATATGGTATTTTTAGCCAAATCAATAATGGATAACGAGGTTAGAGAACTATTAGATTACTGTAGTTATAATATTGTACCTACACGTTATTCTATCGATATAGATGTTTTTATACCTAAACCCGCACCTGAAAACAAAGGTAGATATATGCATGATCAAAGAATACGTAATCATGCATATGAATTAATAAGTGAGTTAATATATAAGTTAGGCGGAGGATTAATCAGAGGACACAATATAAATGTTTCTAATACAGGTAATTGTTAAGAGTATATATTTATTATTATGAACTTACAAGAACATATAAGAAAAGTTTTAAAGGAAGAAACGGAAGTTATACCAAAAAGAACTCCATTAGAAAAGACAGTCACAGATTTTGTAAACATGTCAATGGAGGGACATAAATTATCTGAAAACTTTTATGGTGTAGCTGTGGACATAACAGATAATAATACAACGTGTGATATCACCGTGTTATTTAAAAAACCATTTAATAGGGATGAATCTGACAAAGCACATAGTATAGTACGAAAGATAAGACAAGAAGTTTCAAACTATTTCGGTGATAGTTTTTATGTTAAAGGGAGTACATCAACCATAGATAGTTATAATGATTATTACGAAAGATATTATCTATCAAGAAAGTAAAAGAGTATAGATTTAATTTACTCACTCATCTCTACCGTTCATTTCATTCACTACGTTCTTCGTTCATAACTTAATCCTATACTCTTACATTTCTATATAGTATATGTGGTAATTAATGGGACATATCTTAAATCGTATTGTAATGGTCATTACTGTAATGTATATTACGTTAACATGAGAACTGTCTCATGTATAGAAAATTACATAACCCCCCATTATTTAAGAACC
>JACCDX010850993.1_pt1 | contig 10506 bp, 9 predicted proteins | sample 7449681 | NCBI WGS metagenome assembly JACCDX01 (sample SAMN15323450, study PRJNA562643) | freshwater metagenome | isolation source: river surface water | place: USA:Blue River Watershed | collected 2017-08-18
GATAGCGGAGTCGATGTTCGAGTCGGACTTGCAGAAGGTTCCAAATCAAGAGCTAAGGCTGAACAAGAAGGACTTCGGGTTTTGTCAGTTGCCGATGCGGTTAAAGAAGCGACCGTAATTATGTTATTGGCACCAGATCACAAACAGCGTCATATTTATAAAGAATCCATTGAGCCAAACTTAAAACCTGGTGATGCTCTCTTCTTTGGACATGGCTTCAATATTCGATTTGGGTACATAAAGCCACCTGCAAATGTTGATGTATGCATGGTCGCACCTAAAGGCCCAGGACATTTGGTTCGACGTGAATTTGCTGCCGGACGAGGAGTTCCAGATATTGTCGCTGTTGAACAGGATGCAACTGGAAATGCTTGGCCACTTACACTCTCTTATGCAAAAGCAATGGGCGGTCTAAGAGCTGGCGCTATTTTGACAACATTTACCGAAGAGACTGAAACTGATTTATTCGGAGAGCAATCGGTTCTTTGTGGTGGAGCTTCTCAACTTGTGATGTACGGATTTGAAACTTTGATTGAGGCAGGCTATCAACCGGAAGTTGCGTATTTCGAATGTCTACACGAGCTTAAATTAATCGTAGATTTGATGTACGAAGGCGGAATTGCAAAACAACGTTGGTCTGTATCTGATACAGCCGAGTACGGTGACTACATTTCAGGACCTCGAGTAATTGATCCACGCGTAAAAGAGAATATGAAAGCAGTACTTGCAGATATTCAAAGCGGAGCATTCGCTAAGAGATTTATCGATGATCAAAATGCTGGCGCGCCTGAATTCAAATCACTCCGCGCAAAAGGCGAGAGCCACCCGATTGAAAAAGTCGGTCGTGAATTGCGCTCGATGATGTCCTGGGTTAAAGCATCGAATAAGGATGATTATCGAGAGGGATCAGCTGCACGTGACTAAACCAGTGGTTTTGATTGCAGAGGAGTTAAGTCCGGCGACAATTAGCGCGCTTGGACCAGACTTTGAGATTCGCCAATGTGATGGCGCAGATCGTTCTGAACTCCTTAAATCCTTGAGTAGCGGAGTAGATGCGATCTTGATTCGCTCTGCTACAAAGATGGATTCTGAAGCAATTGATTCTGCAAAAGGTTTAAAGGTAATTGCCCGTGCCGGTGTTGGACTAGACAATGTCGATATTCCCGCAGCAACCGCCGCTGGAATAATGGTTGTAAATGCACCAACTTCAAACATCGTTAGCGCAGCAGAATTAGCAATTGCCTTGCTTTTGGCATGCGCTCGACATGTTGCTCCTGCCAACAATGCATTGACCAATGGCAAGTGGGCGAGATCCAAATACACAGGTGCGGAATTATTTGAAAAGACTCTTGGCGTAGTTGGTTTTGGAAGGATAGGACAACTTGTTGCGCAACGCATGCAGGCTTTCGGTATGAAAGTAATTGCATACGATCCATATCTGCAACCTTCACGAGCCGCGCAGTTAGGAGTGGATCTAGTTTCCTTAGATCAACTGTTAGCTGAATCAGATTTCATAACAATTCATCTGCCAAAGACAAAAGAAACTGCAAATCTAATTGGCGTAGAAGCTCTTAAGAAAGTGAAACCTTCAGTGCGCATTATCAACGCGGCTCGTGGTGGGGTTTTGGATGAAGCTGCACTTTATGATGCATTAACTCAAGGTCGAGTCGCCGGAGCAGGCGTGGATGTATTTGCAACAGAGCCTTGTGTTGATTCACCACTTTTCAAATTAGAAAATGTTGTAGCAACTCCGCACCTTGGAGCCTCAACTGATGAAGCGCAAGAGCGTGCCGGAATTGCAGTGGCCGTATCTGTAAGAAAAGCATTGGCGGGCGAATTGGTTCCGGATGCAGTAAATGTTAAAGGTGGAGAAATTCACGAGGAGATCCGACCTGCATTACCTCTTGTTGAAAAACTAGCGCAGGTAGCGACATCACTTGCAGATGAACTTCCAGTTTCAATCGAAGTTATTGTTCGTGGCGAAGTAAGCGAGTATGACTGCTCGGTTCTTGCTACATCAGCGCTAAAAGGTGCGCTAGTTGCCACAGGAGCTGAGGATGTCACATATGTAAATGCGCCAGGGCTTGCTCAAGAGCGGGGATTTTCCTCTTCCATTCTTACTGACCCGGTAAGTCCAGAATATCGAAACATGATTTCGTTAAAAGCGGCATTTGGTAACGGAATTCATTTGACGGTTGATGGAACTTTAATGGGAATTAAGAAATCTGAAAAGATTATTGCGATCGATAACTTTGATTTAGATTTACAACCAACTGACTATCTGCTTTTCTTGAAGTACACAGACCGACCTGGAGTTGTTGGAATTGTCGGAGAAAGTCTGGGTAAAGAAAAAATAAATATTGCCAGTATGCAAGTTGCAAGAAGTACAGCTGGCGGGGATGCGTTAATGGTTATCACGGTTGACTCCGCAATACCGCAAGAATTAGTAACGAAAGTAGGTTCCGCAACCGGAGCCACCTTAGCGAGAACGGTATCTCTACGATAATGAAGAAGATAAAGCTTGCAGTAATCGCCGGTGACGGAATTGGCCCGGAAGTTGTTGAGCAGGGTCTAAGAGTTCTTGATGCTGTCAGTTCAAAGTATGGCTTTGCTATTGAAAAGAAGGAATTTGAACTAGGAGCAAAGTTCTGGCATAAGACTGGTGAAACATTGCCAGATGCAACGCTTGAGGAATTGAAGAATTTTGATGTAATTCTTCTGGGTGCTGTTGGGGATCCATCTGTACCTAGCGGAGTTCTGGAACGCGGGTTGCTATTAAGACTTAGATTCGCATTTGATCAATATATAAATCTTCGTCCAGCCAAACTTTATGGTGGAGTCAAAGGACCATTAAAAACAGAATCCAAAATTGATTTTATAGTTGTCCGGGAAGGCACAGAAGGGCCTTATGTCGGAGCTGGTGGAGTTTTGGCAGAAGGAACTGCTTCGGAGATCGCTACTGAAGAGAGTTTAAATACCCGAAAAGGTGCAGAGCGTGTAATTCGCGATGCATTTGCACGGGCCTTGAAGCGACCAAGAAAGAAGTTGACGCTTGTTCATAAAAATAATGTTTTAGTTCGTGCTGGTGGTTTATGGACAAGAACCTTTAATGAAATTGCGAAAGAGTTTCCTGAAGTTCAAACTGACTATTTACATGTTGATGCGGCCTCAATGTTTTTTGTGACTAATCCAGATCGCTTCGATGTGGTCGTAACCGACAACTTGTTTGGCGATATCTTGACGGATATCGCGGCAGCTATATGCGGCGGTATTGGTCTGGCGGCCTCTGGAAATATAAATCCAGAAGGCAAATTCCCCTCAATGTTTGAACCAGTTCACGGCTCGGCTCCAGATATTGCCGGCAAAGGTATTGCAGACCCAACTGCAACTGTTATGTCAGTTGCAATGATGCTTCGTCATTTAGGAGAAGATTCTGCAGCCTCAGATATAGAGAAGGCAGTGGAACTCGATCTTGCGAATAGAGGAGACTCTAAACGGAGTACCTCACAGATCGGCAATGCTTTATTGGAGGCCATTAAGTGAAAATAAATTTAAAGCCAAACGCCAACTTAGTTATGGATTCACTCCGTGAGAAATATGTTGCTGAACCTGGTTTCGGCAAATACTTCACCGATCATATGGTTACTGCTGAATGGAATCAGGATTCAGGTTGGAGCGATGCAGAAGTCTCTGCATATGGACCAATTTCTTTAGATCCTGCTGCAATGGTCTTCCATTACGGTCAAGAAATTTTTGAAGGAATGAAGGCTTATCGCCAACCAGATGGCTCGATTTCGCTATTTCGCCCCGATGCAAATGGTTCAAGGTTTAATCGAAGTGCAGCGCGAATTGCGTTACCAGAAATTCCTGTTGCTGATTTTGTCTCCTGCGTGGAAGCTCTGGTTAAACAAGATGCAAAGTGGGTTCCTAGCAAGATTGGCGAATCTCTCTATCTACGTCCGTTTATGATCGCGACAGAAGTTGGTTTAGGTGTCAGGCCAACTAATAAAGCCCTCTTTGCAATAATTGCAACTCCGGCAGCCGCATACTTCAATGCTGCAAAAGCAGTAACTGTTTGGATTTCAACAGAATATGTAAGAGCAGCACTTGGTGGTACTGGCGAGGCAAAGTGTGGTGGAAACTATGCCGCTTCCTTATTGGCGCAACAGCAAGCAGCAAAAGAAGGTTGCGACCAAGTTGTCTGGTTGGATGCAAAGGAACGTCGCTGGGTAGAAGAAATGGGCGGCATGAATCTTTATTTTGTAAAAGGTCGCGGTAAAGATGCGACAATCTTTACGCCGAAACTAACTGGAACTCTACTTGCTGGAATTACTCGTGATTCAATTTTAACTGCAGCAAAAGATCTCGGTTACAAAACAGAAGAAGGCATGATCAATATTGATGAATGGCGCGATGGAGTTGCTTCCGGCGAAATATCTGAGATCTTTGCATGCGGTACTGCCGCTGTGATTGCACCGATTGGCACAGCAAAAAGCGCCCAAGGAAGTTGGGTAACTGGTGATGGAAATCCAGGTCCGATAACGATGGAGATTAGAAATCATCTTTTGGGCATACAGCACGGCACAATCGCTGATAAACATGGCTGGATGCGAAAGGTCTGCTAGTGGCTATCTCTGATTCATTTCATGTCTATGACACCACATTGCGTGATGGTGCTCAGCAAGAAGGTTTAAACCTATCTGTTCACGACAAATTGACGATTGCGCGCCATCTTGATGATTTGGGCGTTGGTTTTATCGAAGGCGGTTGGCCCGGAGCTAATCCAAAAGATACTGAATTTTTTAAGCTGGCAAAGAAAGAATTAAAACTCAAGAATGCAACATTCGTTGCATTTGGTGCGACGCGAAGGCCCAATGTAAAGGCAAGTGAGGATGCCTTGTTACTTGCATTAGCAGAATCCGGTGCTCCAGCAGTAACTCTTGTTGCAAAATCACATGATCGACATGTTGAGATGGCGCTGCGCACAACCCTGGCGGAAAACCTAGCCATGATTAAGGATTCAATCGAATTCCTCAGAGCAGGGGGGCAGCGAGTCTTTCTTGATGCGGAACATTTCTTTGATGGATATCGCTCAAATGCAAATTATGCGCTTGAAGTTGTTCGTGTAGCTGTCGAAGCCGGTGCGGATGTTGTCGCATTATGCGATACCAATGGCGGCATGTTGCCAGATGAACTCTCTCAAGTGGTTCACGAAGTTCTTGGAAAGAGTTCAGCTCGACTAGGTATTCATTGCCATAACGACACTGGATGTGCGATTGCAAATTCGCTAGCTGCGGTTGCCGCAGGAGCTACGCACGTGCAAGGAACCATAAATGGTTATGGCGAGCGCACCGGAAACGCAGATCTAGTTTCCATAATCGCAAATCTTCAATTGAAAAAGAAGCAACAAGTTCTACCAGAAGGTAAGTTGGAGGAAGCATTTCGAATTTCTCATGCTGTCGCAGAAGTTACGAATGTTTCGCCAAGTGCTAGACAACCATATGTGGGCGTTTCGGCTTTTGCACATAAAGCCGGTCTACATGCATCTGCAATCAAGGTAGATCCAGCGCTTTACCAACATGAAGATCCCGAGCGAGTTGGAAACGATATGCGGATGTTGGTATCCGATATGGCTGGTCGGGCTTCGATCGAGCTTAAATCACAAGAACTTGGAATTGATATTGGTAACGATAAGAATGTAACAGCCAGAATCGTTGAGCGAGTAAAAGAGCTTGAGGCAAAAGGATTTACGTTCGAAGCCGCGGATGCCTCTTTTGAGCTACTACTTCGCGAAGAAGTCGAAGGAAAACGTCCCAAGTATTTTACGATTGAAAAATGGGAGACAACTGTTGATCAAAATGCTGATCGCTCCGTAACTTCGCGGGCCGAAGTGGTAGTGAATGTAAGGGGCAAACGGATTGAATCAAGTGGCACTGGCAATGGACCTGTGAATGCCATTGATAACGCGCTTCGAAATGGACTCGAAAGTATGTTCCCAGAACTCAAAGGTCTTGAGCTAACGGATTACAAAGTCCGTATTCTGGAAGGAAGACTTGGCACCGGTGCGGTAACGCGAGTCTTGGTAGAAACTAGCGATGGTGTCGGGGAATGGAACACGGTTGGCGTGCATGAAAATGTTATCGCCGCTTCGGCTATGGCGTTAGAAGATGCATTGACCTATGGTCTGCTCCGTAAAGGGGCAAAATCAGAATGACGGCTAGATAGAAAGCTAGCCAGCTCAAAGTTAAGAGTAGGAGCGAGAATGACGAGCGCAGTTCGAAGAGGCGCAAGAATTAGCGCAGATGAAGGCAGTGAATGGCTAAAAATGCGAATGTTGCATTTAGGAATCTCAGGTCTAGACGAGCTACACCAAAGAAGCGGAATAGATAAAGGATCAATTTCAAGATACTTTCGCCAAGAACGAGTACCAGGAGTAGATGTGATTGCTCCACTTTGTAAGGCGCTTGAGGTTTCTCCTGAGACTTTATTAATTGCACTTGGCGCGATTGAAAAACGATTTCGTTAGTTTCTGGCTCTAATAATTAACGATTCGCCCTCTCTTGTGAAAGTGCGCGGAAAGTCATCATCTGACCAAAGTCGATGAATATGTGCAATATCTTCATTTGAGAGTATTCCAGCACATAGATCTAAAATGTTGTCGAAATCATGACCAGGCCCGATTACTACACGAATTAAATTTGCGTCTCGAACTAAATCAGGAACCATACAATTGTCAGAAACTACTAGTTCAATCATCAACAGGCTCCTTTCCTAATCACGAATTACCGCATCCGCTGGTGACATTTGATGCGAGCGATTCACAGGAGGCTCTTCGTGCCTAAGTGTTGCGTATTAGCAACGCTGTGTCCACGGTTGGAAAAGTAAAAAATGAGTAATCTTTCAACCGTGGCTCTGGACCGTGAACTCGAGAATGCCTATGTTGAGCATTTAAGGAATGTCAGGAATCTCTCAGAAAATTCCATAAGAGCCTATGTTGCGGATTTGGAATCCATGGTGACACATATAAATCAGATGGGCATCGAAGATTTCTCTGCGCTGGAACTTAACCACTTAAGGTCCTGGCTATCGAATTTACAAGTAAAAGGTGGAGCTAGATCATCGATATCTCGTCGCGTAGTTTCAATAAGAGCCTTCACCCATTCGGCTGCAAAAAATGGCTGGTTGCCACGGGATATCGGTAGAGATCTTGTCGCACCTAAACCGGAACGCAATCTTCCAGAAATTATAGATATTGAAAATGCAGCGAAGGCCATCCAAGCTTTGGAAGTTCGCGCTGCTGAAGAGGAGTCACCAATTGCATTTCGGGATTTAGCAGTGATTGAAATTCTTTATGCGACCGGTATTCGAGTCTCTGAATTAGTCGGCTTAAATATCGAGGATATCGACCGCAGCAGAAATACGATCAAAGTGCTCGGTAAAGGGAGTAAGGAACGTGTTGTACCTATCGGAATTCCAGCCTTGAAGGCGCTGGATAAATATCTTGAACTAGGAAGAGAAAAATTTGTTAACCAAAATTCAGGCAGAGCGCTTTTTCTCGGTGGGCGAGGAAAACGAATAGATCAGAGAATTGTCAGAACTATTGTTTATAACGCTACTGAAGCTGTTGGCAACGGAATCAAACTCGGACCACACGCCCTTCGCCATTCAGCGGCGACCCATCTTTTAGAAGGTGGAGCTGATTTACGAACAGTTCAAGAGATCTTGGGGCACTCATCTTTATCTACTACTCAAATCTATACTCACGTGACTGAAGAGAGATTGAAGAAAGCATACGAACAGGCACACCCGCGCGCCTAGCTATTTATTGGATGTTCGCTTTCTAATACTCGAATCGTCTTGGATTTAGAACGCATTACTAGTGAATTCGACTTTATATGTTTACTTGAGAACCGAATTCCGCGAAGTAATTCACCATCTGTAATTCCAGTAGCTGCAAAAAAGACATCATCGCCGGAAACCAAATCATTAGTCGTCAAAATCTGATTTAGATCAATACCTCTAGATTGGATTAATTCTTTATCTGCTTCATCACGAGGATACAAAATTCCTTGAATTTCGCCTCCTAGGCATTTCATGGCGCAGGCAGCAATGATTCCTTCAGGAGTTCCTCCGATACCCATAAGGACATCGATACCTGTGCCTTCACGAGCCGCTTCAACGGCCCCGGCAACGTCTCCATCTGTGATGAATTTTATTCGGGCACCAATTTCTCTAATTTCTTTAACTAAAAGATCATGACGTGGACGATCTAGCAACATAACGGTTAGCGAAGAGATATCCCTTCCTTTGGCCTTAGCAATCTTCTCTAGGTTGACTCTCGTTGGGGCAGTTACATCAATTACGCCAGCAGCATCTGGTCCAACAACTATCTTCTTCATGTAATAAATAGCGCTCGGGTCAAACATTGTTCCGCGTTCTGCCAGTGCAATGACGCTGAGCGCATTAGCCATTCCTTTCGAAGTTAGAGTCGTACCATCAATGGGATCAACTGCAACATCTACTTTTGGGCCAGATTTATCGCCAACACTCTCGCCATTAAAGAGCATTGGCGCTTCGTCTTTTTCGCCTTCGCCAATAACAATCACTCCATCCATCGCTACGGTGTTAATCATTTTGCGCATACCATCGACGGCAGATTGATCAGCTTCATTTTTTTGGCCACGACCAATCCATCGCGAAGCAGCGATTGCGGCCGTCTCGGTGACCCTGACCAATTCCAAAGCTAGATTTCGGGATGCCTGATTTTCATTCATGTAGGCAATCTACTCTTCACATTTTGGACAATTGAGCGAGCCTGAACTATGGATTTTGAGGCGATAGCTCTCGGGTAGGATTTCGCCTGCACAGATGACCTCTGTGACTTCACGCGTCTACCGCTTACTCGCTGCTCGCGAGATAAAGTTGGAAACCATTTCGGTCTGACTCGAATGAGTTAGTCGGTGCTTAGACGCTAGAGAAGTAGCAAATTGCTACTTCATTAACCGATGCGAACGAAAAGTTCGCACAAAGGAGCGTGCCGCGATGGCGGTTGTAACAATGCGAGAACTCCTCGATAGCGGAGTTCATTTCGGACATCAAACTCGTCGTTGGAATCCAAAGATGAAGCGTTTCATTTTTACGGAGCGCAATGGCATTTACATCATAGATATCCAGCAATCACTTGCTCTTATCGACAAGGCATACGACTTCGTTAAGGATGTTGTTGCCAAAGGTGGCAACGTTTTATTTGTTGGTACCAAGAAGCAGGCACAAGAGCCGATTCAATCTCAAGCAAAACGCGTAGGAATGCCATATGTAACTGAACGCTGGTTGGGTGGAATGCTTACAAATTTCCCAACCGTATATAAGCGAATTCAGCGCTTGAAAGAACTCGAAGCTCTAGAAGCTTCAAATGATCAAGTTTTAACAAAGAAAGAACTTCTATTACTCCGCCGCGAGCGCGAGAAGCTACATAAGAACCTTGACGGTATTCGCAACATGACAAAATTGCCTGCTGCAATTTGGGTTGTAGATACCAAACTAGAACACCTCGCAGTTGCTGAAGCAAAGAAACTTGGAATTCCAGTTATCGCAATTTTGGATACAAACTGCGATCCTGATGAAGTCGATTTTAAGATTCCTGGAAATGATGATGCGATTCGATCGGTCACACTTCTTACTCGAGTTATTTCAGACGCAATTGCAGCTGGCTTACAAGCTAGATCGGCGAATGTGGCAAAGGAAGCGGCAGCTGCCGCTAAGGCCGGAGCCGAATCTGTTGCAGCCGGAGAACCTTTAGCTGACTGGGAGAAAGAACTTCTCGGTGCGCCAGCTGAAAACGCCGCACCTGCAACTGAAAGTGCAGGTTCATAAGTGGCATACACAGCAGATGATGTAAAACGACTTCGCGAAGTTACCGCTGCCGGAATGCTTGATTGCAAGAAAGCACTTGATGAAACTAATGGCGATTTTGATAAAGCAATCGAAGTTATCCGAGTCAAAGGTTTGAAAGGTGTAACTAAACGAGAAGGTCGAGCAACCTCTAATGGCCTGATTGCTGCAAAAGCTGAAGGCAAGACTGCGGTAATGCTTGAGTTGAATTGCGAAACCGACTTTGTTGCTAAGGGAGATCGTTTTCAAGCAGTTGCAGATGAACTTCTCTCACATTTATTTGGCAGCAAGCAAGGCGAATTAGCTAACTTCATTGCATCAAATTGGCCATCTGGTAAATCTGTACAAGCGGCAATCGATGAAGCTAATGCAACACTGGGTGAAAAGATTGAGCTTCGTCGAATTGCAGTTATTGATGGAAGTCCAAACGCTCTCTATCTTCACAAGACAAGTCCTGATCTTCCACCACAAGTAGGAGTCCTTGTCGCATTAGATAAAGAAAATGAGGCAGTCGGTAAAGATGTTGCACAACATATTGCAGCTTTTGCTCCGCAATATTTGAATCGTGAAGAAATTCCTGCAGAAGTCATTGCTAACGAGCGTCGTCTTGCCGAA
>JACCDX010577558.1_pt1 | contig 10505 bp, 9 predicted proteins | sample 7449681 | NCBI WGS metagenome assembly JACCDX01 (sample SAMN15323450, study PRJNA562643) | freshwater metagenome | isolation source: river surface water | place: USA:Blue River Watershed | collected 2017-08-18
GGGTCGAGCTGGCTCCAGGCCTCGATGCCCCCGTGCTCCACCAGCACGGCCGCGCGCTCCATCAGCGCCAGCGTGTCGGGGTGCAGCTCGCCGGTGACCTTGTGCAGGAAGAAGGGTAGCGGCACGCCCCAGTTGCGCTGGCGGCTGATGCACCAGTCGGGGCGGTTGGCGATCATGTCGCGCAGGCGGGCGCGGCCGTTCTCCGGATAAAACTGGGTCTGCTCGATGGCGTCCAGGGCCAGCTGGCGCAGCGTTTTGGCGGGCTTTTGCGCCGGGTCTTCAAAGACGCCGGTGCCTTCATCCATGCGCACGAACCACTGCGGCGCGGCGCGGTAGATCACCGGCGTTTTGTGGCGCCAGCAGTGCGGGTAGCTGTGGGTGATCTTGGTGGTGGCCATCAGGCGCTCGCTTTGCGCCAGCACCTCGAGCACGCGCGGCACGGCCTTCCAGATGTGCAGGCCGCCAAACAGCGGCAGCTCTTCGGTGTAGACGCCGTTGCCCTGCACCGGGTTCAGGATGTCCTGGTAGGCCATGCCGTGCGCCACGCAGGAGTTGAAGTCGTCCAGGCCGTAGGCGGGCGCCGAGTGCACGATGCCGGTGCCGTCGGTGTCGCTCACGTAGTCGGCCAGGTACAGCGGCGACAGGCGCTGGTAGCTGTAAACGCCAGTGCTCGTGTCCACGTCGTGCAGCGGGTGGCGGAACACCAGGCCGCGCAGGGCTTCGCCCTTGGCGGTGGCGATCACCTGGCCTTCGAGTTTGAAGCGCTCCAGGCATTTGCCCACCAGGCTGGCGGCCAGCATCAGCACGCCGCGCGGGGTGTCGACCAGGGCGTAGTCGAGCTCGGGGTGGGCGTTGAGCGCCTGGTTGGCCGGGATGGTCCAGGCGGTGGTGGTCCAGATGACGGTGAAGGCTTTTCGGCCGGCGGGCAGCTGGGCCAGGCCAAAGGCCTTGGCCAGCGCAGCCGCGTCGTCGGCCTCGAAAGCCACGTCCAGCGTGTCGCTTTGCTTGTCCGCGTATTCGATCTCGAATTCGGCGAGCGAGGAGCCGCAGTCGAAGCACCAGTACACAGGCTTGAGGCCGCGGTAGACAAAGCCGCGCTCGATGACTTGCTTGAAGGCGCGGATCTCGCCAGCCTCGTTGGCGAAGTCCATGGTGCGGTAGGGCCGCTCCCAGTCGCCCAGCACGCCCAGGCGCTTGAAGTCCTCGCGCTGCTGGTCGATCTGCTCGGTAGCAAAGGCGCGGCTCTTGGCCTGCATGTCGTCGCGGCTCAGGTTGCGGCCGTGCAGCTTTTCGATGGCGTTTTCGATCGGCAGGCCGTGGCAGTCCCAGCCGGGGATGTACTGCGCGTCCATGCCGGCCAGCTGGCGGCTCTTGACGATCATGTCCTTGAGCACCTTGTTGAGGGCGTGGCCGATGTGCAGTTTGCCGTTGGCGTAGGGCGGGCCGTCGTGCAGCACGAACAGGGGTTTGCCGGCACGCGCATCGCGCAGCTTTTTGTACAGGCCTTGCTGGTTCCAGTCCTGCACCCAGGCAGGCTCGCGCTTGGGCAGGTCGCCGCGCATGGGAAAGGGCGTGTCCGGCAGGTTCAGGGTGGCGCGGTAGTCGGGGGTGGAATCGGACATGGCTTGCAACTTTGGCGCGGCGCTCGAGGCCGCAAAAGGTCGGGAGGGTGCCCTGGCGTGGGCTGGGGGTGGGCAGGGCGGGCCTGCTCCGGGCGACGGCTCGGGCGTCAAATTCGGTCGCGGGTGGTCTGGCGGTGGGTTTCACCGTGGCGCGAGGCAAACCAGGCGCGCGCATCGTCGCAGTCCCGGGCGATGCCCCGGGTCAGGGCGTCGAGACTGTCGTAGCGCAGTTCGTCATGGAGTTTGTGCAGCAGATCCACGCAGATGATTTTACCGTAGCCCCCCTCCGCCCCCAGGGCGGCGGGCCAGCCCAGCACATGGGTCTCGAGCAGCACGCGCCCGCCATTGACGTCGCCCGGGTCGAGCGAGGGGCGGATGCCCAGATTCGCCACGCCGGGCAAGGGCTGCGGCGTGAGCCCATGCACCTCGACCACGAAGATGCCGCTGGCGGCCGGTTTCCAGTGGGCAAAGCGCAGGTTGAGGGTGCGAAAACCGTTGCCGGCGCCTTCTTGCGTGGCGCCCAGTTCGCGCCCGAGCTTGCGCCCGTGCAGCACATGGCCGCTGATGCTGTAGGGCCGGCCCAGCAGGGCGGCCACGTCCTGCATGCGGGCTTCGGCCAGGGCCTGGCGCACCGCCGAGCTCGAGACGCGCAGGCCGTGCACCTCGTAGCTGTTCATGCGCGCCACGTCAAAACCCAGGCGCGCGCCGGCCGCGTCCAGCATGGCGTAGTCGCCGGCGCGCTGGGCGCCAAAGCGGAAATCGTCGCCCACCAGCACATAGCGCGCGCCCACGCCGCGCACCAGCACCTCCTCGATGAAGGCCTGCGGCGACTGGCTGGCCAGTCGCGGATCGAAAGGCAGCACCACCACCTGGTCGACGCCGCAGCGCTCGAGCTCTTGCAGCTTGTCGCGCAGGGTGGCGATGCGGGCCGGTGCGAGCTCGGGCTTGTGCAGCTTCTCGGCGAAGTGGTCGCGCGGGTGCGGCTCGAAGGTCATGACGCAGCTGGGCACGCCGCGGTGCGCGGCCTCGCTCTTGAGCAGCGCGAGCATGGCCTGGTGGCCGCGGTGCACGCCATCGAAATTGCCGATGGTCAGGGCGCAGGCGGGGGCGAGGTCCGGGTGGTGGAAGCCGCGAAAAACCTTCATCGGGGGTGTCAACTCAGTGAGAAATTTAACGGTTATATTGTGACCGAGCCCGGACGGGCCTTCCTGGCGCCTCGCGCAGCCGCCCGCCCTGTGACTCACGAATTCGTGTCAGTGGTTGTGTGACTGTTGATTGGAGGCGTGTGTGAAGGTTCTCAAGCTGTCGGCGCAGGGGCTGCCCCAGTCCTGGATCTCGCTCGAAGACGCGGTGCTGCATTACGCGACGGGCGATGTGCGCTGGGAGGTCGGCCAGCAGGTGGCCGTGTTCCATGGCGGGCACAACGCCATCACGGGTGCGCAGTCGGTCATCACGGTCAACAGCATCATCGGCACCAAAGGGGTGCCCAACATCAACCCCTTCGACCTGCGCCCCAGCCTGACCAACGCCAAGCTGTTCGCACGCGACCGCAACATCTGCGCCTACTGCGGCGACCACTTCCCCGACAACGAACTCACGCGCGAGCACATCGTGCCCTTTGCACAGCAGGGCCGAGACCACTGGATGAACGTGGTCACCGCCTGCAAGGCTTGCAACCACCGCAAAAGCGACCGCACCCCCGAGCAGGCGCGCATGCCGCTGCTGTATGCGCCCTACGTGCCCAGCCTGTGGGAAGACTTCATCCTGCGCAACCGCCGCATCCTGGCCGACCAGATGGAGTTTTTGATGGCGCATGTGCCCAAGACCTCGCGCCTTCTGGTTTAACGCCCTTGCCGCGCCGGCTGGGCTGGCGCATCATGCCCCCACAACACAAGGCCGCGCCCATGCAGGTCGGCGGCCATCAGGGGGGACACATGCAGACATCTGCTCCATGGGCTTTGCGCCCGTTCACGCGCCGTTTCGGCTTGCGCTGCCTGGCCGCATGGCCATTTCTGAGCTCGGTTCAGGCCAAACCATCCGGCGTGCAGCTGGCCTCGGATTGGTCGCCGGGCCGTTCACCTCAGGGGTTTCTGATCAGTGAGAAGTTCGACGGTGTGCGCGCCGTGTGGGACGGCCGGCAGCTGCGTTTTCGCAGTGGCCGCGTGATCGCGGCCCCCGACTGGTTTGTGCGCGCCTTGCCCGACCACCCGCTGGACGGAGAGCTTTGGCTGGGCCGCGGCCAGTTCGACCGCCTCTCGGGCGTGGTGCGCCAGCGCAGCCCTCAGGACAATGCCTGGCGGGCGGTGCATTACCTGGTGTTTGACGCGCCTGGGTTGGCCGGTCCGTTCGAGGCCCGCAGCCAGGCGGTGCGCGGCGCCATCGAGGCCGCGAGGCTGCCCTGGCTGACGTCGGTCGAGCAGTTCCGGTTGGAGGCGGCCAGCGCCTTGCAGGCGCGGCTGGAGGCGGTGGTCCGCAGCGGCGGTGAGGGCCTGGTGCTGCACCGCGCGGACGCGCTCTGGCGCGCGGGCCGCAGCGAGGCCGTGTTCAAGCTCAAGCCGGAATTGGACGACGACGCCCAGGTCACCGGATACCAGGCCGGCAAGGGACGGCACACCGGCCTGACGGGCGCACTGCGGGTGCGCACGCCGGACGGTGTGCGGTTTGCGCTGGGCGCGGGCCTGAGCGATGCACACAGGCGCCAACCGCCCCCGCTGGGCAGCTGGGTCACCTACCGTTACCGTGACCGCACGCCCAGTGGGGTGCCGCGTTTTGCGACCTTTGTGCGGGTCAGGCCGCCCGAGTGATCAGGCGAAAACGCCGGCTGTTTCCTGCATGCGCTCAGAGACCTCGCCCAGGTGGTGCAGGGTGTCGCCAAAGGTCATTTCCAGCTGGGTGAGCTTCTTGAAGTAGTGGCTGACGATGTACTCGTCGGTCACGCCGATGCCGCCATGCAGCTGCACGGATGACTGGCCCACGAAGCGCATCGCGTTGCCCAGCTGGTAGCGGGCGCGGGCGATGGCCTGGCGGCGTTCGGCCTCCGGGGCCTTGAGCTTGAGGCTGGCGTAGTAGCTCATGGAGCGGGCCAGCTCCAGCTGCATCTTCATGTCGGCCACGCGGTGGCGCAGGGCCTGGAAGGTGGCAATCGGCACGTTGAACTGCTTGCGCGTGTTCATGTACTCGGCGGTGATGGCCAGGGTCTTGTCCATCACACCCACGCCTTCGGCGCAGACGCAGGCCGAGCCGATGTCGGCAGCCTCTTCGAGCGCGGTCTGTCCGCTCTTCGTGATCAGTTGCGCCGGGCTGTTGGCGAAGCTGACTTCGGCGGCGCGCGCGCCGTCTTGCGTCAAATAGCCCTCGGTCTTGACACCCGTGGCGCCGCACTCCACCAGGAACAGCGCCAGCTGGCCACCGGCCAGGGCGGGCACGATGAAGGCGTCGGCCTGGTCGCCCACGGGCACGAGGCTCTTGCTGCCGCTCACGGTCCACTGGCCGCCGGCTTCCTTGGCTTCGGCCTTGCTGCGGTTCAGGTGGTGGCGTGCGCCGCGCTCCTGGTGCGCCAGCACCACGATGGCTTCGCCGCCCGCGATGCGGGGCAGCCAGGCGGACTGCAGGGCGGCCGGCGCGTGCGTTTGCAGCACGGCGCTGGCGATCAGGGTTTGGGCCAGGGGTTCGAGCACGATGCCGCGACCGAGCTCTTCCATCACCACCATGGCCTCAACCGGGCCCATGCCCATGCCGCCGTGCTCCTCGCTCACATACAGGCCGGTCAGGCCGAGTTCGGCCAGCTCGGTGTAGGCCGCGCGGTCAAAGCCGCCGGCGGCCACGATGGCGCGGCGGCGTTCGAAGTCGTAACCCTTGTCGACCCATTTGCGCACCGCGTCGCGCAGCTGTTCCTGGTCTTCAGAAAAATCGAAATCCATCTCAGTCTCCCTTTCAGCCCAGAACGGTCTGGCTCACGATGTTGCGCTGCACTTCGTTGCTGCCGCCGTAGATGGTGGTCTTGCGCATGTTGAAGTAGTTGGACGCCAGCGGCGCATTGGCCACCGCACCGCCCGGGAAGTTGCCTTGCCAGCCGGCTTCCATCGCTTCGAAGATGAAGGGCAGGGCAAACGGACCGGCAGCCTGCATCATCAGCTCGGTGTAGCGCTGCTGGATCTCGCTGCCACGGATCTTGAGCAGGCCCGCGATGTCCAGCGAGTTCTTGCCCGACTTCTCGGCCGAGAGCACGCGCAGCACGAGCATCTCGAGCGCGACGATGTCGACTTCGAGCTTGGCGATCTCGTCGCGGAAGCGCCCGGCCGAAGGGCCGTCCACAGTGCTGTCCCACACGCCTTCGGCCTTGGCGATGCGCTTGAGGCGCTCGAGTTCGCGCTTGGCGCGGTTGACGTCGGCGATGTTGGTGCGCTCATGGCTGAGCAGGTGTTTGGCGTAGGTCCAGCCCTTGTTCTCTTCGCCGATCAGGTTCTCGGCCGGCACCTCGACGTTGTCGAACCAGACCTCGTTGACCTCGCATTCGCCGTCCAGCAGCTTGATCGGGCGCACGGTGATGCCGGGCGACTTCATGTCGATCAGCAAGAAGGAGATGCCGGTCTGCGGCTTGCCTTCGGTGGAGGTGCGCACCAGGCAGAAGATCCACTCACCGTACTGGCCCAGCGTGGTCCAGGTCTTTTGGCCGTTGACGATGTATTTGTCGCCCTTGCGCTCGGCGCGGGTCTTGAGGGAGGCCAGGTCCGAACCCGAGCCGGGTTCGCTGTAGCCCTGGCTCCACCAGACCTCGCCGCTGGCGATGCCCGGCAAAAAGCGCTGCTGCTGCTCGGCGTTGCCAAAGGCCATGATCACGGGCGCCACCATCACCGGGCCGAAGGGCACGATGCGCGGCGCGCCGGCCAGCGCGCATTCTTCTTCAAACAGGTGCTTTTGCACGGCGGTCCAGCCCGGGCCACCGAACTGCTGGGGCCAGCCATAGCCGAGCCAGCCTTTTTTGCCGAGGATCTTGGCCCAGCGCTGCATGTCGTCGCGCGTCAGGCGCATGGCCTGGTGGACCTTGTCCGAAATGTCCTTGGGCAGGTTCGCGTGAACCCAGCTGCGGATCTCGTCGCGGAACGCGAGTTCTTCCGGGGTGAATGCCAAATCCATGGGTGGGTCTCCTTGAGATGGGCCATTTTTAGCACGATCGTTCGCGCCAAGCGTGTCCTGACCGGGACAAAAAAGGGGGAGGCGGGGGCAGGGATAATCCCGAGCACATGAAAAACATCGTCATCCTGATTTCCGGCTCGGGCTCGAACATGGCCGCCATCGTGCGCCGCGCGCAGGATGAGCGGTGGGACGAGCGCCTGGGCGCCCGGGTGGCGGTGGTCATCAGCAACAAGGCGGACGCCAAAGGGCTGGTGTTCGCGCAGGCGCAGGGCATCGCGACCGCGGTGCTCGACCACAAGGCCTTTGACAGCCGAGAGGCCTTTGACGCGGCGCTGGTGCAGGAAATCGACCGCCACGCGCCCGCCCTGGTGGTGCTGGCGGGCTTCATGCGCATCCTCACGCCCGCTTTTGTGGCGCACTACGCGGGTCGCCTGCTCAACATCCATCCCTCGCTGTTACCCGCTTTCCCGGGGCTGCACACCCACGAGCGCGCCATTCAGGCGGGGTGCAAGTTTGCGGGCGCCACGGTGCATGAAGTCACGGCCGAACTCGACCATGGCCCGATCCTGGCGCAGGCGGTGGTGCCCGTGCTCCCGGACGACACAGCCGATGCCTTGGCCGCGCGCGTGCTCACGCAGGAGCACCGCATCTACCCGCAGGCGGTGGCCGACTTTCTCAAGAAACTGGGCTGATTCAGTCGCCGATGCGTGCAAAGCGCGGCTGCGTGACGCCGTCGATCGTCACCGTCTCGGCGAACATGGCCGCCGGCCGCACCCACAGCCCTTGCTGCCCATAGAGCGCCTGGTACAGCGTCAAAGGCTCCAGCGTTTCGCTGTGCCGCACGGTGCCCAGCACGCGGTACTGGCCGCCCTTGTAGTGGCGGTACAGGCCGGGCGGAGTCTCGATCAGGGGCAGCAGGTCGTCGTCGGTCATGAGAAGGGAATGGGACAATACGGCCATGCATCCTAAAGCCCTTGTCGACAGCTGCGCGGAACTCGTGAAGCTGTGCCTGACCTTTGAACACCCGGCCGATGCCGTGGTCTCCCGTTATTTCCGTGAACACCGCTCGCTGGGCCCGCGCGAGCGCGCCACCCTGGCCGAAACCGCGTTTGCCGTGCTGCGCCAAAAACTGCTGTTCGAGCAGCTCGCGCGCTCGGGCAGCGGCCCCAAGGAGCGCCGCCTGGCCATCCTGGGTTTTCATGGCCACCGCGACTTCCTCAAGAGCGCGCTGAGCGAGCCCGAGAAAACCTGGCTCGACGCCTGCGACCGCGTGAAACCCGAGGACCTGCTGGCCCCGCACCGCCACAACCTGCCCGAGTGGATGGCCAAGGCCTTGCAGGCCCAGCTGGGTGAGGATTTCTGGGCCCTGGCCGACAATCTGCAGCAGAGTGCCCCGCTGGACCTGCGCGTGAACACCCAAGTGGCCAAGCGCGCCGAGGTGCAAAAGGAACTGGCCCAGGCCGGCATCGCGGCTGAGCCCACGCCGTACTCGCCCTGGGGCTTGCGCCTGAAGGACAAACCCGCGCTGCAGCGCACCGAGGCCTTCACGCGCGGCGCCATCGAGGTGCAGGACGAGGGCTCGCAGCTTTTGGCCCTGCTGGTCGACGCGCACCGCGGCGAGATGGTGGTCGACTTTTGCGCGGGCGCCGGCGGCAAGACGCTGGCGCTGGGCGCGGCCATGCGCAACACGGGTCGACTCTATGCCTTTGACGTGTCGGGCCACCGGCTCGAGGCGCTCAAGCCGCGCCTGGCGCGCAGTGGTCTGTCCAATGTGCACCCGACCGCCATCGCGCACGAGCGCGACGAGCGCATCAAGCGCCTGGCCGGCAAGATCGACCGCGTGCTGGTCGATGCCCCCTGCTCGGGCCTGGGCACGCTGCGCCGCAACCCCGACCTCAAGTGGCGGCAAAAAGAGCAGGCGGTGGCCGAGCTGACCGTCAAGCAAGCGGCGATTCTGGCCAGCGCGGCGCGCCTCGTGAAATCGGGTGGCCGCCTGGTCTATGCGACCTGCAGCGTGCTGCCGCAGGAAAACGAGGCGATTGCCCAAGCCTTTAGCCTGGCGCACCCCGATTTCGTGCCGCTGAACGCCGCCCAGGAACTCGCGCGCCTGAAGGTCGATGCCGCCGACAGCCTGTGCACGGCCGGTGGGCAATACCTGCGCCTGTGGCCCCACCGGCATGCCACCGATGGTTTTTTTGCCGCGGTCTGGGTCCGGAAATGAACCGTTTCAACCTCGTTTTGACGGGGTGAAGCCGAAAATCCTGTCTTTTTTCTGACCCCAAACTTAAAATCAGGGGTTGCCTGCTGAGGCGCATTTTGAGAGTTCCAAGACATGTTTTTGACCGATTGGGCGGCTTTTGACGCCCTGATTGACTGGATGGGCCGCGGTCTGTTCGACCTGGCCTGGTGGCAGACCCTGCTGATCACGCTGGCGCTGACCCACATCACCATTGCCAGCGTCACGATCTACCTGCACCGCCACTCGGCGCACCGTGCGTTGGACCTGCACCCGATCCCCGCGCACTTCTTCCGTTTCTGGCTGTGGATGACCACCGGCATGGTGACCAAGGAGTGGACCGCCATCCACCGCAAGCACCACGCCAAGTGCGAGCGCGAAGGCGATCCGCACAGCCCTGTGGTCTATGGCATCGACAAGGTGTTCTGGCAGGGCAGCGAGCTCTACCGCGCCGAGGCCAAGAACCTGGACACGCTCGAGCGTTACGGCCACAACACGCCCAACGACTGGATCGAGCGCCACCTCTACACCAAGCACTCGGCGCTGGGTGTCAGCCTGATGCTGATCATCGATGTGGCGCTGTTCGGCTTTGCCGGCCTGACCGTCTGGGCCGTGCAGATGGCCTGGATCCCGATCACCGCGGCCGGCATCATCAACGGCATCGGCCACTGGTGGGGTTACCGCAATTTCGAGGCGCAGGACGCCAGCACCAACATCTCGCCCTGGGGCATCCTCATTGGCGGTGAAGAGCTGCACAACAACCACCACACCTACCCGACTTCGGCCAAGCTCTCGGTCAAGCCCTACGAGTTCGACATCGGCTGGATGTACATCAGCCTGCTGAGCACGCTCGGCCTGGCCACGGTCAAGAAGACGCCACCGCGTGCCGCCTATGGCGATGTGCGTCCGGTGGCCGATGAGAAGACGCTCGAGGCCCTGATCGCCAACCGCTACGAGGTCATGGCCACCTACGCGCGCGGTCTGCGCAGCGTGGTTGCCGGCGAGGCCGCCAAGCTGGGCGACGCGGCCGCCGTGCGCGCCGCGCGCCGCTGGATGCACCGCGACGCCGAGAAGGTGCCGGCCGATGCCCAGGCCAAGCTCGCGCAGGCCCGCCAGGCCAGCCCGGCCATCGACAAGATGGTGAAGATGCGTGAAGAGCTGCGCCAGATCTGGCTCAACACCTCGCATTCGCGCGAGCAGCTGGCCACCGATTTGCAGGCCTGGTGCAAGCGTGCCGAAGACAGTGGCATTGCCGCACTGCGCGAGTTCTCGATGAAGCTGCGCTCGGTGCGGGCCGCCTGACCCTGCCCCGTTTGCGGCTGGCCCCACGCGCGTGGGGCCATAAAAAAACCGCTGCCTTGGCAGCGGTTTTTTTATGGGGTGGGCCGAATCACTTCAGCTTCACTTCCTTGTACTCGACGTGCTTGCGAGCCTTGGGATCAAACTTCATGATCGCCATTTTCTCGGGCATGGTCTTCTTGTTCTTGCTGGTGGTGTAGAAGTGACCGGTA
>JACCDX011260401.1_pt1 | contig 10505 bp, 11 predicted proteins | sample 7449681 | NCBI WGS metagenome assembly JACCDX01 (sample SAMN15323450, study PRJNA562643) | freshwater metagenome | isolation source: river surface water | place: USA:Blue River Watershed | collected 2017-08-18
CTCTTACCCTTCAACAGCTTTCATAGCATCAAGCGCTTCTTTAATTTGTGCAATGTCCCACTCACAGCCACCACACCCAGAAAGCGCACCCGTTCTTCTAGAAACCGCATCGGCGTCTAAGCCTTGCTGAAATAAGCTAATCACCTTGCCGCGTGTTGTACCGCTACAAGGACAAATTACTTCATCTGGAAAGTTAAGAACTTCAGCACTCATGAAAAGGTGTGCAATCCCAAATTGATATGTGACTATTATAGCTAGATGCTGTTATAGATAGGCGCAAAAAAGCACGGAGAAACAAACTTAAGATATAGAATTGAAACTAAGTGAAATTGGGGTGGCTGATGGGGCTCGAACCCACGACAACTGGAATCACAATCCAGGGTCCGCAAGCGGATTAGCTACGAAACTCCAGTTTATTCAATTAGTTACTATCTAACCCCACCATTAAACTTAATACCAGACCCACTCCAGACCCAATGGAGTGACTAATGGCATCAATCCGGAAGCGCAATGGCAAATGGCAAGCTCGCGTTCGAATCAAAGACCAACCAAGCATAGAAAAAACTTTTACAAGTAGAAGCGATGCTGAAGCATGGGGGAAAATTATCGAGTCTGAAATCATCAGAGGTATATATATTAAGAGCGACGCAGCAAATCGCATGACGCTCTCACTAGCTTTAGAGAAATACGAAAGATTAATATCCTCCAAAAAGCGAAGCGGTGAAATTGAGAAATACAGAATCGAGAGATGGAAACGAAGTAATTTGGCAAGTCGCTCCCTAGCATCACTTAGAGGCGTCGATTTTGCAAACTGGCGAGACTCCCGTCTATCATCAGCAAAACCAGCAACAGTAAGGCTTGAGCTCGCGCTAATAAGTAACCTTTTTACTATCGCGCAAAAAGAATGGGGAATAGAAGGTTTAACGAACCCTATATCCTCAATTAGGATGCCCTCCGTTCAAAATGCCAGAAGTCGATTGTTTGATGAAAGTGAAGAACACTACCTTTTATGTGCCCTAGATACTAACGGTCTGGCAAGCAGTTGTAAAAACAGATTCATCAAACCAATAGTCTTACTAGCCCTAGAAACTGCTATGCGTAAAGGCGAATTGCTCTCCTTGCAGTGGGAAAACATCAATTTCGAAGACAGGGTGGCTTATTTGGCTATGACAAAGAATGGCTCCTCAAGATTCGTCCCCCTTTCCACTATGGCTTTATCTGTTCTGCATAAGCTTACCCCATCAAAAAATGGGACTATCTTCAGGTTGTCGAGCAATGCATTAAATCTAGCTTTTAATAGGGCCATCGCAAGAGCCAGAAAAGACTATCAAGTGGACGATGGGAGAAATGAGCGCTTTTTAGAAGACTTTCATTTTCACGATTTACGGCATATAGCAATTACTAGACTTTCAGAAAAGCTACCCAATATTATTGAATTGGCGGCCGTGAGTGGACATAAGGATGTACGCATGTTGAAAAGATACTACCATCCGTGCATTAAAAATCTAGCTAAAAAGCTGGGGTAAGGTTTCATCGACGAATAAATATTTATTTTTTATTTTATTTTATTGAGCCGAAACGAATTTATTTATACAATTGAAGCATTGAGTAGTTTTATTACTCAAATTCACTCATCAATGAGTGAATACCAGCAGACCAAGAATTTCGTCAACGCTGACCATAGGCTGAATCTGCGCTACAAGCGCAAGATATGCCGAGCTGAAGCCACTTGTCACATTCGTTTGGAGCTTGGGACTGGATCTATTAGATCTATTTCTTATTGCTTATTTAACGAAAGAGGCTCACCTATGGTTAAGTCCATCAATGAAAATTTCCTGACGACAAGTCAACTTGCAAAATTTTTACAAATTCACCCATCCACTTTAAGAAGATGGCGAGCTGATAATTGTTCGCCTTTCCCTTTTATTATTATTGGCAAGACCATTCGCTACTCGCTTGTCGATATTACCAACATCCTAGATAGCGGAAAAGAATGGGGGAAGAAATGAGCATTACCCCAGACATCACTCGCCAGACTGGAGACTCCTGTTGCTCAAAATGTGGGCGCTTATTACTAGTTAACGATCAGGCGATCGTTCACGAGGGGATGGCTAATGGGCTCCCATTAGTTATTGGCAATTGCTGCGCAGATAGTTTTGTAGGATCTATGCTTCAAGACTTCAACGATGCACTTACAAAACACAGCCCAAGCCATCCAAGCCACTGGATTAGATCAACTCAAACTTCTCGCGCCGAAAGAATAATTCTAGCTGCAGAGGGGATCGCTAAGGCCTATAGAGATTTAATTTACGACCCTTTTACAACAGGAATCCAAAGAATCATAGATCGGAATAACCATGAATAGCATCAATCAACAATCACCCATCCTTTCAGAGGATTTTTTAAATCGCTACTCTGGACTCTATACAGAGGTATTTTTGAAATCATTAAGCAATAGCGATGAGTTTAACTTCAGAACATTTAATGAAGGTGATTTTACGAACAGTCACGCCAATAAATTAAGAGGTAGCTTAGAAAAACATAAATCAATCTTGCAGAAGCATAATAGCAATGGAAGCGGTATTTTTGTGGTTATCAATGAAGGGGGTCAGCGTGCAAATGAAATAAATAGGATTCGTGCAGTATTTGCTGATACAGACGGAGCACCTCTTGAGCCTTTAATGTCACTCCAGCCGCACATGGTAATCGAATCATCGCCGCAAAAGTGGCATGTATATTGGCTAGTGAAAAGTAACTTCCCTCTGGAAAAATTCAAGCCTACCCAACAAGCCATCGCCGCAAAGTTTGGAACTGATAAATCTGTTAGCGATTTATCAAGAGTAATGAGATTACCTGGGTTCTACCATCAAAAATCAACCCCATTTCTCACAAAAATAATCCATTACAGCAAGGGGCTACCTCGATATGAATATCAAGAAATTTTTGAAGGGCTGGGGCTAGAAGAGAAAAGCGGAGGTTATCAATCTACCGCTCCTTTGATAGATCAATTATCAATCCCTTCTCTCACAAGCTTTAAACAAATGGAGAAAATGTTGTCTTGTATAAACCCTGAATGTCCGCGAGATGACTGGTCCAGAGTTGGGTTTGCTATTGCCGATGAGTATGGCGAGTCAGGCAGAAAGTTATTCATTGATTGGAGCGCGGGAAAATATTCGAAAGGAGCAGATCATGACACCAAGTAATTTTAACTTAGATGACGCAAATAAATTCTACTCAGACGCCTTAAGTCGAACTGGCTGGGATGGACCTAGAAGCTCTATTGGCACTATTAGAATGTTAGCAAAAGAAGGAGGCTACATTTCTTCAGTCGACACCAATCACCAGAATATAAATAATTTTGATATTACATTAGCAAAACCAAGTTTCTGGGCAGACGGAATGCATGAAAGAGAGTTTGCAGGCCCAATAGTTCAAGATGGTGCAAGATTATTCCCTATGAAAGCGATATCGCTTCTAGTAGCGCTTGGAGGACTTGGAAAAACAACTCTAATTGTGAGTATCGCGGCACACATTGCGGCAGGCAAAAATTGGAATGGGAATTCTGTAGATAAGAAGCGAGTAATAATTTTTTGTGTTGAAGAACTAAAAGCCGAATTAGATCGAAAGTTTTGTGCCTGCGTTGAAAATTGGTCACCTAATGAGATTGTAGAAGCCCAAAATAATTTGCTGTTCTTTTCTTGTTTAAATTTCGACTCTCGACTTACCAAAATCAATCAAGGTCAATTTTCAGGTACAGAAATTACTGATCAGATGATTGAAGTAGCCAGGCGATTCAAAGCTGAACTTGTTTTTATTGACCATATTCAAGGCTTTATTAGTGGCGATATAAATTCAAGTGAGACCTCAACTTGCCTTGCGAGAGAAGCCAACAAGATTGTTTCAGAAACAGGTGCAGCCGTTGTCTTGGCAGCGCATATCAGCAAGGCCAACATTAAAGCAGAAAACGTAGAGCAAGGTTTTGCTGTAGGTTCCTTAGCTATAGAAAACGCAGCAAGACAACTTGTAGGAATAATTCCAATGTCGGACAAGGATGCAAAAAGTTATGGTCTAGAAAATATAAAATCAGAATATATGCATCTAGCTATTCCTAAAAATAGTTACGGAAAAAGAAATGTTGAAATGTGGTTAAAAAGAACACACTCTGCAAAATTTCATACCGTATCGATACATCCAGTTTCTCTAAAAGTACCAATATCCCCTCTTAAAAAGTCAGCTAAGCAAAGACTAAGTGATCAAATCGAAATTTACATTCAAAATAATCCTGCCACAACGCCGAATCAACTTGATTTAGAGTCTGGCATCTCAGGAATATTTAGGGCCTCTAAACAGAAAATCCGTGAGGCATGTACTCTTTTATTAGATGATGGAAGAGTTATAAGCCGAGATATTACTTCTGACGAACGAAAACAATATGGTTGTCCACCACAAGTCAAAAAAATTTATGTAGTCCAATCTAGCCCGCCAACTTGAGGTAATTCCAAAAACTTATGGCGGGCGGGCTAAGCCAGTACCAGCAAGAGATTAAGTCCGACTTTTGTTGCCCGCCATAAATCAAGTAGGGTTGGCGGGCTGGGTTGCCTTGTAAACATTGGTTTCTAGCCAGCCAAATCTAGACCACGTCTTACGACGTGTAGCCCGCTAAGGCGGCTACATCGTCTAATTAAGTTACATACAACCACCAGTCGTTAAAGGTTAATTTATGCTTAGCAGAAACTATATCAACACTCTAAAACAGCAGACTCTTATTGATAGTCCCAACAGGTCGAAGATTGGCATTAAAAGCCATAACCAGGTCAAACCCATTATTGAGCAGGTCCAAGAGCTTATGAATTCTTTGCCTCCAAACCTAATAAATCGCCCTTGGACGATGGCTGAATTTGTTTCTAGGCTAGAAGGTAAATACCGGCCAAGACCCCATCCACAAAAAGTAGCTGAAGCCCTTAGAATTTTAGGCTGGAGAAAGGTTCGTTATTGGAGAAAAGGGTATGACGGAGTGAGGGTGTGGATCCCAAAATTTTAGATCTTCGTAGAAGACTGCCATTTTTTAATTCTGCTAATGCAACCTTCCATATCATCTCGAATTTCATAAACCCAGAAACGTAGCACATCCCACCCAAGCTCCATCATTCTGTGGTTTCTTATCTGATCTCTTCGACAGAGCTCACCATCCCAGCTTCGATGATATCTTTCCCCATCAACCTCAATATTGAGCATTCTATCCCCATCTAGCAAGGCGAAATCAAGAGTATATTTTTCAACTTGATACTGGGGAATTGCTTTAACACCTGCTCTATACATCGAAACATACAGCAGCTTCTCCCAATCAGAAACCTGTTCTGGATTTGCTACTTTAGGATATCTTTCGGTTAATTGATTAACTTCAATATTAGATTTGGGCTTTGTTTTTTCCAACTCAGAAACATAGCTTGCAAACTTGGACAAGTAAGAAACATCTGACTCAGTGCAAGCAACAATGTCTCCCACTACAATTAATTGAGCTCTGGCTCGAGTAATTGCAACGTTAAATAAGTTGCCATTATTTCTTAAAAAAGAAAGAGCTCCTGGCGTGACTCCATTACTAACAACAGGAGAGAAATAAATTACGTCACGCTCATCCCCTTGAAACTTATGAACTACATCTACTAAGAATTCACAGGAAGCTAGGGAAGAGCTAAGAGATTCATCATTTGAAGCCATTTCTCGAATTAAATTAGCCTGAGCTCTAAAAGGGGTTACAACACCGATAGTCCCTTTGTAACCATTTTTAAGTACTAAGTCCTTTATTGCGAGCAGCAGAGCTCCAGCTTCTTTTTCATTAAATGCACTTCCAGAGTTTGGTCTAACAGTCTTGCCCGCCACGTTTATCCATCTAACACCTACATCCTGATTTTTTGGGATTTTAAGATTATTGTAACGAGTTGCAACTCTTAGCTTCCCCTCATAAAAATGATTATTTGAAAACTCGATAATGTCGGCATGACTTCGATGATGTTCTCGTAAATCAATTATGTTATCTGGATTAGTGAAAGCATTTGCTAATCCAAAAAGTGATTTAAATGAGTAGGACCACCCAGAGAAATCTTCAACCAGATTGTATTTAACCAATAGCTGCTGATCTTGACCCCTAGGGATGCCGCTAATGTGTTGCAATTGCTTATCATCGCCAATGATTACAGCTCTTTTTGCCCTATACAAAAGTGGAAGTGCCGATGCGATATCGCACTGACTTGCTTCATCAAAAATAACCAAATCAAATAATCCTGGCTCAAAAGGGACTCTTCCTCTCGTGGATAACGAAGTGACTGCCCAGCAGGAGAGCAAATGTGCAACTTTTGGAAATAAGCTTCGGTATTGGGAATGAATTTCTTTTGGAAGCGACTCTTCATTACCAGAATCAATGACCATTCTTAAGAGCGCTTCATAGTTGTGTAAAGTTTTTCTGTCCTCAATTGAGATTTTGGTAGGTTGTATTAACAGCCAATGTTTCCATAGTCTTTCAGCATTATCTGTAAACTTATCTATTATATTTGCACGATTTTCTGCAAGCTCTGTAAGTGGTTTTAATTGCTGAAGTTCAGTAAGAGCATTTAGATATTGATCGTATTTTTCTAGCTTATCTAACTTCGCTTTAACTTCACTGTAAAAGTTAAACCAACTCTCTAAGTGCGCATCGTCAAACTTTGAATTCAAAGTTGTACTTATAAGATTTTCTGAAATAGCTTTAAATTTCTCATAAGACGCACTTAAATCATTAAATTTCTTATCGCTTATGAAACTCCAGAATAGCTTTACAAATAAGTTCTTATTGCTCTTATCAGCGTCATTTAAATGATCATAAAAATCCTCAGTTGCATTTTTGATTTCTGAAAAATTTAAATTTTTTAGGGATTTTGTCTCTTCATTCGTTAACTCTTCTCTAATATCGTCAATAAGCTGATCTAATTTATCGACAACATTCCTTAGATCAACAAGCTTTTGCTCCTCGGAATCAATATTATTTAGCTTAGACGATAGCTTTTTATGTATTTCAAGACTTTCATTAAATTGAGCAAGCTCGTCTTTGCTAGCTTTTGAAGATAGCAAGCTCAACAGATATTCAGCCAATTTGCTTTGATATTGCCCAGAACCAACACGTAAAAGAATGGGACGTGGACCTAGGTTATTTACCCGAGCTTCAACTACATCAACTGCTTTATTATTCTTACTAGCAAACAAAACCTGTTTGCCTCGCCAAGCACTATTAATAAGAAGATTCGTTACGACTTGCGACTTACCTGTTCCCGGAGGACCTGTAACAATACTTAATTTCTGAGTCATTGCTTTTCTGATGGCATTCCTTTGCTCGTTATTAAGTGGAAGAACCTCAATAATTGGAACATCATCATTCGAATCAATCACATCAGATGCTTTATTGTTTATCCAATCCCCCAAGGCTGTATTTTCAAGGTTGACTGGAGTGGCTTTTGCGAGCTGTTTAAGCTCTACTTCTAATCCCTGTGTAAATGGCGACCTCTCAGCAACTACAAGAACCGCTTTGTTATAAATACCTTCAGAATTTATATTTTCAATTGATATTTCTTTATTAAGGGAATCAGGATCTATAGGTTCTGCCCAAGACCACTCAGGTCTAATTGCCTCTAGCCTTCTCGCCAACTCATCTAGTTCAGGTACCTGTTCAATATCAGTTAAACCGAGCTCCTTTTCAAGTTGTATGAGCTCTTCTAAAAAAGAATCACTCTCAGAATTAGTAAGTCTTTTGAGCGCCTTTCTGTTGAAAATTGGAAATCCAGAATCAAGCTTAGGTTTCTCATGGGAACTTGAACCCATGTCGATTGGAAAAAGTAGCAAAGGCTCCAAAAAATATCCTTGCCAACCAGATTTTGATTTTTGATGTTTAATTGCTGAAGGATAACCAAGATAAAGACCTAAGCGTCCTCGGTCTTTTCTTATTCTGCCAAGAAGTCTTCTTGCGTTTTCTGACTCAAATAATTGCTCATCAGCTGTTTCGGGAAGGATATCCAATTCGGCATAATCATGGTCGCCAAATTTGTTTGCAGCGAACACACTAACCCCCTCATCTTCATCTCGACCTATGCAAGAAAGGTAGTACTGACATAGTCTGGAGAATGGCGTATCAGGGATATTTTCTGCTGGTTGAGCAAGAGAAGATTTGGGCGATTTTGAAACAGGGTGCCAGCGATATTTGGAGTCTTGCTGAAAGCTACCTCTAAGCTGCCCATAAAGTAATGAATTTACATCTTTTTTATCTGCACCGATCTTTTGTGCAATCTCTCGAGCTGTTAAACCAGGACTTCCAGAGAGTAATTTGCTTATTTCATCAGATAAATTAATAGCCATAATGATTTATTATTTCTTAAGTTTGCCCACCATAAGCCAGATTAACCCAATTAATCCCAAACTTAAACATACCATATGTAACTCACCAATACTTATTAAATCCAACAATGGATTGGCATCAGAGAAAGGGCTTAAAGGTTTAATGTCGAAATGCATAAAAGAATCCAAAAGCAGGTGAGTCCAAGCCCCTAATATTGCACCAATCCATGCTGCAGTTTTGCAGATTGATTCACCGGCAGTCAGCCATTTTTCTTCTGGTTTTCCTTTTATTTCTTCATTCCATATCAAAATAGCCATTTCACAAAGTTTTTTTCCATAGCTGGCAGAGAAGATTGCTACTAAGGTAGCCCCAATAATGGTGTGAAAGAACATATGCCTTGGCTCAAGGGTAACAAGAAAACAAGTAATGGGCTCAAGGTCAATAAAAATGTTGGTGAGACAGAAAACAGACCAGCTGAATTTATTAGGGGCAATGGCTTTGATTGGTGAAGCAGCTATTAGGTGAAATGGAGTGACCGGCATATACCTTTAAGAGAGGGTTGATAAAAACTTCATAATCAATATCAACAACTAAGTCTCACATTCGTAACAAAAGAATCATTTTTATCTATATAGCGATATATAACAACCCCACCAGCCCGGACAAATCCACTCCAAAATTGATCAGTACAAGTCGTTTTTTTTAAATGCGAATCCACATAAGTTCCGAATGAATTAACATTGATAGTTTTGATCGAATGGTTAACCATTTTAGAAACGTAAAGAAACTCACTAGAACTTATTGCTTTGGCTTCCAGCAACAAAGTCTCGTTATCTATTTTGTAAGGTAGTTGTCCGGAGAATTGATTTTGAACTGCGTACATGTCGTAATTGCTAAGCTGATTTGTCTGCTTCTGCAACCTGTTTTGATAATCAAGTTTCTGGATTTCAGCTTCCCTATTCATTCTCTCAATTTCCAGCTGATTCTTCCTATTGGCTAGCTCTTTTTCCTCTGCCTCACGCATTCCTTTGGCAACAATGCCCGCGCCACTGAGAATTCGCCCAAGACTTTCTGCGTTCGAATTAATACTAAATACAATCGCTAAGCTGAAACAAAATGCCTTAATTTTATTCATTCTATCTACAGAACCGAATCCACTGACAAATGTTACCAAATTGATCGCAAACACATTGGTTCGAACAATTCCCGTTAGATGCCCCTAGTGCTCCTGGCGGCAAAAGACCTTTGCTTCCACATACCTCAGGAGCGACCGGTCTCAGAGTTTTTTGTGACTCCCCCCCATAACCATAATCTGCTCTAGGTAAGACTTGGGGAACAAATGGGTCTGGTAAACCTGCAATGGGCTCCGCTAAGACGTTACTCGAAAAGAAGACAAACGCTAACAATATAATTCTCAGAAAGAACATGATTTTTTCCTAGTTAACTTTGCTGGTTGGGTATCTTATACCGTGGTTCTTTATCCGTCCATAAGCAAATATTGCTTATGGCAAAACCTTCACCTATATACAAAGGCAGTGCGGAACTAGTTGCGTTAGGCTCTAGAATACGGAGCTCTCGTTTAGCTGTTGGAATGTCCCAGGAAGATCTAGCCCATAAGGCTGAGTTAGATAGAAGCTATGTTGGAGGCATAGAGCGTGGTGAGCATAATCTGGCTTTTATGAGTTTGGTGAAATTGGCCCGCGCTTTAAATATGAAAGTTAGCGATCTCACAGACTAACAAACTATACACTTCGATTTTTTGGGTCTTAGTTTAAGAGGTAGAGAATCACCCGGCACCCCTCGAGAATTCTGAGCCAACTACCCCCCACCCACTTGAATTATTAGAACACCAATACTTTTTGAAAAGTTTGAGCACTTAGGCTAATCTCACCCTAATGCAATGGAAATGCTTATCAAGCTCGGACCCATTGCAGACCCACTAAGATCCTAAATATGAGTGGACTGGTTAAAGTTTAAAAGTAGGGTATTAAAGAATATTGATATAAAACAGGAAGTTATTGGGGTGGCTGATGGGGCTCGAACCCACGACAACTGGAATCACAATCCAGGGCTCTACCAACTGAGCTACAGCCACCATAAAGCTGGACTTGTATGGCCTGCCCGACAGGAATCGAACCTGTAACCC
>JACCDX011395408.1_pt1 | contig 10504 bp, 16 predicted proteins | sample 7449681 | NCBI WGS metagenome assembly JACCDX01 (sample SAMN15323450, study PRJNA562643) | freshwater metagenome | isolation source: river surface water | place: USA:Blue River Watershed | collected 2017-08-18
ATGCCATCTTTTTCCACACGACCCGATATTTGACTGGCAAGAGGTAATTTAAGAGATTGACCTTTTCGATTTATTATATAATAATCACCACCCTTTTTTACAACGTCGTAAGTACATAATTCCCATGAGTCTTCGCCGGTTTGTTGACCACCCAAGTTTTGTGGTTGTTCACTTAGAACTCTACCAATTACGTTTCTAAGTTGGGATTCTGTTATAATTAGTGTTTTCATTAAATTTCCTTTTTTATATAAATACTTAATAAAGGATAACTAGTATTTATTATTAAATAAAGACTTCAAACACAAACACAAATTATGTTATTAAAATTAGGATCAGAAGGAGAAGATGTAAGAAGACTCCAAATCAAATTAGGGGTCGACCCAATAGGTAAGTTTGGACCAAAGACCGAGGCTGCGGTTAAGGCTTGGCAATCTGCAAATGGATTAACTGCGGATGGTATTGTTGGTGAAGGAACATGGGGTAAAATGTTTACCGAAAGTACTATGACCACACCCACAATTATTACAGAACCAGCGCCAGTTGCAAGTATTGGTGGTTTAAAATTAGAAAAATTAAAAGGTCATATACCTGACGCAGTTATTAGACAAATACCTGATACTGCAGCTAAATTTCAAATTAACACCCCATTAAGACTTGCACATTTCTTGGCACAATGTGGTCACGAATCGGGTGGTTTTAGGGCAACAAAAGAAAATTTAAACTATTCCGCAAAAGGTTTGGTCGGTACATTTAAGAAATATTTCCCGACTGAGGCTGCGGCAAAACCATATGAAAGACAGCCGGTAAAAATTGCAAATAAAGTTTATGGAAACAGAATGGGTAATGGACCTGAATCATCTGGAGAAGGTTCAAAATTTTGTGGACGAGGTTATATTCAATTAACCGGTAAAGAAAACTATACTGCTTTTGGTAAATCAATTAATGAAGATATTTTATCAAATCCTGATAAAGTTGCCACTGATTATGCATTACTATCTGCAGCATGGTTCTTCTCTAAGAATGGGTTACATAAAATGGCAGACGAAGGTGCAACAGATACAGTTGTAACAAAGATTACTAAAAGAGTAAATGGAGGAACAATTGGTTTAGCTGATAGAATTAAACACTTCAAAGAGTATTATTCATTGTTATCATAAAAAAAAGGGACTTTATAGTCCCTTTTTACTTTCTTTAATATCCGCCGAATCGGGAGTAAAATCTCCTTGGAATTCAAAATCATCATCCTCAATACCGTCATCTTGTCTATGTAAAATCTTACCATCAACATTAGACCATTGGTTGGCGGTGAATATGTGACATTTTTCAACATTTTCACCTGGGTTCATAACACTATAAAATGATTCATTATCGGGTTGTGCTGTTTTTGAATAAACCTCCACAAAATACGGGGTTCCCTTTTTGTCAGTATACACTAACGATTCAATTGTACTATATAATGCATCGTACTCAACTCCGTCTTTAACCAACCAATTCATTGTTTGTGTATTGAAAATACCGATTTTACCATCACTCTTACCTTCATAAATTTTAAGATTTGGATTATCTAAAGAAGTGTGATACGGTTCGAATCCGTTTCTCATGATATTATCAATGATAACGTTTAAACCATTCTCAAATCCTAAAATACCAATTCTTCGTTCTAAAGATTTTTTATTACCTGAAATGGATAATATTACTTTAATAAATGCGAACGATTTAAATTTATCCAATAGGTTGTTTCGAGTTGTTGTGTCAATATAAAGTTTTCTTAAGTCTTCATCCATTGATAACCACGAATCAGGATCACTTAACGTTCCTTGGTTTTGAATATAAGCCGCTTTATTTGCTTTAGTCATTCTAGCAAACCAATAGGGACTATTTCTATCTTCATTGATTTTATTTCTAATGTCAGATGGATTAACCAATTCCTCATCTTCCTTATATTCTTTCCATTTGAATAATTCTCTTTTACCGTCTAATGCTGGGAATATCTGAACCAATTTCTCCCATGAAATATCATATTCATTGTTGTTCTGTAAATCTGCAATTTTAAATGCGGTTGCGGAACTATCTAATACGATGATAGCTGATAGATAATATTTGACGTAATCAAATTTTGGGGACTCAACCTCCTCACCTTCTTGTGGTTGTTGTGTGAAATTACGATTATCATCAATTGCGAAATAGAATGTGTATCTTCTACTTCTGTAGTTTGACCAAAGATTCGAATTTATCCTATATCTAGTTACACACCATTGATTAAAACCATATTCTTGTGGGAAAAGACGGTGAATTTTTCTGGCCATGTCACCCTCATAATAACCATATTTAATTGCGGTAGCTTGGTCAGGAACACCATACAATCTAAACCCATTTTCATTAACTACGGTATTTCTATCTGAAGACCATAATTCCTTTGATGCGTCGATAATCTCTTCGTTTGGTTCAACGTCATTACCTATCCTAAATCTATCAATTTGTTCAACAGCACCATCACCTAACCCATATTCATCAATTAAGAAGATGATTTGGGCGTATGTATATTTTGTAATGTCTTTAAGTAGATTAGGTTCCCTTGGAAATTTGGGTTTGGTGTGAACTCCATCAAAATGATTTAGAAACGTTAAAACCTCAGGTTTATCTACACGGATACCGTTTTGAATTCTACCTGCGAATTTTTCATATATACTTTCAACATCTTGATACGTTAAAGATTCATTTTCAGTTTGCCACTTGGCTAATAATGAATTGATTAGTGATTTGTTTTTAACCTCCTCAACAATCATATCATAAACGATATTTGTAAATTTCATACCTACAGACTTAATTTATATATTGATAAATACTTCTGTATTCATAAAACTTGACCTTAGACTGATAACACGGAATCGGATTTTATGTAATTTTTCTTCAATGTCTCCAATTCGTCTAAAATTGACTTACACATCTTTTCAATCATAAGGATTTTCATTAAACTATCCGCATTGGTGTTATCCTCTGAGGTTGAATTATAATTTGATAAAAGTACCATCTTCATTAAATTATCACTTTCGTCTTTCGCCATCTTTTCTTTTTTACGTTGGAAATATCTTTTAGAATTTTGTCTTGTACAATCAATACAATAGTTGCTATGACCGTCTAAAACCAATTTGTTTTTGTAAAAGTTACTTAGTTGTTTTTCATCCTTACAACCTGAACATCTCTTTGTTTTTTCCATATTACGATTTATTTGATAGGCAAAAGTATGTATATTAAAACAAAACACAAAATATTTTTTAAAATATTAGTATAACAAAAAAAGTATTATATTACATGGAATTACTCTCAACTATCGGTTATTACTCAATTTTCGTTCAAAAAACACCAAAATCGACAAAATATGTGGTTGATAGTGGTAAAACCATATACATTGCTAGATTCAAAAAATACATAATTAACCCATATCGAGACGTGAAAGAGTTTAAATCTTTAGAAAAGGCGAAAGATTATGTTAATTCAAAATTAGCTAAGAAAACACAAGACAAGAAAAAAAAGATAGCAAAGTTACCCAAATCACTTTACTTGGTTTTAATCAAAGAAGAAAGTTCAGGTAAGACGTTTGTTAAGGTTGGTATAACTTCTAAGAGGTTTATCATGAGACGTTTCAGTAAAGCCTACGGTTATGATGGGTATGTCGTGGAATCAATTTTAAGGAGAATCGATACTCCCGATGCAGAGAAATTAGAGTCAGAGATTAAAGATAAACTCAATAAAAAAAGGTCTGTAAAAAAATACAGACCTTTATTGGAATCGTTTTCAGGTTATTCTGAATGTTTTGATTTACTATCTTTAGAAGAAATCGTCAAAATATTTGACAGTATCTCATCTAAAAATTAATCACAATTTGGACCCCATCCGAAGAAATCCATCAATTTACCCCATAAATCACGTCCTAGGTAACCTTGTTGAATTAATTTCTTTGTTGATTTACAACCAACCAAACCATCATCAACTAAACCATTATTTTTTTGGAAAATTGATAACGCCGCTTTTGATTTATCACCCCAAGCACCGTCAGCATTAATTACTATAACTGGGGCTTTAGGATCTAATTTAAAATCGTAACTACCATCCCAAACGCCTCTAATGTTTTTAGCTTTAAAATATTTGTTTAATGCCATTTGAACATAATGCATGTCTTCAGGAGAATCGGTGTCACCATATTGTTCGTTAAGTTGACTATCGATGATTTTTTTAATTTGTGTTTCTGTGAATATATATTTTTTCATACTATTTTACTCTTGATGATGTTTTTTTATGTAATTGCTCGTTTTCTTTAGTTAAGTATTCAACTTTAACACTTAAAGCTGCCACTTCTTTAGTCAATGTTAGAACCATAGATCTCAATTCATCTTTTTCTCTTGATGACGATTCTAATAATGCTTCTAATTTGGTGATTCTATCCTTACAGTCGTGACGGATGAAGTCTTCATCTCTTTCTTTGTGCAATGCTCTTTTTTCGTAATATCTCCAAGCTCCTGTACCACCTAATACAGTTACAGCTGTTATTAAAACCGAGTAAATGTTTTCCATATTGTTATAAATAGTGTAATACAAAATAAAATTTCAAACTTTTTTAGGTTGGTCGACCCCAAAACCCAAAATAATTTTTCAATGACAAATAGTCACCCAATTTTAGGGAGTTTTTTAAAAATACAACTTATTTATTTTTGTTGTCGGGGGACAAAATAAATTTTTTTAAAACAATTATACGGGAGATTTCACAAACTCCCTTTTTTTTTGTATATTTTTCACATGGAAAGTTTAATTATCAATTTCTTTGGTGGACCTGGTATCGGTAAATCAACACAATCAGCTGGTTTATTTACCGAAATGAAAAAACATCATATGGATGTTGAGTTAACATATGAATTCCCAAAAATTGTGGCTTGGGAAGAAAACTATTCCGCGGTAAAGGACCAATTCTATATAACAGCAAACCAACATAGAAACATTAGTAGGTTATATGGTAAGGTAAAATACATTATCGTTGACTCACCAATCATATTGGGGATGGTTTACAAGGATAGGTATAGTAAAGAACCTGAATATCCCGCAATTTTCTATGATGAATCTTTTGATAATTTTGTTCTTAGCTTATTTAAAAAGTACAATAGTTTGAATATACTATTGACAAGAAATGATGAAACGTATGATGAAAATGGTAGATTTCAAAATTTACAGGAATCTAAGGAAATTGATAACGATATTAGACAAAAATTATTATCTAATAATTTACCTTTTGTTGAATTTTCTGTTGGTATTAACACTCCTTTGGACATATTTAGTTATATAACACATAACAAAATATGAAAAAAATTCTATTATTCGTTGGTATATTCTTAGTAAGTTTTACCTCATTTTCACAAGATACTATAAGAGTTAAAAATCAAGTATTTGAGGTTTTATATTCACAAAATTTAGAACAACCATTGTGGATAAAATACCAATCGACAAATAGACCAACAAATGTTAATAGAGGGTCGATGGATTTTTATACTGAAAAGGGAATAAAAACATCGGATGCAGCGGATTATTTAAAAAACATATATGACAAGGGACACGGTGCACCAGCTGCAACTTTTTCCGATAACGCCGAAAATTTAAAACAAACGTTCACTTATTTAAATTGTATTTTACAAGATCAATATCTTAATAGAGGTGAATGGAGATTATTGGAGGAACAAGAAAGAAAGTGGGATGATAGTGAAAATTTAACTGTAATTATAAAAGTATTTTTCGATAAACCAATAAAAAGGTTACCATCAAACGCAGCGATTCCCTCATATCTACAAAAACATATCTATTTCGATAAGCAAAAGAAATGGAGGTGTTTTGTCTTTTTAAATCAAAAACCTAAATTTAAATGGGATGAATTGGAAATGGTTTGTGACCCTTCCGATCATAAATAAACATGTTAAACAAAGAATTAATACAATATCAGGATAAACTTTTTTGGGTGTACAGGAGAGTAAAAAGTGCACATATTAAAGAAGGTAGTGTATCAGATTTAAAAAATTTTTGGTTGTGTGATGTGGCAGTCAAGAGTAGAAACAATAATGACGATTTTATATTGTTTCTGAGGGAAATTTCTGAGGCTAAAATCGTTTCTTAATTTCTTTTAAACAAATTTTAGTGAATTTGTCCTCGTTTCTTTTTGCTTGTCTCTCCATCGGATTTTGAGAATAATATCTCGATAATTCATATTCCCTATATTTTCTACGGACTTGTAAATAATGGGTGTATTCATGTATCACAGTTGCAACGACATCGTAAATGGTATTATTATTGGGTAGGTAGATTATAATCTCATTCCTATAAAAACAGTAATTACCAAAAACGTCACAATTATCCATTTTACGTTTTCTTTCACTAAATCTAAAAATTAACCTTCGTTTCTTTCTATCGCATAAACCAAAATAACTCTCACACCATCTTATTGCTAAGGTGGCATATCGTTTTTTTGATTCTGTGTCGATAGTTCTAGCCATTATTTGGGTTATCGGTTTTTATTGTTCTTTTCGTCCTTTTTACAACTTTCTCAGGACTGTTAATGGTGTCAAAATTAGTGGTTATGTCTTTTAAAATTTGAGCAAATTCATAATTTTCAACCTCCTCGTTTTTCTTACATAAAACTGCAACAAAACTGCGTAATTCTGAATCCGTTAATTTTGCTCTAACCTTAACTGAGTTCTTCATTAACTTAAAAACCATGTATTGTATTGATAGTTTTTTCTCATTTGATAACTCAAAATACCCTCCAACATTTGTGTTTGAAAGTATGTTCGATGTCACATTATCTAAGAATGAGATAAAAGATGGGTGATTAACGTTTACCTTCATATTTCGTTTTTTTAATAAATATTCTTCTAAAATTTATGATACTAAAAAAGGGATAAATTTTTTAGTTTCATCCCTCTTATTTTTAATTGTATTATTGAACTATTTGCCCCATTTACCACGAATTACGATTTGTGCGATGATGTTATATACCGATAAATCTTGGTACGTATCTTCTACTGCCTCACCAACGGTGTCAGGTTTACCTAAAAGGACCAATTGCTTCAATCTCTGAATCTTATCGTTCATTCTGAACCAAAGTCCTGTTTGAGATAATTTAACTTCCTCAGGGGTCTCTAAACGTGTCCCAACTGAAATATTATCGGGACCGTAATTCATTTGCTTTTTACAGAAAATTTCATATTCCTCCTTTAAGATTTTCTTAAATTCTTTAGTGGTTTCGGGATATTTCTCCTCACAAAATTTAACCGCGTCTACTGACTGTTCTTTTATTTCTGACATAATATTTTAGTTTATATTAAAATATAGAGAAATTAAACGACTTTACCAAATATTTATATAAAAATATATCAAGACATGGCATCAGACGCATATAAAGACATTAAGGATTCAGGTGAAAAACCTAAATCTGACATGCCAAAACACAAACAATTGGTTCAAATGTTATCATTTAGAGTGGTTCCCGCTTATTACAAGGAGATTGAGAAGGTTGCAAACCACAAAAAAATAACAGTTTCTAAGTTAATCAGAAGTTACATTAAGGAAGGTATGAAGAGAGATAACGAACTTACCAACCAAGAGGATCAAGATTTTAGAGTAGATTAATTACTTATTAAATCTCCTAAAAGAATTTAAAGTAATATTGTTAAAATTGACTCCACCGATAAAATGGTGGAGTTCTTTTTTTCCAGTATAACTCATTGCTGAACGTAGATAAGATTCAAAGTTGTTCACCCAACCCTCGACAGTATATTTTACCTCATTTCTTCTAACAACACCCTCCGATGTTGTTAATTCATTCTTACCCCACGCTTTTTGAACTTCCTTAGTACTCATACCTCTAAAATTCTTATAAAGAGGTAATTCCACGTGGAACATTTCTTTTGCCTCTTGTGAATATTGGTTGATGGTTTCGTAGTTTTCTTTAGTAGTTTCTCCAGCACTCTCTAAGCATTGATTTAAGATTGAACCTAACATGACATAATCTGCACCTAATGCTAATGCTTTAATAATATCAGAGTATTTCTTAAATCCACCATCCGCAACAATATCGGTCCGATAACCAAAATCTTTTTTTATGTCATTACATTCCTTGATTAATGACGCCATAGGATACCCCACACCAGTTTGTACAGTGGTTAAACATCCATTACCATTCCCAATACCAATCCTAACCATATCAACACCAATTTTACAGTATTCTTGGAACGTTTTCGGATTCGCAACATTACCAACCATTAAACACATTGAATATCCATACTTGTTTTTACCTTTTTTAGTTAATTCGTATAAATTTTCCATGTGACCATTTGCCACATCGATTAAAACCATTAACCTTTCCCCATTTTTCACTTCTACGGTGTTTTTTAGGAAAATTTCGTCAAAATCTTGAAGGCTGTAAGACAGAAATATCGAAGTATCGAACCAATTTTTATTAACATTTGGGATTCTAGGTAAAACAGGCATTATTTTGTTCTGTTTGAATATGTGAAAGTTGTTTTCCCCAACAACTGTATCCATAGGTGCGGTCATAATGGGTAAATTACCCATTATGTTGTGTGGATTTATTTCACTACGTGAACTGATTTTAGATAAAACAGCCGGCTCTATCAACAAATCGTCAAAATCAAATAAAAGGTTCATATTTTCGTTCATCATGTTAAGTTAATGGGTAAAAAATAAGAAAAATATTGTAAATTAAAAAATTAATGAATAAAAAAGTATTTATATGAGTATGGAAAACAAGATAATTTCTGAAAATAAGGTAAAAGAGATAATTTTACAGGTATTAACCGAAGATACCTCTAAAGTTAGAAGAGAGGAGTATGCAAAAGTACAATTTAAAATTGATGAGTTACAAAATTCACTTAACGAGACCTTAAAAGAGTTTAGAAAATTAGATGATTCCATACCTAATGGTTTAAAGACCATTTCTAATGGTAGAATTTTAGGAATTTCTCAAAATTTGGGAAATGCACAAAAATTATTGGTTCAATTGAAGGATAAAGTTAAGCAACACAAAAAATCTACTTACGCACAACAAGTGGACGAGAAAAAAGGTAAAAATTAAAATATATCGTTCAACATTTTACCGTCATCGCCCGTTTTTTCATCGGAATTGGTGTTTTTCATTAATTTTTTACCTTCATCGGTAAGAAAAAACATTTCTTCAGTGTTGTCATCCTCGTATGAGTCAATAAAACCCTTTTCTTTTAATTCAAATAAGATTGAACCAGCGACTAATTCTTTTAAAAGTGTGTCAAACTCATTTTCGGTGAATAATTCAGTGTCTTCATCTGTTAGTGAGCCATTTATGAATTTTTCAGTGAAGATGTCTAATAAATGAGTTCTTACAAACGTGTAATCCTTAATCTCATAATCCTCAAAAAATCCTGACTCAGCTAATCCCTCGATAAAATATTCGGTCTCTTCAATAACAATTGGTTGGTATGCTTTATTCATTAACTTTCAGTTTTCTTAATAAAATATATCAAAAAAAACCGATAAAAAAAAACTAACCTATTTAATTTTTAGTGAGTTTTGTTTATATTTTATAAACAATTAAATAATAATATGGGGAATAGTAAAATTTTCATTCAAATTGCATCTTATAGAGACCCGCAATTACTACCAACATTGAGGGATTGTATAAGTAAGTCGAAGTATCCTGATAATTTAGTTTTTTCAATTTCTTGGCAACATTCAGTTGACGATGAGTGGGACACACTTAAAGAATATGAAAACGACGAGAGATTCAAAATAATTGATATTGATTATAGAGATTCAAAAGGAGCATGTTGGGCTCGTAATAAATTACAACAACAATACACAGACGAAGAGTATACTTTACAAATTGATTCACATCACAGATTCATTGAAAATTGGGATGAGGAGTTAATAACGATGTTTAATCAATTGAAGGATAAGGGGGTAGAAAAACCTTTAATCACAAGTTACATTTCATCTTACGATCCCGATAACGACCCCCAAGGAAGAGTAAATATTCCGTGGAAAATGAATTTTGATAGATTTATTCCTGAGGGAGCGGTTTTCTTTTTACCAGCATCGATTGAGAATTTCAAAACATTAACTGAACCGATTCCTGCTAGATTTTATTCTGCACACTTTGCATTCGCTTCAGGAACATTTGTTACCGAAGTTCCTCACGACCCTGAATATTATTTTCACGGGGAAGAAATATCTATAGCCGTTAGAGCGTACACATGGGGTTATGATTTATACCATCCACATAAAATCATTGCTTGGCACGAATATACAAGAAAGAATAGAACTAAGCAATGGGATGATGATAAATCGTGGGGAGGTAAAAACGCAAGTTCACACAAAAGAAATAGAAAATTATTCGAAATGGATGGTGAAGTTAAAGACATTGACTTTGGTGTGTATGACTTCGGTAAAGTAAGAAGTGTTGAAGATTATGAAA
>JACCDX011883133.1_pt1 | contig 10504 bp, 18 predicted proteins | sample 7449681 | NCBI WGS metagenome assembly JACCDX01 (sample SAMN15323450, study PRJNA562643) | freshwater metagenome | isolation source: river surface water | place: USA:Blue River Watershed | collected 2017-08-18
AATGTTCATTCTTTTAGAATAATTTGATTATGAAAAACGTTGATGTTGAGATTTATTTGAAAAACATGTTTAATTTTTTCAATAATAATCCCGAACAATTAAAAACACTAATAGGGGACTTAGACAAGTCCCTTTTTTTCTCTAGAATTAGGGATAAGGTTTATAACAATTTGGATAATGGTAAAGAATATGAGATGACTAGAGATCAGATGTTAGATGTGATAACATCAATGATTGGTCCTTTTTTTAGAACAAAATTTGGATTGATGTGTCTTAATTAAAAAAAGTTTTGTAAATAAAATTTTTTGTATTATCTTTGAGGTGTTAAACAATTAAATTAAATTAAAAATGGCAAAGGCTAAAACTCAATCGACCTTCTCATTTGTTGGTCACGGTAAAACAACTCGTCCTGGTGTTCATGCTAAGACTAAGACTTCTAAAAACAAGAGATCTAAAAATTATCGTAAAAAGTATCGAGGTCAGGGACGATGAATAAATTACAGGACAAAAATTGTTCATATGGTAAATTAGTTAATTGGTTGGAGAAAGAACATAATGTTCTTTTTTCAACCTTTAATATTATGAATGGGTTAATATCGTTGGATGAGTTAAAAAATAATGCGACTTTAATATTCAAAAGATCATTTGAAAATTTACCTTCGGGTGTGGTTGGAATAAACGAGGCGTGTTATTTACTGAAGAACAATCTTTATATTTACTATTACGATCATTCAACTTACATTCTATATAAGGCGGAACAGAGTGACGAAATGATGTTCTTCTATAATCAACTAAAAAAGAAAAGTAATATAAAAAATGGAAATAACGGCTGATCAGTTAAAACAAAAAATCCAAGATGGGGAATCAATGGTTGTTGATTACTATGCGTCTTGGTGTGGACCATGTAAGGTATTGAAACCAATTTACGAAGCGGTGTCTAAGGAAGATACAAATACAAACTATTACACGTTCAATATTGATAGTGATATTGAATTTACTAAAACGTTAGGTATTCGTGGTGTACCAACAATTAAGGCTTATAAGTCAGGTGATGAGGTATTCTCAAAAAGTGGTGTATTACAGAGGGAAGAATTACTAAACGTAGGTAAAATGGTTATGTGATGGATAATTTAGTACTATTCACTATGGAAGGTTGTCCGTTCTGTGTGGAAATGAAAGATAAGTTAAATGAGCTTGGTGTTGAATTCGTTGATGCTGACATTGAAGAAAATGAGACGGAATATAACATGTTTAAAGAATTGGTAGGTAATGACTTTGTTCCGGCATTTATGGTAATTACTGAAGATAGTCAAGCTAAATTATATGCACCTGAACGAGACTACAATGAGATAGATGAAGGTATTGAGATCATTAAAAAACATTTTAATCTATAAATTAAAAAGGAGTTAGAAAATTACTAACTCCTTTTTTTTGTTTATCTTATTCCAAGGTTTTTCGTGAAGGGGGAAGAGAGAATCGTCCATCATATTATGGTCTTTTATCATCTCATTAAATTCTGTTAAGGTTATGTCAAATACGTCCATGGCACAGGATGATAACTTACTATTTGTGTAAGGTGAGTTTGTTTTAATGATTATGTCTGGTTTGTCGGTTAAAACCGATAATTCCAAACCTAATTCAATTTCACTAACCATTGCAAATTCCATCATATTATTTGCAACCATTTCAGAATAATAGTAAGGGGCTCTTAGATCCAAGGATAAACCAAATGGTGTTATTGATTGTGATGTTAATGATGTGAATTGTGATGGTTTAATTGCACCAAATTCCAAATAGACATCATTTTCATCGACGTAGTTGAATTTTGTTTGTCCTTCGTACTCATTCCATATATCAATCTGAAAACTTGAATATAAGGGTCTCTCAGTCTTGTAGAAACGATTCCATAAGTAAGGTGATATGATATCTATTTTAACCGCGTCGTACCTGATACAATCAATAAAGTTAGTTGGAAAAAAATCTGAGTATTCGGGGAACCAATCTAAAAACTCATCATAAGTTTTGGATAATAGGGTTTTTTCGGGATTGTTAGTTTCTCCTTTTACTACTAAAAAGTTTCCAACATTAACGAGTTCTAAAAGTGTTGTAAATTTATTATTTTCAGATACTTTCAACGTGATAAAATCTAAAAGAACATTATGTGCTCCTGATTTTGATTTTGGATTATATAATCTCATATGTTAATTATTTTATGTAACGATATGAGAAAAAAATTACATATTAAATATAATTTCCAATATATTCGTTATAAAGTTTCATTGAATCACTATAATCAGGATAATCTGGTATTCTAAAATCTAACCAATCATATTTATTATTGAATAACTCCTTTAATATTGCTTCTAAATTACCTTTATCATTATATGTTTCATCATCACCATATGATAAAAAGTCGTATAGAAAGTTATATATAGTATTGAATGATAAATCAACATAACTATCATAACGACCCTTATCCGGACCATCATTCCATTTTATATCTGACTCAAATAATCCTCTTAGTTCTGAAAAAACATCATTATATATTTCGTTAGTATATGCGTCATTATAAGCATTAAAATGTGCACTTGATAGTTCCCAAAATAACCCCTCCCATTCAGAATTAAATAATTCTGTAGTTAACTCATCATCATCTAAAATCTCTTTAGTTATTTCAGGAGTTAAAGTAATTATTGGTGACCCAAATCTTTCCTTTAGTTCTTCAGACAAACCAGTTTCAAAATCTGATAAGTCTAAAGTTTTATATGTACTGACAATAGAACCAATTACGTAATTTAATGTGTCGGCATTTAGTTCTTCAACCAATTCATATTTTTTATACCAACTACTATCAAATGGTTCCCAATGATCATCAGAGAAAACAGACTTGGCAACATCTCTAGGGGAAGTGTCTCGAGAGTAGTCTTTGAAATATTGTGATAAATCTTCTCTATCAAATCTATATCTATAGGTGTCATCATCAATTTTTACAACATCGGTTAAGTAACCCCGGATTATACCAGTAACAATGATTTTTTTCTGTTCCAACGTTGAACTATCAATAATATGTTTCATCATAGAATTATAATCCGATGAATATAATTCATATGGGTCAGGTCGTAATTCAAATAATCTATTATTCTTACCTATAAAATCAACAAACTTTTCGATACTGACAAAGAATTTTTCAATAAAATCAATATCACCATTATTGAATTTATCAATTGCGTAATCAAGTCCTTTCATAATACATAAATACTAGTTAAACAAAAAAAGGGAGATATATCTCCCTTTTTCAGATTAGCACATAAAAATTAACCTTTTGAGTAGTATTTTTGAATGGTTCTTTTGATTGCGTTTTGAACCGTATTATTACTCTGTTGCGGTTGAACCGGAGTTTGAACCGGTTGTGGGTTTTGTGGTTGAGGTGGTTGATTACCTTTACATCCGCATCCTGCCATATTTCTAAAATTTAATTAGGTTTATTTATTACAATAAATAGTTTTTCACTATCTTTGTTGAAAAGATAATTGAGTTAAAAAAATTATTAAATATTTATTGTAAATTATTGTTTATGAAATTTATGAATTTATTACAAGAAGGTAGGGTTGAGGACTTTGCTAAGAAGTTTTCAAGTAAGTTTTCTCAGAATCAACTTTCACAGATTATTGAGTTATCTAAAGATTTACCGGGTAATAACAAGTATCTTATGTGGTTAGGTAATGTTTTGGATCCAACTAATTTTGATGGTGCTTTGGAGAAGTTAAACGTTATGTTGAATAGGTTTTATGAGGTATCTAATAAATTGGAAAGAAAAGAAATTGAAAAATATCAAAGTATTGAGGACCTATTGAATACTTTGGATGAATATCAAAATAGGGTTAGAAGAACAGTTGAAACTGTTGAGGGTTCTGATGTGGTATATGATGATGAAAATTTTACGGTTGTAGCTCCTTATACACATGAAGCGTCCTGTTATTATGGTAAGGGAACTAAGTGGTGTACAGCGTCTAAAGATTCCTCAAGTTACTTTAACAAATACAATAGTGAGGGTAAGTTATTTTATTTCTTGGATAAGAAAAAACCAACATCTGATAAGTTTTACAAAGTCGCATATGTTTATGGTTTTGAAAGAGGTAAAGACGAGTTTTACGACGCACCTGATAATATTTTCAACGAAGGATGGTTAATTGGTACTGATTATTTGAATGGTATTTTAGAGAAGATTGATGAATATGTGAAATCAAAATATTCAAACGAACTTGAGATATTTGCGGATGAAAAAAGACGAAGAGAGGAGAAGGAAAGAATTGAGCGAGAAAGACGACAAAATATTATCCGACAAAAAAGGAATGAAGCGGATGAACGAAGACAAAATAATTATTTTGAATATGGTGTGAAAGATGGTGAGGCGGAATATGCTTGGGCTCTATATTTGTATTTGGTTAATAATGGTGAATTTGATGGTCATGATGAAGATGAAATTTTAGAGTATTATCGTATTAGAAATGAAAGAGATGAATTAAATGATGAATTATCATCTGGTGTAGGAGAGGAACGTGAATCTGAAATTGAAGAGAGAATTGATGAGATAGATGAACTTATTTCCGAGTACTTGGAAACACCTGACATTTATTACCTTATACCGACGAGGTATGACTATTATGGGTTGAAGGTGTTTGAAATTCTTGAAAGTTCTCAAGAATGGGTTGTTGGTTTAACTAGTAATATTGAAGAAGCTGCGGTAGAATATGAGAAAGGTCTCATTGATGATATTGGTTTAGAAGGGTTTAATGAATATTTTTTGTCGGATTATATTGATGAAGATAAAGTTAGGGACACTGCTCGTGAAATTTATTATAGTTGGGTTTATGATGATCCCGATTCATATTTTAATGAATCTGATAAAGAATTATCAAGAAACCAAGAACAGGCAATAAATAGTATTGAAGCTCAAATTGAAGATAAAAGAGAATCTATTTCAAACCTGGAAGAAGAGTTAGAAGAACTGGAAGGTAGAGATGAAGATGAATGGGATCAAGATAGTATTGATGATATTGAAAGTCAAATTAGTGATTTAGAGAGTGAAATCAGTGATTTGGAATATGAGATTGAGGATATTAAAGAAAACCCTGATGGTGATTATCCTGATGATATGATTGAAGAAAAGATTGATGAATTAGTTGATGATGCAATGAGTGATCCTCTCGGGTTCCTCAAAGAGTATGACTTCAAAATTAGTGACTACGTTGATGCTGATGAGGTTGCACAGGGTGTTGTTGATACTGATGGTGTTGAAGTTATGGCTCCTTATGATGGTGTTGTAAATGAAGAAGATTATTTAGATACAGAATTCAGTATTTTCAGGTATAATTGACAATATGAATGTTATGTTTATTTTTGGAGAGTATGGAAAAAGAAATAAAATTGTTAATGCCGACGGATTGGTTTTTGAGAAAGCCGGTTGATGTTGAATATAATGAGTATATCATTATGTCATTTATCAAAAAGGTTGAAGACGCTTTAAGTCGAGGTGAGATTTATCCATATTTTTCAGAATTGGCATTACATTTAGCGGTTTGTCGGGCATATATTGAAGATGGTTTATTATTAGGTTTGGATAAGACATTTACTACTCCTGACGATGAGATAATGTTATTTGAGATTAAGAATGTCAAAAGTAGAAAAAAATTCACAGACAAAGAATATAAGGATATTAGGGTTAGTGTTGTAACGGCTCTTGAGAAATTAAAAGAATATTTTGTAGTTGCGAAATCTGTATGGGAGATCGGTTACCAGTCAGTTGCAACTAATCCAATCAAGAATGGGGATCACGTTTATTTCGGGGCTGGGTTCTTTATCTATCAAGACATTTTCAATAAAGAAAACTACATTTGGAAATATTCAATCAAAAAGATTAGACAAGATGCCGAGGAAACCAAATGTGATGTTGAGAGAATATATAAGGGAGAACAATCTGACAGGTATTCAAAATTGATAGATCAAATATCTGATTCAAAGTTTCCGATATTTGAATGTATCTCATCTCAAAATTTACCCATAGAGAATTCTTTGTTACCTTTATTCAAAAGAAAACTAATGAACCATACGATCCAATCTACAAAGACATTACAACTAAATGCATAATTTATATGGCACATCGTTTTATCATTATAACACCTGAAGAATATGAAGATTACAAGGATTTTGATGGTGCGGTAATTATTCGTGAAAAAGTTATTGACGAAGTGGAAACTAACTAGTATCTTTATGAAAAAAAAGATATGGATAACATTGATGGGAAACTTTTGAAAAAATTGGCACAACCATTACATATTGGTTTCATTGCTAAATATATTTTGAAAAAGAGTGAATGGGAAACTAGAGAATATTTAATTGGTTTGATTGAGGAGGGAGTTATTGAGGAGAGTAAATATGGTAAGGATTATTTTGTTTTGATTAAAAATTAACTGATAGTATTATGAAAGAAAAAGAAATGGTTAACCATCCAAACCATTATGGTGGTGAGAGTAATTTGTATGAAGTGATTAAAGTTATTGAGGCTTGGGATCTAGACTTTCACATGGGTAATACGGTGAAGTATATTGCAAGAGCGGGAAAGAAAGATCCGACCAAAGAGTTGGAGGATTTAACCAAGGCGATGTGGTATTTACAAAGAAAGATTGACAATATTAAGGAAATAAAAAATGGGAGTAAATAACTCCCATTTTTTTTATTAGTTGGATAATCTTATCCTTCATCAGTACCTACAGGAATGTTACCAATGTCGGAGATTGTAATATTTCGTAGGTTAGTGGTTCCGTGAGACAAGGATTTTAATTTACCTGACATAACTAAGTATTGAAAAACGTAATACAAAAAATCAGGGACTAAAACATCGGTCCTATCAACCTTCACACCAATATGTTCTGGTGAGAATTCTTTAGTTGGGGTTCCAACAACATCGGCAGATCCTTTACGGATTAACCAAAAATCAGCATCGGGATTATTCACCGAAAATGTACACAAATCTTTAAGTCTCATGTTTATAAATAGATTAGGGTTTATTTTTGTTGTTCATCAACGATACAAAGATAATGACTTTTTTTATTTTTTTGAAAAAAAATTCAAAAATTATTTTTTTTCTTGTATCTTTGTGGTGTTAAATAAAAAAACTATGGTAATACTATTGTTAATTTTTGTGTTAATTGGTTTGGCCAACATAGACAAGAACGTTAAAAGAATAAATAAAAAATAAGTTATGGAAGACAGAATTCAAATTAACGGTGTATGGTATGTTAAGGAACAACCAGACCCAAAACCGGAACCACATTCAGTAGAAGTTGCTCACTATCAGTCTATTGTGTATGAAGATAGTGATTATTGTTTTACAGCACGTATGTTAATCAATCCTGAAACACAACAACCTAAATATACTATCATTGGTATGGATATTGAGGTAGTTGATAAGACAAAAGGTAAAGATTGGACAACAGAGTACTGGGATTCTGAATTTTTCCTCAGAGGTTGTTACGAACGTAACCCAGAGTCTATAGAAACTCTAAAGGAAAGTTTGAACGATACCGGTGTTGAAAACTTCATAGCTTTCCTACAACATACTGTAGATAATGGATGGTTACATCATACAATTAAGGGAAAGGAAATATACCTTAAAGGTACCTATGAGGATGTTGATACTTTTGGAAAATGATCAATGAGTTTAAACAATATTGTCCGATTTATGGACAATTCATTCATTTATAGTTATGTTTGATAAAAAGTGTATATGAAGAATTTAGAAGACATTGTGGGTAAAGTAATTAATGGTGATTGTATTGAGGTGATGAAAACTTTTCCTGAAAAATGCATTGATTTAGTGGTAACTAGTTGTCCTTATGGGGTCGGTATTGACTATGATGTTTATGACGATAATACTACTATTGAAGAATATTTAGATTTTACTAAAAAATGGTTAGAAAGTGCTTTTAGAGTATTAAAAGATGATGGTAGAATATGTTTGAATATTCCGTACGAAGTTAATTTAAAGGACAATGGTGGTAGGGTTTTTATTGTTTCTGAAATATGGAACGTAATGAAAGAGTTAGGGTATAAGTGGTATGGTATTGTTGATTTAGAGGAACAATCACCACATAGAAGTAAGACCACTGCTTGGGGTTCTTGGATGAGTCCGTCAAGTCCGTATATTTATAATCCAAAGGAATGTGTGATCTTGGCATATAAAGGGTCACCTAAAAAAATAAATAAAGGACAAGCCCAATGGAGTTATGAAGAGAAAGACGTGGAAGGAAAAACAAAAAGAGTATATTCAGACGAAGATAAAAAAGAATTTATCGAACTGGTGTATGGTCAATGGAATTACTTTGCAGACACAAAGTCAATGACCAAAGCAACATTCTCAATGGATATTCCAACCAAAGCAATTAAGATCTTAACGTATAAGGATGATGTTGTTTTGGATCCATTTGCAGGATCAGGAACATCTTTGGTTGCTGCCGAAGTATTAGATAGGAAATGGATAGGTATTGAATTATCTCCTAATTATTCTGAAGTTGCAAGAAAAAGAGTAGGAGATTTCATCTTAACTAAGAATCAACAAGAAATTACATTTTAATTATGGCACATCCATTATTACATGCGAAATCCTCCGTTAAGAAATTTGGAGGATCTGTTGAAGATTATATTCATATTCATAATTGGTTTGATGAGACCAAGGGATGGTTGGGACATTCTAATCACAGGATATTTCGTCATCATAGTGAAGGTATATTTGAGTGTCAAAAGGTATTCGGAGAATCCTTTGTTAACTCTGATGGTAAAACGGTTTATACTAGATATGTTGGAGAACAACATGTTAGGGAAGATTGTTCCAATTATATACCATCGGCAAAGGAATGGGTTAAGGCTTTTGAGGATAAACAAAAACCTATGTGGATGATTAGGACAATGGACTTAAACATAGAAGACTAATATTTATATATAAATAATGAATATGAAATATAAAATTACTTTGGATGAAAAATCAAGGAAAGCTTTTGAAGGATTTGCTCTATTTTTGAAACTGAGTAAAGGGATTAACTTGGCTGAAACTGAAATTAACTTTTATGATGGAGGGTCATCTCCTGAATATGTTGACAACTATTGGTGGGGAAGGTCTAACGGACAAACAAAAACTGTTAAAGACGAAATCTTTAATACAAATCAAATTTTGTTTGAACTATTTGAGAATGGTGATTTGTGGGAAAAAATATTTGGGGATACTAATACTGATAATTTCTCAAGAGTTAATGTATATATAAATCCGGATGAGAGAAAAGTATGGTTTGATGGCGAATATCAAGATTACGGAACTGAAGAGTCTGAGTCTAGTGGTGTTATACCTGAAGATGTTTTAGAAAAATTAAATGGTGTTGGTACATTTACATGTAGTTATAGTGGCGGTGGTGATAGTGGCGATATTGATGAAGGACACTTTGATGGTGAAGGTGGTAATATGGAGGCATTTTATGATTATGCTTATAGAATATTAGAGAGAGAATATGGTGGTTGGGAAATAAATGAAGGTAGTTCGGGAACAATCACAATAGATACTGAAGAGAAAGAATATTATATAGAACATGTTTGGAACACTGAAGAAATGATTGATGTTAATGATGTTGATATTTATTTTAACTTTTAATTAACATTGAAAAGTGGAACTTAGGTTCCACTTTTTTGTATTTATAAATAAACAATATGAAAAACTATTATGAACCCGAAGAAGATGAGGGTGCTTATGCGGAAGACGACATTGAGTCGTGAAAAAATGATGGGAAGGTATTCCCTTTTTTTGTTTTTATAGGTATTTATTATAAAAAAACATATGCAAGTTGAGGTTTTAGAAAATATGATGAAGATGCAACAACAAGTTAAAATGTTGCATTGGCAAACAACAAGTTATTCCCAACACCAAGCGTTTGGTGGTATTTATGATGAATTGAACGATTTAATTGATAAATTTGTTGAAGTTTGTATGGGAAAACACGGAAGACCTAGATTAACTGATGGTGTTATGAATATTGAAGTTATTGATATTGATGAATTGAGTATTGATGATTATGTTAATTCTTGTGTGGATTTCTTAATTTCATTAAATGATGTTTATGAAACAACGGATAGTGATTTATTGAATATTAGAGATGAGATGATGGCGGAGTTCAATAAGTTGAAATATCTATTGACACTGAAGTAATTAGATAATCTCAATTATATCACCCTCACTTATTCCGTATTCATCACAAGCGCCACCATTTAATTCTAAGACAAATCCGCCATATCCTTGGTAGGTTTCACAGTGTTCCTCCTCACATGGTGGACAATCTCTATGGATCTTAGTTATTTTATTACCTGATATGAAAAGGATATCCAACGATTGGATACAATTTTTCATCCAAAATGATTGTTCTTTTTTAGTGGGCATAATAAAAAACATACCATTATTAGGGTG